>JGI24022J15233_10005486_pt1 | contig 13457 bp, 11 predicted proteins | sample Ectturendosymbi2_FD_15233 | JGI IMG/M metagenome (IMG submission 15233) | reverse complement strand
AAAATTTTGGTAAGAGCTGGCGCAATTAAAATCTGTTATATTGGTTTCAGCCATAGTTGTATGTAATTGAGAATGCAATTGAAGTTCGATACTCCAGGCCTGATGCTTACGCACCACACTGTAGAATGTGCAAAGGCAAGGTTAAATCCTGAAAGTCATTGGTTGGTTAATGGTTCATTTTGAAAAGTTTTTGTAAAAAGTATCTGTTTAGTGTGACAAGTTTGTTATGCACCCTTGTGAACCCTTTGGCAGTGGTGCACCCCGTGCATATTTTGATGCTTCCTAGGGTGCACCGTGCACACTGGTTGAAGAGCGCTGTGTTATAGCATAAGCGAAATCAATTTTCATTGGCTATGTCGTTTGAGATTAAGCATAAAAATCCGCCGTGTTGTTAGCAGCTAATAAATTCTCATTTCCGCTTAACTATTCCAACAATTACATTTCATTACAATTCGTCTTGCGTATTTTCAGCATGGATGCATGCAACTACTAAACAGCTGATGAAAATCATCAAACGAAGAACAAATTCGACACAGATGACGCCCAGTCAAGCAGAACAACCATTACAAGTGTATATTTGTTTTTTTCATCCGTTACACACAATGCTTACTTGCGCACTTGTTTCATCAACTGCCGTGCGGCATCTTTGACCAGGTCGACATGTTGCAAGACAAACCTCCAGTGGTTCACGAGCCATTTCCATTCCGCATTTTCCCCAGACAGGAAATGTTTCACAACAGTTTGCAGCGCGTCAAAATCTTGTAAACGTAGAGTGCACAACTTTTAACAAAAGCAAGACAAAAACAACTGACGTAAAATCGCAGTACCAGCTTTCTATAAAAAAAGACACAACAGCCTCTCCTTAATTCATTTCTAGGAATGTAGATAATCCAGGAAGATAGTGCGAAAAAAAACAGGTAGTTGGTGAATATACTACATATACCCCACTAGGTCTCAAGAAAATAATGTATTGNTTTTTGCCTACCTTCAAAAAAATGGCGATAGCATATCGTGCTAAGTATAANAATACAGAAGATTTCTGTGGAGTGCGAGCAAGCCCCACCATGTNCAATTCCCAACTTATGAGAAATTTACAACCTTGGAAAAAGAAAAGCATTAATTGTAAGTATTTACTGTGAACAACTCTGAGTTATACGCTGAGTGGTGTTACGATTCTTGCGTTCAAACGAAATTACATAAATCGTCATGTTGCAACGGACATGTATGCTAATATGCATTCATTCAGCAGTTTACGTTGAGTCATCGTTTTGCCATACACGGCACAGTAATTAAATCAGGGCAATATAAATTATCTTTCATCAGAGGAGATAACAAATTGTGCTCGGCGAAGTGGAAACCAGACCAAATGGTGTCTTATTCACCGATATGAAGAATAAAGCATGTTTAATCACGCGCGATAAAATGAAAACAACGAAGATGTAAAAAATCTGTGTGGCTCACCAACGTATTTTGCGCAAATTAATAAAATAAAACAACAATGTTTCTGAAGCTCAAGGCTCTGTTGTCCTTTACGCAAGCAAACCAGAACTCTTCACATGCGTAACAACAATGATGTACCGATCACACCAAGGTCTTCTAGAGAAACAGTTTCTCTAATTTCGCTAGAAGACCTTGATCACACGCTAGCTAACCATGAAATCGGTTGTAAAAAACAAAGACAAAACAAACTTCTACAGAAAATAAGCACTTAATGCCACTCGTGTATTTTGTATGGTGCCTGCAAACAACTACGTACTTTCACTGTAAACCTTATACCCAAACCCGCCTAAAAAAATTTCAATGTTTGCATGCATTGGCTACGTTTTGGTCTAGTGGCATGTGGCATATTGATTCCTTTTTTCATATACATTTTGTCCGCGAGTGGAAAAACGTGTATCTTAAAAATAGACAATAACCCTAAACAGACAATAACCCTATTAACTTTTTATCAAACTAATTCCACTGTATTGAAAACAAAAACGCCATCACTGACACTACATTAAGAGACTTCAAAGAAAACTAGATCGCGATTGTTTTCTTCCAAATGATCTAAAGCAGTGATAAATTTCAGAAATTGATGTGATAGTGGAATATTTGGAATTTCTATAAAAAAAAGCATCGCGTTGATGCTCAAATAATTTTCCTTCAACAAGTAACGTGATTAGGCATAAGGGGGGCGTTAACTTTATTGACGACACTGTTTCTGACACGAAAAATAGGAATCGGAACAAAAAATTACACGAAATTAAGAAACAGTTCAAATGGGTACAAAATATTAACCTCACAGCCTCTGCGTCTGTGGCCTGACCAAAGGCTATTGAAGCTATTATTGCTTTGTGGGAGGTTCGTCAGGAGAAAGGGCAAAACGGTAACGCTAAATTTTGAAGAGTGAAACACGCCAGTGCGCGTATTGGACCATATCTTTCTCATATAAGTTAATCAATCAAGTTGTCAAAATTTTGAAAAACGTTTGTCGTGAAAATCGAAAATGATTAGGATCGCGCTGTTACATTCCAATTTTTTAGAGGGAACGATAGGGCAATTTGCTAAAGGCTCGAAAAAGAAAGCGAATCAACTTCCTGCATCGCTGAAGACTCAAAGACCTTTTTAATTATTAACAAATTTTTCAAAATGGCCTTGCGTTGAACCTTACGCTTAAACGGAGAAGAAAAATTGGTTAATCTTTCGAAGCGTTTCTCACAGTATACACAATTCTTGAAAGGTCACACAAAAACACCTGAAGCTCTCGAGAGAAAATCACCAACAGCAAACCATATTTTGCATCACATCAACCAGTGTTTAATCGCCATAAATGAGCATGCTTGCAATGCGTCACACACTGAGACGCACAACAGTCAACAGTAAATTTTCATAAAAATTTTTACAAAGCTCATGCTTTTATCAGTTGTTAAGAAACCTCCGTTATCACCTAGCTTCGCCAACACCAAACGTTTAAGGCAGTGTCCAGGAACATAGGCAGGAAGACCCGCAGAAAGTGCAGTGCCTGTCCTAATCCTAATCCTTGTTCACATGACCTGTAGCTATTCGACCCTTGAGTAATCAAGAAAATATTCTTAAACAACTTTAGCACAGAGCATTTCAAAGATATTATCTCAAATCTCATTTGCACAAATTTTTGACCAAACAGTTCTAAGCAATTTCTACCCCACACCATTCTAAGCTTGCCAAACGTACAAACTAGCAAACATTCTCTATTTTGCAGTTGTTTCATTTCCCATTTGAAACGTTTGAATACAGCATCAACTGACAACATTAGCAAACATTCTCTATTTTGCAGTTGTTTCATTTCCCAAAAAGTTTGAATACAACATCAACTGATAACATTTGCAAGTTTCAAAATGCGAAAGAAAACACTTATAACCATAAACGCCACGAACTCACCAAGGGATTCAAATGCACCAATCAGGTTTTCCTTCCAGTTTTCACCAGCAGTTGAAGCGAAGAAATCGATCAACAAATCCAACTTCATTGAAATGCTTTCCTCTTTGGACTTCTTCAGCGCCTCCAACGATTCTGAAACGCATAAAAAATTGGCACAGTACTGTGAAAACCAACAATAAGCAAAAAGTTGCGTTGAAATATCACGCTAAGCATGATTTGCACTGGCAACAGTTGGTATTTGCGTTTGAGAAAAGCGGGCATTGTAAAAAAACATTTTCCAAACATGAAAATTTTCGAACAGCATGAACTCACCATGACTGATCTGCTTTCTGAATTTTAGATCCGAGCCTAATGTAATAACGTCTTCGTGCATAAGGCAGTCGCTCAACATAGGAAGGAGAGCCCAAAGTTTTTCTTTCACTTCTACATTTGTTCTGGAGCTTTTCTGAAATGCATAGCGACAACTGTCACTAGTCAATGCAGGTCTCACGGATACGCCAAAAAAGCACAAACTTATTGCGAATTACGAGTCGACACAATATGACACGGACAGGATATCCAATGAAAACTTATAGTTTTGACTTTCACCACTACTGCACTTATGTGACGCAAGAAAGCAAGAAATGTGGAACGAACCGCAATTCTTGATTGTTAGTTTACTGAGTTGAGTTTCAACAGAGTTTACTTGTTGCATGCTTTTTAGCTTTATATGTAAAGCTGATTCTGGTCCAAAACAAGACGCCATCGGCCCTTTCAAACGGCACACACTTTGAGCTTTCACTTGTAGCAAAAGCAAAATGTTTGAAAAAGTATAATAAATACTCTTAATGCCTTCGTAGCACTTACTTGATAACACAATAACCACGTTATTCCATAAAGCGTTTCGACACACTGTTCTCAATGCACATCAAAGAACAAAACCGGAATCTCTTTAATCTCTACTGAGGAAATCACCCGATCCTAGCTTTGCATTTTAGGCTGGATTACAAAAAAGCACCACTGGTGAATTGTCATTTGCTGCAGGGAATGATATCAAAAGGTATCTTCTTCGTGCACTGCACTTACTTCTAACCACTGCTACACAAAGCTCAAGCTCAATAGTTGCTTTTTCCCTAAGAATCCCATTTGGCATGATGCGAATTGGTTCAGAAACTTATAGAACTTCTTTTCTTTATAATTTTCAGATTTCGCTTACTCATAATGCGTAGCAGGTATCATCAGTATAAAAACATATGTTATAACACAGGCACGGTAGGTCACACAGCATCCACGATGCATTTGAGCAATGATCGGAAAATTGTGGCACAGGGTCCATTTTTCGTCGGTAAAGCCGAAGGCGATAGCTTGTGAAAATTTGATGAAACGACCTGCGTGCGCTGAAAATGGCTCTCCTGCGCCGCAAAATACCCTCAATCTTATACAAGAAGCACGCACCCTTTAAAAGGCCTTGTAATAAAGGTATAACGCAAAGGTCTTGCAAAAAAGGTACGTCTTGTAGCAGGTACACACAACGGTAAAAGGTACAAGTTATCTTGTTCATCGTTACGTCAGAGCTTTTACGCAAACAAATCGATGTTATCAAAAAAATGATATTATAGCGCAAAATTAATCCTCCCATGTGCAAAGCAATTTGAGTACTACTGCATGATTTCACAGTAAGATTTGTAAAACATAACGAAGGTTAACGAGTAAAGACCACTATTAGCTACGGAAATCAGCTTCTTTCAATGTTTGGGCACGCAAATTTGTTCCAGAGAGAAGTTTACTTTCAGTACAAAAGAATGGAAATGATACACATCACACCTGCAACAGTGAGCGTATTAACCAAACAGAATGCCACGAAAGCGGAGAAGCTGTCCAGTCGCGCGTGTAAAGAACAATAGTCGTGAAATTCACCTTCCGACGGAGCGCATTCATGATCAGTGACGCGTAAAAATACAGCTGATGTGTCAACTTATTACGCAAAAGACAACATATTTGCATTCAAGTAATTAGTCTCCATAAAGATGACGCAATCGAACTAATCAGCTCATTTTTAAAATAGGAAAAATCGATTTCACGTGACTTTCCGCATCCTCAGTCCTGATATCTTATTGATACATTTGCTGCATAAAACGTTTATAATCGTGAACAACGTGGAATGTTAAACACACGATATTTCAGTGAAATTTTATGTTGCCCATTGACTTCCACATTGCATTTCACGGTGACTTACAAGAGGCTCTGGTGGTTCATTGAGGTTGGACGGTTCGGAAGGTGAAGACGCAAGGTCATCCTGTTCGATATCGTGTTTCAGTTGTTCAACAAAAGCTTTTGTTACGAATGATTTTGCGGCAATGAAGACGATTGTGATCAACCAGGTCTCAGCTTCCATTCTAAAAAAAACAAGTTGGCTGCAAACAACAGGTAACTTAAAATGACATTAAATCATATTACTTCCGTGTCATTTACTAAACATACTAAAGATGAAACTTGGTGCCTTTTCTGATCGTCTGAACGTAAAGTAATTTCGGTTCCATGCAGCTATAGAAAGTGTCTTACAAAGCATCATGTCCTTCCAAACGCTACAGCAATATATAGGACTAACCAAACCATCTCTAGCAAACTTTCGTGCTTCTACGCTTTGGTTTTAACAGAACTGAAATGATCCAAGTAAACACAAAAAACGCGCCTATAGTTACAAATCGCGCGACATGCGGAGACTGGCTATCGCTTGCAAACATTTCATTTTTTTGTACTTCTCACGATTTTAAAAAGAATAATGCTGAAACAACTTATTCAACCTTTGCTAGTCTCAAACATATTTTCTGAAGTTGAATAGGTTTTAGCATAGGTGTAGAAGCAGGCAATTTTTGGTGGTGCGAAATATTTTGACAGAATTACCCCAAAAAACTTTTGTGACAAACTTCCTGCAGTTTTTAGTACATTATATGTTCCTCTACCAAGTTACCAGATTTGAAAATCGAATGTTTAGTAGTTTAAATTTGGTTCTTAATAGCTCAACTGAAAAAAACGCTAGGCTGTGCAAGAACATTGTCAGAAGCCTGCAGGCTCAGTACTTTTGAGCATCTGCCTCACAGTTCTGAGGTTTAGCGCTCCATTCGCATTCTAGCTGAGCTCTTGGTGTCAGCAAGGACCCTCACACCTGCCTAAGGTAGGTTTAAAGCTGCTTCCTTCTCTGAAGACATATACGTGACATATGTGGCATGTATCATATCACTTGTATTATGAATATGCCGCGAGTTTCACAACATTGTCTATTCAACTGCACATACGTATATGCAACAAACGGTATGACAAAATGTGTTCATCCAAACACTGCAGTAAAAACATAAGCTTTCTGTACTTGCCTGGTATGGACTCTTCTAGTATGAAACAGGTGCCCTGCAGTATACTCGATTACCTCAGTGTACAAAACTTTCTATATTCAAAAGTACATAAATGAAATGCCTTCTATTCCCGAAACTTTCGAGTCAGTTGCTTATCAACTCTTACAAACCAAAACACGAAGTTGCTAGAAACAGTTTATTTAATGTGTTTTCCATGACATCCCAACTTCGAACAAATAAGTTTAATTTGATTAATATTGTTAAAAAATGTCGAAACTTCTTTGCCAAAATTTTTAAAGATTTTGCCCAATTTTTGACAAATCACCACTTCTGGGGATGCGCTTGCACCGCCTACAGTCTCAGCTCCTACACCACTGGGTTGTACTGCAAGAAACCGTATGCTTTCACACGGAAACAAGCTGAAATAAATTTAATGAAAATGTCACACAAAACAACCTGTTTTAATAAAAAAAATTTTATCTCCCAAGTCTTGTTTACGTTTCATTTGAACGAAAAACACATAGTTTTATCATGTGTAACGTCGTAAGTGAACTGGTACTAACTCTGCACATTTCTTCGAGAGGACATCGTATGGCTAGACAACTGTCAAAACCCACCAGCCAAACGTCAGATACAACAGTGTAAATCAGGCCCGTTGCAGGTTGAGGTTTGGAGGGGCAAAATACATTTTTACGGTGGCACAATTTTTGTTTTTATTATATTTTTAAAAGAAATTTTTCTGGGAACAAGAAAATTTGGGGAGGCACTGCCCCCGAATGCCCCCCTGTGGCTACGGGCCTGGTGTAAATTAACGTCATTGTTCATATTGCCACCAGTCATCCACCAGTTCTTATTAAATGCTGAAAATGAAATTTTTCTCTATGCACCAAAATATTCCTGAAGTAGACTTCAGTAATGGCGTCTCGAGACCCATTTTTGCGAGTCTCGGTCTCGAAGGTTTTAGGTCTCGTCTCGGTCACAAGCCCATTGTCTTGAGACGTTGAATGTGGCAAGGATATGGCTTAGTAAAACTTTGTAATTCAACGAGGTTTCATCTGTTGCATTTGCAGTTAAGAAACAACCAAAACAGATCGGAAAAATGTCAGAATTTCCAAAGAATTACAACTTACAGGAAGTGGTGACAACATTTTTTTGAAAAATTTCGGCAAAATCCGCAAATTTTTAAGTCTCGAGTCTCGGAGTCTTTGATGAAGTCTCGGTCTCGATTACATCATTGGTAGACTTCTCACGAAGTGTAACGTACAACGATCACTGGAACGAGGCCTGACCGGTTTCGATACAGAATCAACAGTCACGTATTTTGAAAAATCAGCGATCTGAAATTCGCTCTCAAGAGATTTAATAATGAGTTGTAGCTGTTCAAAAAAGACTACAAAAATCCACAAAGTATTTTTCCCGGGTGAGACTCCCACCTCACGCTTCCAAAAAATTGGCTTTCAGAAAGAACGAAGCGGTAATTTTAACAGGGTTGCTTAGCGTTCTTTATAAAAAGGTAAACGGCAACGTCGAAATGCGCCGCAGACAACACGAGCTACATTACAGACAGCACGCCATAACTTAAAATATCGCGCTACTGCGGCACAAAAGGTTCTATGTAGTGAATCCAATAAGAGTAATTTCAAAAAACGTCAGGGAGAAAGAAAAAATCCACAAAGTGCACAGAACACGTGGTTAAAGTTGAAATGAAACAAAGCTCATCCGGGCAGCGTTGACAAAACACAAGAATTTCTACGGTCACTATTTTGGATTGGTTGACTTTGTGAATTTTGGAAAAAAAACGTTCAAAAATTGGCCAAACGCCGACTTAACTGTCTTGAACAAGCAAGAAACAAATGATGATGACAACAGGCTCAATTCTACAAATATTCACGCGATGGACGAAACACTCAAGTCTTTTGATGTTTCTGCACTGGATTATCGCTTTGCTTCGTCTTTTCCGTTTCTCCTTTGATAGGTGCTGGTGTGCGCTTCATCAGCCATGAGATTTCGTTTTTTGCTCTCATTAGCAAATGACGCTACCAACACCGCGCATGTTGTGAAGTACCGGTCGTATCACACTCATCGCCAGCGTGAATGACCAGTCGGCAATGCGCGGTCACAGTTGAAAAGCGACGACCAGGTAAAAACATTGCTAATCGATTTTAAGGTGTGTTGAAGGTGTGTTTGCACGGTACTTTTTTAAGCGCAAAAACGTGCGAAGAGTCTTTATTTTTTGCATGCGCGCGCGCGTGGGCTGCTGCGTATCATGGTGGTGCGATCCAAACAATCGCGCAAAGAGCGAAATCGTTGACGGAAATGTCCATAGTTGGCAGGTATGCATTCAGTCTTCACGATTAGCAGCTGGTGTCGATGCAGTGTTCTTGAATGCAGCCACTTTTTATTTTTATTTTGATAAAACCGTCAGTGATACGATTTGCAATTCAAAGTTTGTATTTCTAAACCAAATGCAAACTCTTGAACGATTGTCAATACAACAGTGGGATATGGTTTGAACAACGCTAGACTGGGTCTAACGCACTGTATGACTGTGCCGAAGACACTAATACAATAGTTTAAGGTTACTACTAAAAGAAACTGAAGTCATTGAATTAGTTGATTGCATCATACCACCTTGAGGTATATGTGTGTACCAAACACTCCTACTAAAAGCTTATTTCAGAATATTAGCAAAAAAACTTGGTGACTACCATGCAAAACCGGAATCAGTCATCCGTAAATTACGGCAGTTCCCCAGCCAATGCTCCAGACGGGGATGCACATATTCTGGTGCAAGCACATTCCGTACGACAATTTGCCCGTGTATTCGCGCCTTTACAGCAACGACCAGATCAGGTTTGATTTGTGGCAAACTTTGACTGGAGCCAACGATAAGTACAAATACTTTACGAAGAACCCAAGCGCATGCCTCACGAGATGTTGAACGATTATCAACTACACTTGATGGCTTCAAAAAACGCTGATAACTTCAGCGCCAGCGTACGAAATATTCGTACTTCGAAATCACACATTGAGCACGTGTTTTTACGGCTATTTTCCCGCCACTTCCTTTTTCTTCTTTTGAACTCGTTGTTCAAACCACTGCTTGGCTGCACTAGATCTCGGGGCAGATGTTGAGTAGCCATTCGATTGTTTCATCGTCCAGAACCGTCAGGTCAAGCAATCCATGGGGAGGTCGATGGATTGGACATTGGAGGACAACATAGTCGACGGGTTGTTCTTCTGCGCCACACTCACTGGCCCACCACTTAGCAACTAGAGAGTGGTTCAAATGCTCAAAAATGCGGCAAGTCTTCTAGATTACAATGAAAAAATTGGAAAGTGTTGGCTTTCGGGTTTGTTGTGGGTGACGTCATGAGTGAGGTAGGTTTTTGGCCATTTTGGCTCAGGTCACCTGGCCCTGGGCTCCAACTGCAAGAGGGAATGTTTTGACTGAATCTGGTACGATTGGTTCGAATCCCGGTTGGGTCACACTGAAGACTTGAAAATCGGTACTTGCGTCTGTAGCGGTCACTTTTGGAGACACGAACTCAAAATGCACGGAGTGTGGTGATACAACAGCAAGTAGCGATAAAGATTCCCCGCTCGACCAGTTTCACTCTGCTGCTGGTGCTGCACTGCGCGTATTACAACTCGATGACTTCCTATTGGCGCTGTGTGACGCGGAGTCACACAGCTTAACCAGCCTCGTGGTCGGCGATCAGACCACTAGTGACACTTCAACGTGAGTAAAAAAACGAGTATAATGAATATGAAGCAGGGTTCCCATACATTTTCGAAAACCATTTTCCACACTTTTTCAATACCCTTTCAACACTAAATGAAAAAAAATCAATATCAGCACTTACCTTCATTTTTCCGAAATTTTAATCATGAAACAACGATTTTACACATTGTGGGCCATGCATTGACAGTTGTACAATGATGGTGTATCCTAATGTGTCTTCTACGATTTCATAAGCACAATCATACATGTCAGTTGCTCTGGCATGTCTAATCAATTTTGAATCAGCAACAATTTTACTGCTTACAGATTTAAACTAATCAGTGGAATATGAGATGATCCTGCTCAGAAAATTTATGATTTCTTTTCCTATTAGAATTTCCATACTTTTTCAATACTTTATATATATTTTTACCAAACTCCATACTTTTTCAAGGTCTTGAAAATAATTTCACAATTCCGTACTTTTTCAATACTTTCAATACCGCGTGGTAACCCTGAATCAGAAGGAAAATACTTACTGTGACAAATCCGCATACAACACTCTTTCAGCAGATTTTTTCACAACATTCTCGTGGTGCTTCAACTTATCCCAATTCGTAACAAGCCATCTCACTCCTTCATCTTCATCAAGATGTTTTTGCGAAACAAAAGCTACTTCGTGTGAAGCTGCAAATGATAAAATATTGTGATAAGAAAATATTAGACGTATAATGTTGCGAAATAAAAACCAGTTCAATCACTGCCTCAAAATATAACTCCATGCGGTTTTCAAGAACAAATTGCATACAATATGGTAGATAACAAACGCGGAGCACCACTTTCAAACTTGCCATCTTCTACTAAAGCAAATTTGAAACTCACAGTTTAGAATTTAGGTCAAAACACATAAAACACATAATTTCATGAAGCAAATTACTCCCAACATTATCAAAGTTTCGGCAACGAAAACAACTTTAAGTGAAACAGAATGCAAAAAAATAACACGCAAAACGCAATGATACTTGGCAAACCTGACGATTCCCATAAACAGTCTACGAAATCTCTCTTCCAAGATGTTCTGGAATTTGCTTTAACGTTTTCAATGAGATGTTCGAAAGTTTCAACACAAGAGAAATCCAGTTTCAGAAGCTTTTCTGCTTGTTCTAAAAAAAAAAAATAAAAAAGTTACCTCGCTTTCATCTTTGGTGTCGCGTTACCACCCAGTACAACTTTTGTTTTCCTGTGGAGTGGTATTGTGTGGAGTGTTTTTTTTTCGGAAAAAAAAGAACTAACGGTTATCATTTTCCAAACAGCAACCAATTTTGCCTGTAAGCGCTTCGTGCGACCATGACTTCGCCCACTCATCAGGCATCAGCTTCCCATTCAAACAGCGTCAACGCTTCATGAATGCGCAATTGCTCAAGACAATGGTCGCATGCAATATTTCTAATCAGTTTATCAAAAATGGTAATTGTTATTTCACCTTGAACTGAAACGGTTGGAGCAACATAAAAAATATGCGCTGTTCAAAATCATTCCAAGAACATCAACGTCATTTCTGAAAGCTCACACGTTTCCTTTTCAATACGCATTACAACGATTGCACCTCGTTATAAATTTTTGCAAAAACCGTTTCTTTTCGATAAAATTAAACAAATCTCGCCGCACGGGGGTGAACACCAGAATAAATACGTGACCATTTAATGTGGCGCGCGTCAGACTTTTTCTTAGCCAAATTGAAACACAATGGCGTGAAAATGAAACAAGGTTAAGCAGATGCTCAGATCAAAAGTCAAGAGAAGTCTCTCTTGAAAGAGCGAGAGTTTTTCCCTTTCTGATAGTAAAAAACACTTAGTTAGTGCACTTTGTTGTATTTTTCATCCTAAGATAAAATTATAAAGTTTTTGAAGAGTGCGCATGATATTCCACTGTTCGTGTGGCCCGTGATTGTAAAAAGGTTGCCCATCCCTGCTCTGTTACATAAGAAGTGCTTTCAAAGGTCACCTCAACCCAAATTTTACAGGTATAGCTGTATGCACATCAAGTGATTTGATGTATATTATCAAACTTCCAGTACACCGTGAATCACTACTCCTTCGAAATCAACAAGCCTAAACAAAACGTTTGTTTTCTGCGCCCCACCTGACAACTGCTGAAGATACAGGGTAACAGTCGCAACGGAATTACTCATCAACTAATTATCAAAAATGAATTTACATTACACAGACCGTGGGGCTTTGTTTTACAAAAGTTTCACGTCAGAAACGTTTGTGATTCGCTTGTTCGTCCATATGCGCAACGATTGATTCTCTCTTTCTGTTTGCTTCCCATTACGCAAAGCCACGCAGTCTTTGTTGTGCGATTACGTATCTTACAGTACGAGCACCATGCATTCACTTTTTGTCTAACAATTGTAAATTAACAATAAGAGCTTCAAAAATCTACGCAACACCCCTGGAATTCACGAACTACAGCCAATTCTGTTTAAACGTTGCTTCTTGCGTCCCTATATCAAATCCGTACGTACTGTCAAAGAGCTGTGGAACTCACAGGTTTTATGGATGGGCGGAGGTGGTTAGCTTTGAGTTTCACACTATGAGCGTGAGTTGACCACAGCTAGCGAAATGGATAGGGCTAGAAACAATAATACTCCAACACACTTGAAATGAGCAAACCGGCTAGTCGACAATGAAAATTTTAAGAAACATGCCCTGGAGTTAGTATATTTGACAAAATCCTGATTCAGATCAAATTGACCCCTCCAAAGAACATCTGCAGCAGGGGCGGATCCAGAGAGGGCGACCGCCTCCCCTAAAGCCTACGCAAGCAACCTTTTTCACCATAATTTTGCATACAACTCGGAAAACAAAATTCGCGTTATAAGGCCATTTTTTCGTCGATTGTTTTGTTACAGCAGTGGTCTAAAGTATACCTCATCCCCCTTACAGCAGCGAAGCCGTAATGAGACTTGACTACCAAATATTATTGAAATCCCCCCCCCC
>JGI24022J15233_10005485_pt1 | contig 13458 bp, 9 predicted proteins | sample Ectturendosymbi2_FD_15233 | JGI IMG/M metagenome (IMG submission 15233) | reverse complement strand
ACACATTGCAGAAGTTGTGTGTTGTATAGGTGCTATATACCACATGCATGACTACTTGTTCTTTGATATTGTCTATTTTACAGTGGATGCTTTAAAACTGTAGTAATAACAAGCACTTCTATTTGAAGAAGATATATGTAACTTGATTTTAAAGCAGGTTTTTTTGATGCTTGTGACTTTAATGAATTCAGATGTTTTTGTCAAAACCTGTGTTTAGCACAGCTTACTTTTATTGTAGGTTTTGTTTGCATGACTATGTTAGTAATATGACCTGCAATGTAGGTCAAGCAGGTACAATTATGACATGTAGTTTGTGTCAATGATTTGGCTGTAAGTCTATTCTACACAGTGTAGCATTGCTTGTGCCCATGTTGTGCTGCTCAATGCTTGAGAAAAAGTATCTTAAGTATTGGACAGCTGGCCTTTTATTACATAAAAAGTTACTTCTAACAATATTATGTTTTCTTAGGCAATACTTCTGTTGTGGATGGCACCATGCCATAACCTATTTTTGTAGGAAACTGTTGAAACATTTATGCTTTTGTTTCTAATGCATAGTACTTTAGCTTAGCAGAGGTCGTCACTAGTTGTGTCCCATAACTTCCGAAAAAAGGTCGATGCACCTGATTTCCCCTTTTGCTGGGCCATATTCTACACTCAACATGTTGTTAGTCAATGCTACATTTCAGCCAACATGGTATTCATTGCTTTGTCAGATCTATAAGTAAGTTCTCACTCCTTGGTCCTTGCAATGATATTATAAATGGTGTCCATTCAAAAGAGACCTGTACATAACCTGGTCATAACAGACCTGTTCANAACAGACCGTGGTCACAACAGACCGTGGTCACAACAGACCGTGGTCACAACAGACCGTGGTCACAACAGACCGTGGTCACAACAGACCATGGTCACAACAAACCATGGTCATAACAGACCCGTTCGTAACAGATCATGTTCACAACATACTACGTTCATAACAGACCTGTTATGAACATGGCCTGTTGTAAATGGCTCTGTTATGAACGGGACTGTTCTGAACGTGATCTGTTATGAACGGGTCTGTTAGGAACAGGTCTGCTGTGAACATAGTCTGTTATGAGTTGTCTGTTAAGAACAGGTCTGTTTTAAAAGGGAACCAGTTTAGATACAAGCAAACATTATGTTATGTAATCTTTCATAATGTGGTTCATTTTCAGATTTTGTCTGCACTGTATTTTTTGGACCATATGGCGCACTTAACACTTTGAGAGCCTGGGCACGATAGATTCGTACTTTGAAATTGGCCTAAAACCAGGAGTTGTCAGTTGCCTTACCAACGCACTTTGCCGATTGTGCTAGAGAGCTGTTCAAGGGCTCAAACGAATCGGACAGTCTTCTAGATTGCACTCTACAAAAATTTTTTGGTTGGGGGTTGCAGATTTTTTGTGAGTGACGACAAAAGCAAAGTAGTTTTTGGGCCATTTTGGCTCATGTTGCCTGGCCTAGGGCCCAACTACTAGGCCAAAGTATTTCGCTGAAGTTTTCATTGGAAACTAGGCTCGAGTCCGAGTCTTTTGAGCCTTGATCAACTTTTTAGCGTTTCTGGTTCAAAAGTTATGATTTTAAATAAATAAATTATCTAATTCACCAATTAGTCAAAAATTTTTATTGACTTAGATCATAACTTTTGAACCGAAACCCCAGCAGGTCATCCAAAGTATCAAAAGACTCGGATTGTAGCCTAGTTTCCAGTAAACACTTCAGCGCAATACTACCATCTAACGGTTGGCTCCCAGGGCCAGGTGAATTTGTCCAAGGTAGCCAGAAAGTCCTCCACTTTTGACGTCACTCACAAAAAATCCGCATCCCCCAACCAAAAACTTTTTTTCGAGTGCAAACTACAAGACTTGTCGCGTCTTTTAACACTTCGACCAGGTCTGTAACCCGTACAGGAGCGGAGAAATTCCCGCGCAAAGCCACGTGCAATCCAGCTGTTTTTTTGCGAACCGCTTGAATTAACCCGGATGTCAAAAGTGAACCTCATAACGTGGTACGACTAATGCCTGGGTGTCAAACTGGTGGCCCACGAGCCAAATCAGGCCTGCCATGCCCCAATTCGTGGCCCATGTCCAAAATGGGGTTGTGCTTATATTAGGTCTAACATATTTATGTTATTTATTATGTCATAAGCAAAATTATTAAGGTAAACCAATAGTACCAAATTCTTCAGTTTAAAATCATGAGTTTGTGTAGATTCCATGAGGATTCAAAAATATTCCAACGCATTCGAAGAAAGACTTGAATCTGATTTCAAAAATCTGGAAACTCTTTTGCTATTTTCACTAAACGTTTTTCTCTCAATGCTGAAGAAACTAATTGAATTGCAGAGCAACAGTGTTCTTAAAACTAAATTTGAAAATGTTGACAACAAANCATTGTTTTATCAATACATTGGACCAACCTACCCCAAATAAATTAATTGGCATCGAAGACCATGTCAATGTTCGCAAGTACTTATGTCTGTGATAAACTGTTCTCTTTCATGGACTTTAGCAAGTCTCAATTCCAATCTCAATTCAAGAATGCGCATCTCAACTCAATGTTAAAAGTTGTGACTGCACAATCATTGGTACTAGATATCAATATGCTTACAAATGCCAAAAGATTTCAAGTTTCTTCAAGTCGTAGTACTATCAATAAATAGCAATGAAAATATCGATTGTACCACTTTGTGCAAAATTCCTGGCCTGCGTAAAATCAAACTGCGTACTTGTGGCCCACAGCTCCGAATGAGTTTGACAACCCTGGCCTAATATATGAATCTGGCTGTGCTTTCTCACCTAGAACCAATTTTGTGTGATAAACGGTGCTATTTATTTAATAGCTAGGTACAGTTTAGCTATGAGTGCTGCACATTTTTTATTTTGAATACTGCCATTAGCCACATAACAGTTTTGTCCACTCTCTTAATGGAGGCTTTCATGTGCGTTCAAAATCACAATAATCTTTTGTAAACAGACCATCATGTTACATAATAAACCAACAATTGCAATGAACAAACAAATCATTCAAAATCAGCACAAAACAGTGAGACAACTGAACAATGTTGGGAGTTATTGTGAAAGAGTTGAATACAGTTTGACTTATCTGGGTTTTGCTACTTTTAATGTGCCATATGTATGAAAATAGAACAGTTAGCATTCAATCAATGATGCTGCGCCTTATCTAGTGCGCCTTTTGGCCTGAAAAGTACGGTAGTTTTTCAGGGTTGTAATTAACATCATTTAATATTATCACCAACATACTGAATTTCAAAAAGTAGTACATCTGCAACCTAAGCATACACTTCCTAGAAACACTGGCCAATAGGTGATGTATCGTATAATATAAGTTGCAAAATAAGGGAGGGTCAAAAGCAGTTTATTATCACAAAAGCATCATGCAAACAGTGCATAATCCACAGATCATTTTGTGATATTCATCAATTGGATTTTATGAGTTGAAAATTTTACTGATAGATTGTTTCCTTTAAAAAGTTCTTGTTGAATGTGCGTGTTGGGATTGCTTTCTGCTGACAGTATACTTNGTTACTTTTAGCATTTGCAGATTTTGCTGATTAAAAAGTATGATTGAAATTACCTGCAACGATAGATTGGGGAAGAAGGTTAGAGTGAAGTGCAACGAAGACGACACTATTGGCGATTTAAAGAAGCTGATTGCTGCTCAAACAGGCACACGGGCTGACAAAATAGTTTTAAAAAAGTGGTATACTATTTTTAAAGATCATATAACTCTAGGGGATTATGAAATCCATGATGGAATGAACTTGGAACTGTACTACCAGTAGGAAAACTCAGTATAGTACGACATGGTTATTGCAATTGACAATTTTTTTGGCTGTTATTTACTTTACTGTACAAACCCCAAGTACAAAGGCCGTACATACATTGGTTTCACTGTCAATCCAGAACGAAGGATTAAGCAACACAATGCTGGGAAGCATAAGGTAAGCTTTCATCACTTACATGTTGTTTTGCTTACAAGATTGTCACTCTCCCTGCTGCATGCTGCAGTATATTGGCACTTACTTGTAGCTTAAACCAACTTGGATTTCTGGAAAGACATTTAATTCTTCGATCTTTTCAGTATAAAATTTCTTTCTAGTTTGATTGCATGCAGCTGCAAACCAATCACATGGATGTTAAAACTAAGTTCCAGGTGTTTTTTTGCCAGGGTAATGCTGGATGGCAAGCTGTTTTGTGTGAAATCAACATTTTCTACAACTTATACATCAACTAACTATACATGTGAACTTAAATAGTAACCAAATTTGCTGTAATGACAGCTTTGCTAAACAAAGGAATTCAACTAAACTGTAACACAGAGGCAGTATTAGAAAAGCACACAACTGACACTGGCAAAACAGTGCATCACAATTGTGCAACCAACAAAAACACTACCAATGCACAGGTGAGGCCTGGGGCAAAAGGGGTTGATCGTGCACCACTGAACAGCTGAAGCGTTGACTATTATCACATTCTCCCAGCCCAATAACAAACATAGTATGCTAAACACAACTGAATGCAACAGCATTTTAAGGGATTGTTTGCAGAGATTGACCGATGTATCGGGTGATATTTGGGTTTTACCGATATATCGGTATTGGCCTCAGTAGGTGTTGACGAAACGCTGTTATATTCCTCATGCATCCAGACACCTTGTGCAAGAAAGCACAATGAAGCAAGTCAACAGTTATCTTACAGCAACACTAGAAGATGCGTTATCATAAACAAACAGACAAGATTAACCATGAAGCATGCATTGGCTGTCAGAGCCGAAACAAAAGCATCATCGCGAAGTTTTGCAATGCTTGAAGCTTATTGTCTAAGACTGCGCTATCAGGTACAGGTGTTGTGAACGAATAAACTCTGGTTGTACTGTAGAGGTTTTCGCAGCTCAAAAAGTTTGACTAAAATAACTTAACTCTTTCACGTTTGGTAGGTTTTGAGGATTACACCCCCCCAAAGAAATATCAAAGTGTTAACACTTTAAGAGCTGGTCTATGAATATATCGTACTTGGATTTCGGCCTAAAGACAGCAGTTTTCGGTTGCCTTACGAGCGCCATAGATCCTCCGCCGGTTGCGCTACAGAGCTGTTCAAGTGCTCAAACAGATCGGCCAGTCTTCTCGTCTGCACATTAAAAATAAATTTTTGGTTGGAGGTTGTAGATTTTTTGTGAGTGACGTCACAAGTGAAGTAGTTTTGGGGCCATTTTGGCTCATGTTAAACCTGGCCTAGGGCTCAACCGCTAGGGCAAAGTGTTTCGCTGAAGTTTTTATTGGAAACTAGGCTCGAGTCCGAGTCTTTTGAGCCTTTGATCAACTTTCCAGCGTTTCTGGTTCATAAGTTATGATCTAAAATAAACAAGCTAATTAATTTGGTAATTAGTCAAATGTTTTTATTACTTTAGTAGATCATCACTTTTGAACCCAAAACCCCAGGAAGTCATCGAAGGTATCAAAAGACTCGGATTGTAGCCTAGTTTCCAATAAAAACTTCAGCGAAATGCTACCATCTAACGGTTGGCGCCCAGGGCCAGGTAAAATGGGCCAAGATAGCCTAAAAGTCCTCCACTTATGATGTCACTCACAATAAATCCGCATCTCCCAAGCAAGAGATTTTTTTTTGAGTGCAGACTAGAAGACTTGCCGCGTCTTTTGATCCTTATACTGGGTCTGTAGCACTGACCAAACCGGAGAAATTCCCGTGCAAAGCCACGTGCGATCCTGTTGTTTTGGCGCGAGAATTCCCGATTTTGGCTGGACGTGAAAGTGTTAACACCTTCCCTACCATGGTACGATATACTGGTACTTTCTTGCCTACCGGTGTACAAGTTTACTCGTACTTCCAATCCCATGCCAGCAGTTGCCTCCTGAACACGTACTCATGTTTGCAGAGCGGGATGCTAGAGGTTGCTCAAAAGCAAACTCCTAATCACAAGCATAACTTTTATCATTGGTATTCACAGCAAAAGTGACCATGGCCAAAATCACCAAAACTTTCACTGTTGGTAACCTTGGCCAAAAGACCAAGCAAAACAAACTCTCACTGTTGTTAACCTTGGCCAAAATTAGCCAAGAAACACAAAAGCTTTCACTGTTGGTAACCTTGGCCAAAAGTGGCCAAGAAAAACCAAAACTTTCACTGTTGGTAACTTTGGCCATTTATGGCCAAGAAAAAACAAAACTTCCACTTCACTGTTGGCAACCTTGTACATAAAGGCTGAGAAAAATGTCAGACATCTATAAAAAAGCAACTTCGCATTTGACTATAAGTAAGCTTTTCTTTGGACATCTGACAATTTTCCCTGGTCGTTTTGGCCAAGTTTACCAATGGTGATAGTTTTGGTCAGTTTGGCCACAATTACTTTTATTGGCCACTTTTGCCATGAATGCCAATATGGAAAGTTTTCCCACAACAGTTGGGTTGGGTTGACACCTTTGGTAAGTCAATAAAATTGAAAGCGACAAGTATTGATATAAGATTTTGTTTGTTTTTTTCAATTTTGTGTTTGGTTACACATAAAACACTGCATCATTGAGAATATGGCTAGGCCAGAAATTCTCAATAAAAAAATGTCATGAAAAAACAGCTGCTTAGAGAACATTCGTAGGTTTGATTTTAGCAAGGAACAAAAATTGCAGTATAGCCAGCTAAATACAACACCAACCAAGATGTAGATGGACCCCTGGAATACTAACGCCAGGTGATTTCAACCCAGTCAGGCGTGGTTTTCCTTTTCATCAATAATAGCATTGAAGTACAAAGTGACTTTATTAGTGCACAAACCACTGAATTGGAGTTATATTTTCAGTGTAGTTTTTTTGTAAATCAACCTCAACTGAAAGAAAGTATTGTTTTTTTATTATTCGAAAACAGGTGAAATTCACATGGGGTTAGTAATCGTGTGACATACCAACAGCATTATTGTTCCAGGGTAATTTTTCAAGCAATGAACATTGCACGAATGTTTTCATTTGTTTCAACTTGTTGCTTGTGTGTGCAAAAAATTTGGCAATGTTGAAACAGTTGATAGGCTACAAATTCGAAAGAGAAATATCTCGTGAAAAGGCAGCTTAGTTGAGAACAATGGTAGTTTATTTTCGAAAGGAACAGAAGACACAGACTCGATCCTAGTTTCCAATGAAAACTTCAGCGAAATACTTTGGCCTAGCAGTTGGGCCCTAGGCCAGGTAAGATGAGCCAAAATGGCCCCAAAACTACTTCACTTATGACGTCACTCACAAAAAATCTGCAATCTCCAACCAAAAAATTTTTTTAGAGTGCAGACTATTAGACTGACCAATCTGTTTGAGCCCTTGAACAGCTCTCTAGTGCGATCGGCGGCGGAGCTACAGTGTTGGTAAGGAAACCAAACACTGCTGGTTTTAGGCCAAAATCTAGGTACGAATATATTGTACGCCGGCTCTCAAAGTGTTAAAAAGTGTAGTTACATGCACAGTGCTTCAAAAAAGTAGCAGTCGTCATATGAAACTAAAATTTGAAGTTGGTGTACAGTACAGGTGCACCTTTTTTGTTCTAAAGTATTTAACACATTTGGTGCATAGGTGTTAAACATAGTCGCATGTGTTGAGTTGTTATCCAATGCCATAAAATAAACCTCAAAAGTGCTGCTTTTGAGACAAAGCTTCACACCCACAGGGATGAGACACAACCAGTCAGTGCTGCACACAATGTGCTGAAGCCTGAAAGTTGAACGTGTGGTGTTGATTTTGGCACATTGGTGAAGGGAGTCATTTCAGCAACAGTTGCTTAATCGGATTAATGGCACCACAGGTTTTCACACTGTCCAAACTGTGCACTTTACACTGCTTTCAAGTTAACTATGCGATTAAGCGTTTTAAGTTTACAGATGTAAGGTATAGTTCTCGGCCAATGACTGGTTTATGCAAATAATCGGTACGCGATTAACCGGACTATTTTCTTCACATGTGAATGGCTTTGGTTTGGGATTCTAGAATCGTATGCGATAAAGCAGTTTATGTGTTTAACTGGTATGCAATTGTTTGTACTTATGAAACTTCAACTGGTTATTAATGGTGCATTGGTAACTGGCTCAACAAACAAGTTCCCCATTTGATTTCTCTATTTCAACATGCCTTTCTTCTTCTTCTCACTTTATACTTTTTAAAAAACTTTTCTGTCTGTAATGACTTTTCCATGCAAATGCATATACATTGTCCTTTTTCGGAGGGTGAAATTTTAACTGCTTGTGACTTAAAGTAAAGCTACCAAACCGCAAGACAAAATTACTCCAAACATTTTTAACAACAATTAGAGATCGAATGATATGACTTTTTTGAGGCTGATACTGATATCGATATTTGCAAAATTTTCAAATCATGTTTTCTGCTTCATTATCAAAAATGTATTGTATTCTATGTTTTACCTGTTTTCAAAAACTTCAAAAATCAGGATTAATGAGCTAAAATTTTTTCAATTGCAGCAATTTAAATATTTTGCTATGATTTTTAATTAATCTGATTAATGATGATGTATTTATTTCGGCTGCGACACCTGACACGTGCTTCATGGTTAATCATGTCTGCTTCTTTATGAAAGTGCACTTGCTAGTGTTGCTGCAAGATAACTGTCTTGACTTGGTTTGTTGTGCTATCTTGCTCAAGTTGTCTGGATGTGTGAGGAATATAACAGGATTTGTCAACACCTAATGAGGCTGACGAAATCGGCCGTTGTGGCTGATACCGATATATCAAGGAAACCCAAGTATTGGCCAATATATCGGTCCACTTCTTTAGTGAAGTAGTTATCAGATTACACCATACCTGTGCTTGAGTTGCAACTTATGGCTGGTTTAATCAATTTTTGCTGGCTGACTATGCTTTTCACTAGACATTGTGGCTGCTATGATCATTTATTGCATACACAGACTATGCAGAATATACATATACCACTAAAATATTTAATCTTTTTCACTGTCTTGTTTCCTAAATTTTCCAATTTTTTTTAAGTTGTAAAGATACTTAGTGGTGAAGACCCCCTTAATCATGCCACTTAGTTGGACTAGCGATTTCAATCTGTTCTACAAAATATAGGTACGTAGTAGCATTATTGTCAAAACATCCATACCTAATAAAATGATACATGTTCAATTAGAATTTTTTATTGTTAATTTTGTTGCAATGCTGGATAGTTTTTTTAGTCTCATCAATATCATGCAGTAGTTCGTTAGTAGTTGTTCTAACATCACAATTTTGCATAGGGAGGTGCATGGAAAACTAGTGGAAGAGGACCTTGGAAGATGGTTCTTATTGTTCATGGGTTTCCATCTGATATTGCAGCTTTGAGGGTAAGTATAACCGTTTATTTAATCTCCCTATGGCACTGTGTTGATGGTCATAATTTCATCTGTGGAAGCATGTGTTGTGGTTGCAAACATCAAGTTGTGGCTAATCTGTTTGCCATTTGTAATGATTGAACTGTGTCATCAAACTGCTTGAACTGCAGGAAGAGTGAGCACAGAGAAGTGCTTTGCCACATCACAATTTTGCACTGAATTGGAGTTATATTTTCGATGTCAACTGGAAGACTTGCTGAATCCGTAGAGGGTTTAAACAGCTCTCTAGCTCTAGCGGCTGGCGATTTATGGCTAAAAAAGGGCACGCCAATTTATTGGATCGCGCGGCCGTTAAAGGGTTAAATGTGTCATACAAATCACAAAGCTTCAAAACGGTGTATGATCTTTTTCTTGATTTTTTTTTATTTTGTCACTGATTTCATTGAAATGATTAAAATCAATCAACCCTGACTGGAAATAGCTGAACTTTCATTCAAACATTTTTGCGCTTATGCAATATCCTTTAATGCAAATAACTTCATAACACCAGTACTGGTGAACGAAATGAAATATTTATTGAAATGCCAATACTGAAACTGCTAGTTAAGTAATTTTATTGACACATGGCATACATGCATAAAATGTTAAAAACCTATATATAATGATATACCTGTTTCATGAATCAAAAATATGTTCTATAACTATGTTTACCGTCAACAGCCGTCATATTTGATGGCATTTAAATGCAACTTTGACTTTATGCTGGTCTACATTGTAAACTTGTGGCATTCTACAAGAGTTAGTGGTTTCAGTCCACATGTCATTTTTGTAGTTAAGACATAGAATCTGTTATCTCACGGTTGCTATAATTGATAAAACTTCAAGTGGATTTAACTTGTGTTGTCACAAGAACTCCTTGCCTTCTACGCTTATTCTGTATAGGCGATATGAAAACCTATTAGAAATATGTCATAGACATAACACAAAGCTTTGAAATGACATGATTTTTTTGATTTTTATTGCTTGATTTAAATCACTGCTTTAAATGAAATGATTTAAATTTTAAATCAATCAACCCTGGTTACAAGGGGACCAAAATTCAGTCTGTTCACCATGGGGGCGTTTTATGGGCTTATTCCCCTGAATTAAAATATGAAACACTAGAAATCAGTAGAGTTCTTATCAATCCATATTATGTTCTGTCCTGTAATTTGTAGACAGAGCAGTACCTGCTGCCGTTACCTAGTCCCAGAATAACACCACCTGGTCGTTTTTGATACGTTTGTGGGGTAATAAATGTATTTAAGGCTTGAGTGTAAAGCTTCAGCATTCATTGCTTGGAGTGTTGAACGTGAAGTTAGCTTATATGCATAGTTGTATACATCCAGAAAGCAGACTTCAACTTAATCCATGTATTGTGCGTAGTGATTGCTGTGAAAAAATGTACTATGGCTAGCCCAGGTAGTCTTCTCATATTTTGTACTGCATAGAAGCAAGATAGCTTTGGGCTTATGACCAAAGTTTCACATCTGCGCACCCTGCTGTTCAGACAGCAAGATGGAGTTAATAGTGCAGTTAAAAGACGTTATTTAGCAATCACTGCTGAGCTTGTCCCAAGAAAGTAGTGCTGTTAGTGGATTATGGATGTTGACCATGTTGCATTCACATAAGCTTTAGTCTATATTTGTTAACATTTATAGGCTATTTGAGATAGATGTTATTAATCTAAACATGTGCCATGCACCAGGAAATTAACAAATCTACACATAAAGAAAGGTTTATATCAGTGGCGCATCTAGGGTATGGCAGGCATGGCTCGTGCCATGGGTGCTACTTTAAGAGGGACGCAAGAATTGCTAGGCAAAAATTAAAATTTGTGATTTTCAGTTTCTTGAACCTCTGTTTTGCACCCCATACAACAATTGACTGAAAGCTGCGGTGTCTAATGCATTAAGTCAGGCATGTTGCCCCAGCCTAAATTTCACAAATAGCCTAATATTTATTGAACTAAATCACATTGACTCTATGCGTACCACAGTTTGCTGGAGGGCCCCCTTGGATCTTGAGGACCTAGGCTTATGCCTACATAGCCTATTGGTAAATCTGGCCCTGTTTGTATTATGGACTTTATGTCTGTTTCAAAATTAAATTAAATTGTGTAAACCTTTAGTTATGTTACTAAGGCAGGATTAGTAAGACTAGAGTGTGACAGAAGTTCACACACCAAATTCCAAACCGCTGCTATCAAAAGCTTTGGCATTTGAACTGTCATTCTTAATGTGTTTGTTGCAGTTCGAATGGGCTTGGCAAAATCCAAAACGATCAAGAAGGCTTAAGCACGTGCCTCCCAAAACTAAAAGGCAATCTGCCTTTTCGTACCAGCTGCATAATCTGTCCCATATGCTATGCCAAACACCTTGGAAAAGGTAATTTTTTTGTACTAGACAACATGTGTAGTTTTTATTGCTTGGGTTTTTCAGAATTAGTTTGATATTTTCAAAGCTTCTGCAAATTGTCTTAACTTGAAAGTTTTATTATGATTTATGCAAAATTTATTCGATGAAGCAATCCCGCCTTGCAACAAGTTCACAACTGTCATGCAAAGTTTTAATAGCCCAGTTTAAACATTTCATTGATATTGCACACAAGTAATGTTCTTGCACATCGCATTCGATTACGTAACTTCACCATCTGTGTATTACTGGGAATGCATGTGGAACATTCTGAAGTTTTCCCCAGGCATAATAATGTTGGCCCTTAGAACCTGTATCTGTTCTGAGTGTCACTTAAATCCGTAACTAAGTGGCGATACAAGTAATCCAGAATGTACAGATCTTATTCTGCACAGTAGCAATTAATACTAGGCTAACCTACATTATACAGCAGCCAGTTGTTAATAGGAAATGCACTTGCAGTTCACAAGCAAACGTTTCACATATTTACTGATGTCAAACAGAATAATAAACTAAATAACTTTTGAAGTGAAAGGCATAGTATCAAAAATCAGAAACTTCGTGTTGAATCGTCCCTTTTGCCGTACGGCAGAACAGAAGCCTGACTTCACCGCTCAAGACCACACACTAGCATAATCCTCAGGATGGGCATAGAAAGGGGGAGAAAAGCCCCCTGGATTTTGAAATTTGATGTTTTCCTATTAAAGTTTAGTAGAAGGATGTTTTTCTCTTAGTTTCGAGTTGGTAAAATGAAACTTCAACACTCTTTCCCCCCCCCCAGGAAAAAAATCTTCTTTGGGACCCCTTGGAAAATCCACTATTGCCCCCCTCGTGGAAAAAAATTCTCTCGATGCGCATGCCCCACAGTATGTCAAAAGATCATTGTTAACAAACGTTGCTATCTAAAAACCTTGTTAGGGAAATAACGCATCACTTTTCAAACATTACTGGCACAAAATCGTACAAATGAAGCAGCCTAAGTTTTCAACTCAGAAAAAATTTCTGCTCTGGTGCACCCATTGCTTTTGTGTACGCTATAGATGTCGCGATTGTACGTCATTAGTTATTTCAGAATTTTCTACTGTACTTTCAGAACAAAACAATTGCAAGAATGTGGTAAACTTGAAGTTGACAATGAGATTTGCTGTTATCGCCACTTTAAAGACACTTAAAAGTACTAACAGAAAATTTGGCGGAAGAAAGTCAACAAGATAAATCAAGGTTAAAAGCTCAGTAAGCGTCAGTTAAAAATAAAGTGGTTGCGAAAACCAGTCGCGCTTAAAGCGTATTTCAAATGCTTAAGTTGCTGAATGCTGATCAGTTGCACATATGGTTGCTTGAAACGAGTTATGATCGAATCACAAAATGTGACCCAGTCTATTCTCATGTATGCAACTGGTGTATTTGAAATTTTGGTTGCTTTGTTGATCTAGAGTTGATATTGTTTCCTGTAGGACTGGTTTCGAGTGATGTCACCTCGAAAATGGAAAAGGCAAACCTTTAAACCGACGTTACTGAAACTTGCAGGTTGTTGAGAGAAACTTCAGGTGTTCCTCGTATTTGCAGACTTCCCCTCACAGTGCGATGGTTGAACCAAGAATATGCAACGGACTTGAATCCAGTCCCTCCCGCCCACATGCCT
>JGI24022J15233_10005483_pt1 | contig 13460 bp, 9 predicted proteins | sample Ectturendosymbi2_FD_15233 | JGI IMG/M metagenome (IMG submission 15233) | reverse complement strand
CCCCGGCGTTTTCTTCTGTTTTAGCGAGTACATTTATCGCAATTAATTCAGTACCGCCAAATAAATCTATCTATCTATCTATCTATCTATCTATCTATCTACCATGCTCTGTAATAGCAGATATTTCGCAACACTGACGAAGAAATACTTAAAACAAACAGCCGAAGCTAAAATGTTAACCCTGTTCAAACCTTGACTTAAAACTAATGTTACTGCAGTAATGCAAACCAATGCACAGCAAGTAAAGTGGGTAAACCCAAAAATACGCCAGAGAGTTAACATTTTGGACCCATTAACATTTCAGTTGACGAGTGACAGGTCCGACGGAAAAGACTAGCCAAAACCTACAGTAATGAGGAGTAAACTCACCGTATTGCGAAATTCTGAAAGGTAGTTGACAAGCATTATTAACCCTGTTCATTCAATCGATTTCAGCAGGAATCGCCCAGACAGCTGAAAGCCATGCAAAATGAATGTGCAGGAAAAACCCTACCCGTAGTTGCGAAAACGCACACTTCATGACAAAAGGGTTAAGAAAAAAGGAACTGCAAGACCAACGATTGGCAAGGGGCCCCTCGTAATTAAAGGACCAGACATTGACGTAAACTTATTGCGAAATTTGTTGCGAAATCACATCACAACAAGAAAAACTCTTTCTAATTTCTATTAAAAATTGTCAGAAAAACTTTTCCGGAGGAATGTTCTATTTTTTAAGCTATAAAATACGAAGCAAGAGACCGAGAACCTCAGTTCCATTTGCGAACTCATGAGATAACATGTTGTATCTGTATGTTTTAAATGACGTACAATTGCCTGAGAACAGCAGATTGGGTGTTCTCTCGAGAAACACCTTATGCTTTAATGACCGAAAGCATATCGTATGGCCCATACTAAAAATTCTCAAACCTAAATTGTCAGTAACGAAAGTGATTACGGTTAAAAACAACGCTAAATTGGCATCTAGAAAGAGCATAAAACCTTTCTATGATTGATTTATTGCTGCTATTGTCGCATTCGCAATTTGTGATCGTTATTTCGTATCTTTTTGCTTCATCCTAAAATCGTGAATCGTACTTTGATGCGCCTGTGTTGTTGTAATTATGTACATTCGTTGGACAATAAGAATACAACGCTCTGAAATGATAACCTACCACGGAGATTCCAGTAGCTGTCCCTAAGATAAGCTGTTGTCAATCGCTGTGCTAGTTTTCCGTTGGTATTAGCACGAAAGCATAGAAAGGATCGCATGGCAAACGTGGTTATTTTGGTAGAGGTAATTACGTTAAAAAGAACTCGCAAACGGGATATTTGAAACCACTGTATCATAAAAATAATTAATGATAACTGTTTCAAATTTTGCATATAGTTTTTTTGGTTGCTAAAGGGCAATTTTAAATCCAATCGGAACCGTAATCAGAAACATCTATATCAGTTACAAGAAGTTATGATCTGAAGAAACACAGGCTTAACCATAAGTCTTCTAAAGCACGAGACACAACAAGCAACCAAAATTAAGAAAAGATTTGTCGGTAGGAACACAAGAAACATAAGAAAGCGTGGTAGACATCCAAGCACCTAAACCATAACAGCTGAAATATACAGAACAGAGAAAGATCATGTGCTGCCGTGGGCAACATCCGTCGACATAAGAAAGCGACACGATGGCACAAGCATCACATGACTGAGGCTTAATCACAACAAAATATAAAAAAAGAACAATAAAACGCCCATCTGCAGGAGAGTCACAAGACTGCTCTCGACTATGGAAACGAGGCGTTTTCAATGAACAAACATAACTCAGCATCTATAAAAGCAGCTGAAAAACTCCAACTATCTGAGTTGTGTTGCGGCATGAACTCGAAGCAAGACCTCAAGAGAAGCATTCAAGAAGAAGAAAAGAAGAAGATTCGTCGAGCCGTGCTACTGACGTAGTGTTGGTTATGCGAGGTGAATAGCTATGACAGTTGTTCACTCCTGTAAGCTTTGCTTACCACCATAAAGAAGATCACTAAAAGGTGAGAAAATTGTGCACGGTATATAGTAAAGTAACGCCGTTATGCCCGCAATTTGTTTACCTCAGAAAAGCATCGAATCCGTGAAACTAAACCCTGTTTATTTCAAGATGTGAACTCTGTTCACTCCCTCATCAAACAACGAAGACAATTCATTTAAAGGTAAAGTCAATGTATATGAAATAACGTTTCTCAAAACAATCATGTTATGCATGTATTCCATCTTCCTGTTCCAGCTGTAGTGTAGCTTTTGTTCCTTTTGGAAAATGGTGTGGAATGCTTGGAAGGAATGTCTGTGTGCTTGTTGTTCTCACTTGTATTTGTTTGACCAATGAATTCGTTCCTGCTTGGTGATGGCGGGAACAGTTGAGGCAGAGATTCAACAATCTTACGTTTTTCGGCAAAGTGCTTGGAGAGTTCTAATATGGGCATTGTAATTTATTTTCCAGTTGTAATGCAATTGTAAGGGGAGAAAAGGCTGTAATGCGTGGAGAGATATATCATAAGATTAATTTCTGAATGTGTGACTGATAGGTAATCTTCTCTATTCCAATGAAAAGTTTTACACAATCGCAAAATTTTAGAAAGTCGTGGATACACCGACACTGTGATCCGGTTTCAATGAGTTATTCTAACTGCCATCTCAAACATTTGACTGCTTGTCTGTAAAGTTTTAAAATTTGTGTTCGTATCAAAACTACTGTTGTTTTTTTAAAACATAGTGTGGGCGGAATTCATTTCGCCTATCATAAAACTGGTGGGTAGTTGAGAGAAAACAGACGTGATTTTAAAACGCATCAAAAATTGACCAAATTTGAAAAAAGTTATGTCTAGAAATTATGGGAGAAATACGACTTTTACAATCAAGATTTTCCTACAACTCATAACAGTCGGAGAAGAAATGAAATTTGTCTCCTAGAAAAATTATGTTGTAAAAAATGCGAATCCCAAATCGAGTTTCTACGTGACACTTAAAAGCAGACATTGAAGTTCCCGATGTATCAATGTCTGAAATGTAAGTTTAAATATTTGAAATTAAAACAGATAAAGGCAGCGAGAAAGAATATGTGAAAATGACTGCATTTGCTGGTAAATGCAGTGCCTGGCGCGTTAAGCGTTCTGAGTTTGAACGAAAAGGAAGTCACGTTTGAAAAATGGCCTGATGTGCTTTTGCGTTGCACTGTTAATGTAGTTTCAACGCTGTATTTAATAATTTGCATGTCCTTTGAAATATGCGATTGTAGTCTTAACCTTGAAACTTGATTCGCTGGTAAGCTATTGTAAGAAACCCCATGAATGCAAGTAGATTAACTGCCGATATTGCGCTTTGTTGTTAACGCATTTATGCGTAATCGAATGCTGGAGAACGAAGGAGTGCATGCATTTTGGTTTATTTCCGGCTTCAAGTGGCTGCTATGTTTGCGTGGTAACGCAAAACTGTTACGTTTGAAAACTGCGTGAGTGTCTGAAGATCGATTTCTGCACCGATGACCGCTGTGCGCCGCCAAAGGGCTTTTCGCATTCCATGCCGAGCGTAGGCGAGCGGCGCACAGAGTCGCATTTAAATTTCAAAAGCTAATTTCGTAAAGTGATTTAGACCAAAACACTGACAAGGGAGATTGCCTGTGTGATCGTCATGTTGTTGGAGTTGACGGTATTTGCAAGTTCCAGTGAGACGCCTCCTTTAAAAGGTTTTGTTTTCTGTGGACACCGTCTTACGTCACAGCCCAAATGTCAAGAGACCGAATGCGATACAGACATGTTCCAGGTATCTGTAGGATAATGAAAGTTTTAGTGTACGTGACATGTGCATCATTGTATTTTTGCTAATTATCTGTCGGCCTAGGTAAATTGTTAAGTGTGTCTCTTGTGAAAATGTCAAACAAAAGGGTTGCAGATGAGTGACTGAAAATGAATTTAAGGCGATCGTTAATTTTCAAAAATATGACTCTTACATAGGTGGGAATGTAATTGAGAATGCAATGTTGACATTATTCTTCTTAGTCTGAAATCGACAAGAAAGGATTGTTAGAAGATTGTTTGGTCGCTCGAAACGTTAAACACAACACATTGTTAAGAGAGGACTTAAAAATGTTGAAATGTAACTACACGAAAACTTAGATTTTCATTTTTGTAGTTTGCGTTGGGGTTTGTAATATTGTACTGTGAGAAGTAAAAAAAACAAAAAAAACGATGCAACTCATGGAAATTGCAGCACCCAAAAGAAATATTGGGACCCCAAACGAATGAAAAAATATAGAGTTGATGGTCTTCAGATAATCCTGGAACCTATAAACGTGAAAGTTATGAAAATGCTTTTGAAGTAAATGTTTGCCATGCAAAGCTCTGAACTGTGTATCGACATCGAAGCTGACGTTGATAACGCTTAGAGTTCACAAGTGCTCATTCTGAAACTTATATAAAAAAATTTAATTTTTAATCACATTAAGTGTCTGATATAGCCTTGACATCTCACCAGCCAGCTACGCAAAAATCATAAATTTGCGAATAGCTGATTCATGATTCTGCACGGTCAGTCTTTGGCCTGCATTGCGAACAAAGGATTAAACTGGCATCTTCTGGAGCGGTTGTAGCGAAATATGTTGATTTGAAACTTCGTTTGATATCAGATGCTACGTCGGCACTTTACAATTTTAAATAAAGTAAGGTTGTTGAGCTAATGAAAGAATGAAAAATTTTTTCAACTGCTGATTAACCATCAAGAGTTGAATTTGCATTTAAATCACGAAGTGTTGCTATGTTAGGCATAAGGTTCGAACTAAAGGCAATGAGTGACTATGTTTAGAAATTACGCGTTTAGTGCGTCACGGCGCAGGGAGCGACTGCACCGCTGAACAAGAATGACTCACGAATAAGTCGTAACGCTTTCGTGACAATTTCGTGATGCTATGTGTAAACTCCAAAAGTTCAAAGCAAGCCGTTTGGCTGTCAATTAGATATGAGGCGTTACAGTTAGATGGCGACGTCAGTATCAGTACACTTCACGTATGCAGTTTCCCTGGACTGCAGTTTCGCAAAAAACATTGTCAAAATGTGCTGCCGTTCAAAATGCGTTTTGTTTTTGAAAAGTGTCATAGTGCCAAAGTGAAATGTAATGTTTCTGACAAACGCAACAAAATGAGATAGTTAGGGATAGATAAAGTAACCCGTTTACTCTGCGAATAAGCAGTACGAATTAGCAAGCAGTAACTGGATTGAAAACAGTGTGTTGAGCATTTCCAGTACTGAGAAACATAAACGTTTTGTACTTTAGTGAAAATGTAAGTTTAGAGCGAAGTGGTAGTTTTGATTCCACTTCTAGCAATTTTTATATGATTGTATTAAGACAATTTGTTTTGTTATGTTTTCTGCGTACATTGAAAGGTAAAAAAAGTTGTACATTTTACATAAGAGTCTAGGCACTGGGATAGTCAGATGGAAGGTTTGTTGAGGTATAATAGTGAAGTTTTAGTTTAACAACAATGCACATTGAGCGGGGGAAAGCTGCAGTAAGTTGTGAAAAGGTGTTAAAAACTGAAGCGTTAGCCTTTGCAGATGGTTTCTAAAAGTTCTAAAAATGTTCAACGTGTAGACTCAAAAGTGTTGCGCGGTCTTGTGAAGAAATGTGAAAATAGTATCTAAAAATATTTCAAATATAATGAATACGTTTCAAACTTCGTATATATAAAAAGTAGCAGATTACTTTTTAACAGCGACGTTGTATGAGGTCGTTCTGTAGAAATACAAGATCAAGTGACGTTAATGCAGTGTCCTCTTGCTAGGCCGTGAGACAGCAGCGTATGAAAAGCGTGAGCACCGGTCGAAACACGTTTTCGAAGGCTCGGTTTCCTGACGCTTCCCCTTGGCTGCAAGCGTTTCTGATAGCGTGTGTTTATCGTGATTGCAGGCGGTTCTAGAAACATGTTTGCTGTGCGCCCCATACAGGGTTCCCACAAATGTTGACTAGAAATTCCCTAAAGATGAGTTCAAAATTCCCGAAGTATCACAAAAGTTCCCTAGATTTTGTCCATAGCAGTATGTAGCTGTATGTGGAGTACAGTCGACACTTTTTTTGCATTTTCAACCACGATTACTTTATCTCAAGTCCAAGCAAGCTCAATTCGTCACACAATGTCAAAACATGAAAACAACGTCCTTCAGAAAAATTTTACAATCAATTTAAAAAGGATACTTTTTCTGTCGAATGTGCCCCATGCCAGGGGTACACTCGACATGAACATGAGAATATGAGTCGCAGTGAAATAAATAGCTTGTTTCACTCTACATTTAATCACATAGAGGCTTGTTTCTACTAAATTTATCAAATATATATCTTCTGCAATTTCCCAGATCGATTCTTTTCCCGCCAAGTGGCAGTGGGTATTGTACCGTATTATTAAGTCCAAGGCAAGCTGAAATTGTTGCTGTTCATTAAGTGGTTTGATAGTACGTGTCTGTTCTGAAACTTGTTTTTCAGTACAGTTTACCTGCCTGACTGGGGTGCAAGGTACTGAGTTGAACGAAACATTTAAGAGGTCCGCAAATGGTTCAGGCGTGGCCTTAGAACACCGCAAAGCTGTCAAAGTAATATCCAGATTCAATCCAGTATTAATAGGTAACGTGATAAGAACTGTGAAAAGCAGGACATGCATAATAAATTAAAAAACTTCTACGCTATCCAACTTTTTCAAGTTCGGAAATTATTTTAAGTCACCTAAAAATATGTTAGTATAGCATCAAAAATTGAGGGAGAGTCTCTGTTCCTTTTGTCAAATAAAAATGTTTTGTTATATTGCTATTTCAACTGTAGCTATTTTAGATGTTGAGACGTTCCTGAGTAAGTGTCTAAAGGGGTTAAGAAATAAATGTATGTTGTCTTCCATAAGAAGTTGATTATCTGAAAAAATATTATTTGAAATTAGAGTGTTAATTTATCTAGAGGAAAAATCGAAAAATGTAACAATTGTCGACTAGGATGTTTTGTTTAGGTAGTACTAAAAATCATAATGTTACGAAGATCCCTGGAATATATATTTGTTTATTATATATTTGGAAATTTTTAGTTTATTCCAGGGGGTAGCTTTCAATGTATATAATAGGCTGCTTAGAACACCGAACTTATTTAACTAGGTTCAGATATGAATTTTTATAAAGCATCTACCCTACTCTTAACTTACGAAATAATGCACATTTTGGTGTTTATTTAACTGTCGTAGTTAGATATTAAATATAACGGAAAAATTTATTAGTATTAAAAGTGTCTTTACAAATCCAAACTTTAATGTTTGGTGGAAGCAATGAGTCTATACTCATTGTACTTAGCGCTAAAAACGTAGTAGCTTCAAAATCTTAAGAAAAGATATGTCAAATATTCACAGAAAAGAATGTTAATGCTGTTTAGTTTATTTTTTACAAAAAAATAAGTTCTGAGAATACATTACCATTTGGTATATAAGTAAAAAACAAATGTAATCACGTATGCTACGAAAGATGCGAAATCAGGGCTGTTTTGACTGACCACATAACCTCCGCCAATTTGTTTTAGATTTTAAAACAATCGCATTGAAGGCGAATTGTGAAAGACATGTGAAATTAATTTGTAGCTATATGTTAGATTATTTGGAAAATCGGTTATGTGTATTCAATGACTATAAAGGTTAAATAGTGATGATTAGGAAAAAATTTGCTTCTTCCCAATAAAACACGTTGGGTGCCAAAATGTTCCACCATTTTCACGGCCTCGCAGCGGCAAAAGGTGATTTAAACTCAGTAATAAATAATCAAATGATGGGTTCGCGTTACTGAATTAAAGCCTGTAAAACGGTCATTGGTACCGCGATTACAGATCTAAATTCAGCAATGCGAACCCATGATTTGTATTTATTACTGAGTTTAAATCACCTCTTGCCGCCGCAAGGCCGTGAAAATGGTGTAACACCTATGCACACACAAAGAAACATCATTGAAGAGATTGTTACGTAAAATTTTAAAATTCATAATTGAAAGACCCTGCAAAATCGGCTTTGAATACTTCGGGCGTTTCTTCTCATTGACAGTCGAGTGAGCAAGTTTGAAGTTGCACATTCTCGAACATTCCATACGAACTAAGATCTACATCGAGACATCGGGTGATTTGAGGCCGCTCTGTATCTGCTGCTGGCATTCAACAAGAATGGAAACTGTATTTCATGTACGCATGTCATGGCATAGGTTGACGACATCGAGGTTTGTCGAAACCTGTCTACTCCTGAACGCTTTTTTTGAAGGAAGCATTAGTTCGTCGAAGCGTTTTTCCTAATTACCATTACAACGTTAACTTCCAAGATTGCGGTTTGCGTTGTCACAGCTTCTCCTGTCAGCAGAGGAAAGAGCCAAAGAAATTAAGCGTGAAACAAGGACATTTAATGAACTCTACAACTGTCTTTCTCTTGGTAAGAAGAGCAAGCCACCAACTTGAATAGCACGAACTGCAAGATGTGAACATGTTCACAGAACGAGTTTTTGAATGAATGCCGTTGTAGTAAAACCATGTCCAATCGACAATAGTAATATCTAAACGATAGTAACTTCTGACAAACACATTTCTCCGACGGAAAATTTGCGATTGTTTTGCAATCATAACTAACGATTTGCAATCTGCTGCATTGTTTATCATAACTACGCGCTTTCAATACTTGAATACAATTCTAAGCACTAATTGCTTAGAGACTGGGTTTTAGTGAAATCCAGCTGCTGAACAATTTCTAAACTGCTGTAGAGACGACGTCAGGCACGTTCGATTTATTTTTTGAGTGCACCTCATAATAAGCGTGGAAGGTCGATGAGCATTGAGCTCAAGGTTATCTCCGACAGCGTCACCTACATGTATATAGCAATGTTTGTAAAGCCACAGCAGTGACCCACACCAAGCGAATTGATCGCAATTTATTGCGTAAGGAAACTAGTTTCCTGTGTTACACATCTTCAGTCCTGCGCAAAAGTCGGCATAAAAAACAAAAAGAAAAAATTATGCACTGTTGCTAAGATCAAAACTCATAATTACAAGAATTGAAGATTACAAAAATTTAGCACAATTGCAACTCTTCCACTAAACACAGCTACAACACTGTTCAACGAACCCAGATTGCAACGGCCATTAGGCATTTTCTGACTGACAAAACATACTCATCGCATTTGGCGTGGTTTTTGTCTCAGGCGATCACGTGGTTTGCAACAGACCGTAACGTGCAGCGGAAAGAGTCTGGCACGCCAAATAAGTTAGTTCGAGTAGTAAAATGAAATGGAGTAATTCGGTAAAAAGGTTTACACTCCAGTTGCGCAACAGTGCGTAATTTTTTCTTTTTGTTTCATATGTCGACTTTTGCGCAGGACTAAAGGGGTGTAACACAGGAAACTAGTTTCCTTACGCAACTAATTGCGATCGATTCGCTTGGTGTGGGTCACTGCTGTGGCTCTACAAACATTGCTGAATGATAAGTACAAGCTTGAATCATTGCAAGGAGATGGGAGCAGAACCAGGCAGGCGATTCCTCAAACAGCCGGCTGAAAAACTAGAGCCTGTAATTGTTGCTAGATATATATAGTGATATCTGCGCTTGCCGCACGGCTTTCCTATGTTGCAGGCTTGTAGAGTTGCACAAAAACCTGGCTGTTGTAAACCATTTTTAAATATAATAATGGAATCGTTTGACGTGGAAGTGTTGTGGACTCCACGGGGCAAGGGTCCACACATGTTTTGGGGATGTAACTGTTCCTGTTAAAGTTTAAATTATGTTCCTGTTTTGCAGTTGACTTCATTCTGAAGAAGCATTCTATTTTTGCATCGTGTTTTATTGCCAGCGGTGCAAGGCCAATAGGCCTCACGAAATATTACCACCAGTCAGAACTTTCTGTTGTGATTACTTCACAGTTGAGAATGAAATTGATACCAGAAATAAAAGGTAGGGCGATTCGAAGGCAAAAGATCTGCAGAGACCCCCTTATTCGAAACGTGCGTTGTTAGAAGAGCCTATGATTAACTTAGCAATTGTTTTTAACGTTCTGCAAAGCTGTGGTGCCGATACGGCTTCCGGAAAATGTTGCGTCACAAGCTTTTCATCAAGCGCAATGTGTCCTGTCACGAACTGTGGTTCGCACGGGTCCCTAGCGTTGTAAACATCTCCAAGCTCGCAATGCAATTGCAACACTTTTAGGAATAAAACTTTAACAAACTTCAATAAATGCATCCACATTGTGACACACGTCACAATAGAAGCTGTTGCGAGCGAAGACAAGCAAATACTACACTCATAAGCTAAGCTAGTGATATCTCTGCATGCTCGCTCTATGCCAGTAGCGCAGGCTAACTGGAAAAAGAAAAGCAAGAACGAGATCTCCGGTATACCAGGACGCATTCGAGTTTCGTCACTAACTGGCAGTTCAGACTGATTAAGCGCAACGGTTCAAACAATCTAGTGTCTGCCTGTTCTGTCCTTGCGGTGGTTGTACATTTAAGAGCCACATAATAAAAAACGGAAGCTTTCTTGCGAACTTTATGCGCATTTGCAATTCTTTTGCGGTTTAACAAGTTCCATCTGACAACCTTGGCAGGCCTCGCAGCCAGGTTTTAAGGTTTTGTGGGGTAAAATATATTTTTAGTGAGGCAGGATTTTTTTCATATTTAAGTTAATAAATACTAAAAAGGTTTTGGGCACAAGAAAATTTGGAGAAGCAGAAAAATTTGATGTGCCACTTTCTTTGAATCCCATTGCTACCGGCCTGAACCCTGGCTGTGCGCCATTCCGGCAGCACACCTGTGCCCGTATTCAACAAGACTTTCGAGCTTCGTCTTTGGTTGACAGTTCACAAGGATTCGACCTGGCAGAGATGAGCGCACTATGAAACTTTTCAGTCCGAGTCCAATCCTGATCCGCAAAAGTTGAATCCGATCCAGTCCTGATCCGATGAAATTGAATCCGATCCAGTCTTGATCCGCAAAAGTTGAATCAGATCCAGTCCTGATCCGCCCACGTAGAACCATGTATTTTTTGTCTCATGAAGCAAAACAGCCCTGTGAGGCAAAATAGACACACCCACATGAGGCAAAATAGACACATCATTTGCCATTTCCAACATTTAATAAGGCAGTGTTTATTTTGACATCAGAGGCAAAAGCACTGCTGGAGTTATTTGCCATTGGGTGAACCCAATTGGTAGAATTGGTCAAGTGACAAGGATGATGCATTTGGGTTAGTGCATGCTGGTCTCTGTCACATGGCTTAAAACACTGGACCTGGACCTAAAACCTAAACCGAAAAGCTAAACCCATAACTTAACGCCATAAGGTAAACCCAAAACTTAAATCCATAACTTAAACTCGAACCTTTAACCCAAAAGCTAAGCAACACCCTAAAACTAAACCCTAAACCTAAACCTGAAACTTTTCCAAAAGTACATGAAAAGCTCTCCCACCGAAGGTGTGATGTTTACCAGATAAGCCAAAGCAAAGAGTGAGAGCATACACAGACACTAACACCTTGACTACGTTCACTTGACCTTGACTACGGTGGCAACTAGGAAATAAGAGACTACAGCCCTGTGGTGCACGGAGATCGTAGGGGTCTGGTTTAGGCGAAAGTTCGTCAGGCGCGTGTTTCTCTAAATTTCTGCGGACTAGCTCCTCCACGGCTCGCATCTAAGTCTAGCTGCCGCAACAGTTTCAATTGCTTGTGTGAACAGTTTCAATTGTGATTGAAGGAAAGGTTTGAACAATTTGCCTTGCTGTTCTCGGTTGGAGAATTTGTTGACCACAGTTGACAGTGTTGCAGAAGCAACAAAGCTTCGCTATCATGCAATACATGTTAAACGTAGTTTACAGTAGCGCTTATTTAAAACGGCAGTAAAATTCTTAACGAGGTATCCCTTCAACAGCAATGCACGCTCGAAGCCAAGCGCGACTTGGACTTTCCAACAGCGAACCGTCGTATTTCAAAGTAAAGACCGCTTTGTGAACAAATTCTGTTAAAAGGCAGACAATGTAAATACTTTGTGTGTTATTTGCGTTATTGAGTTCGTTTAGTAATGTTTGAATCGCACTGCGCAATCTTTTCTGTGGTGTTTTGGCGTCTCGTGGCCATTGCGCGTCTGGCCGCCTTGAACGATTTTGTACCTTGAACGACAATGTATGTGAGTACGGGGAGCTAAGTTCACAAACATGAACAGGAAACGCTCACGCTTTCCTTGCGAACACGCAAGCCGCTCGCGCTTCCTCGGGGCAAATTCCACGCGCTCAGTTCAGCTTGGAAAAAACTCCATGCTGCATACGTAGCACTGATGCGTTTTCGTTAATTAAATGAAGATAAAAAATGGCTCGGGCGCAGCCAGACTTTAATAATCCAAAACAAACTTCGTGACAGCTCGTTCGTCAAACCTGCAATGCGAAAGCAGATGCTCCCTGCAAAACAACACATGTTGCAGGATCTTCGAAACAAATCACAGTAAACAATCTTACTCAGTACGCGGCGACCGTTGCGTCATCTGGGCACAGGCCGCGGCACTGAGGTTGGGGAAAAAGGCTCTCGGTTGCCACGCCCGAAGCGAAGACATGGTGGCGAACAAGGAGTGACGCAGTACGTAGGCAAACTTGAAGGGCAAAAAAGGAACAGTGTTTTTTAACCGTGGTGTCGGGTCAGAGAGGGCATTCTGTCATTCTGTCTTTCTGTGATTCTGTGATTCAACACTGAATGTCATATACTGACGAACGAATATTGCATCTCAACGTGACGATCTTCTAAGCGGATTTGACGAGAATAGCTGTTGCAGCGAACGTGACTTGAAAATCTTAAGCAGGGTTTGGCTGCGCACGTGACTGGGCCAAGGGCCACAAATTTCGGTGAGTTTCACCCCCCATCTTGGGAGCCCCGCTAAATTCAGTTAAATAACAAATAAGACTGAGCGGTTGGGTTTGCTTGGAGTGTGTTGATATTGTTTCTGTGACAAGTATAATCGTTCGGTAAGTGCGTCTGCGTTCGCCTGTGTTTTTTGTTGAATTGACCTTGTCAGTGGGTGGTTGTATAATATAATGTGTGGTGTGTCAGTGTTTTAATATTACCAGGATCGTGTGTATATTCGGCCGCTACTGAATTTACTTTAATTCGGGAAAACGTGCCTTTGCGCCTTACAGTAACCCCGTCATCTTGTGTCACTATTAACTGCTCGCATCTTACAATCGCTGATTTTGCATTCCGCGGAAGATATTACTCAGAATAAAAACCAAATCTAAATCCAGTTTTTTACTGATTCTTGAAGCCGAATTGTCTTGATTGATTAACTTATGAACGCAGGAGCTCCGCTTGCTTCACCCAGTACATATTGGGGTCAGATCGCGTACGATAAGTATTTGCAGGCCCACCCCGACTATCGAGTCAAGCGCGGTGACGTTTTGATATTCTTGTTGGGTCGTTTTCCGGT
>JGI24022J15233_10005481_pt1 | contig 13464 bp, 8 predicted proteins | sample Ectturendosymbi2_FD_15233 | JGI IMG/M metagenome (IMG submission 15233) | reverse complement strand
AAACGTTTGCAAGATGTCAGTTGTATCGTTTGCTTTGGCCGTAGTATTTATTATAAGGCTATTTAGCACTTCCGCTTTTCGTGTACCATAGTTGAAGAATGTAGGACAAAACGTACTTGCTTTTTGACTTTGGTCTGCATTTCCATTTTCCTGCATGACCTATCGATTTGGTGCTTTTTCTTTTTGAAATTCAGTAAAGGTCGCATACGCAATTTGCTCTCGGTTTTACGCAACCGCACGATCCAGTCATGTTTTCAGCAAAAGTGCTGGAATCGTTTCGTTGTCACCACTGCATTCCAACGTGACCCAAGAAAAGAAACAGCTGTTCAACATCAAGCAGTCTGTGTCACCGCAAGCCGACTGCACCAGTGGTGCAGCAGGCGGGGGTGCAGGGGGTGAAAGCGCAGCTCCAAAAGTATTGATTTGTCGAAAATCCTGACAAAATCCCTGAAAAATTTGGCAAAATCCCTGAAAATCTGGGCAAAATCTCTGAAAATCTGGTCGAAATGGCGCCCAACGTTGTTTGACTTCACAAAATGACGTCCAACGTTTGAAGAAAAACACGAGAAGACCTTTACTTGGAGGTCACACCAAACAAAAGGTCTTCATGAACTCTGTGGGAGAAACGTTGCAGGCAAAAATCGCACAACAACGTTTCGGACAAGCCTGGTGAAACTCGGGCGAAAATCCTTCGCACACCTGATACACTTGCTTGCTCCTACGCCTGTGTGTTCAGTGTTTCCTCTAAGGTGTGCAACTGCGCANTGCNAACAGGACATTTGCGCAGTGCCATCTCATTCTCGCGCACTTGCAACATTAAAAAAATTTAATATCTTATATACAGTATATCGCACAGTCCTTTCACCGCTTGAAACGTTACATTAGTAGTTTATCTGCANGGNAGCGCACTGAAACAAATCTTTGCTCAGTGTAAAATTTTCTTGGAGGGAACACTGGTTCTGCTCCGCACCAAGATGGNNCAAAGCAAGGTAGAAGATGCAAATGATTAATTGTNACACTACTANTTCTTATAATACTGTACTTAACGTCTAANTTTCATTCTGTTTTGAATTTCTAAAGCTGTATGAAAACCAAAACTTTTGTCGCAAAAGCATTCCCGACATGAGCTCTCTACTTACTTTTTTGTATCCCAGCTGCTGGGATGGAAGGCATTGTGGCCAGCTGTGGCGTTGGAACAGGCCTGACACTCTTCTTATTGCTCCCCTTGCTTGTTGCTAAAGTGCAAAGAAGTTTGCAGTCGTCGCCACCAAAAAACTTGCACAAATTTGTCTGGCAAAAGTTTGCATGTCAGTTTTTACTCACGTTTCCTCGATTCCGCTGGAATGGAAGATATCGTCGCTAATTGTGGTGTTTTTGAAGCAGTTTGTTGTTTCCCCGATGAATTTGACGGTTGCCCTTTAAACGTACAATGGCAAATATTCGGGATGATAAAAATGACTTCTGCAATTGTTTAACGCGTCGTTCAAATTTCGCTGGATGCGTTCTTAGCATATCCATAGATGATTAAGTTATCTTTTTGAAAGGAAAAGAAAATTTGAAACTTTCCATCCGGGCCTACACCGCATTTGTCAAATCACCGTCACGTGTTAAGCAAACGTTCACATCACATGAGTATATAGTTTCCCGTGCTTACGTATACGGTCATGTGGTTCGGCAGGATAAGACGTTTTTGTGGGCAGACGTGATGTCCTGACAGACTTCTTGTTTTTGACAGCGTTCCCTCTCCCTATTGAGAAAAAGAAACTGAAGGTAGAGTTCAAGGCGTCAATATTGTAGCACAAAAAGCGCAAATATGTTTGTTTTACGCTTTTCCAATTTTTTTCAAAGTCTTAGTTGTGTAGGTTTGGCCTCTTTCAAACAAACAATTGCTTTGCTGCAGTTTTGGTTATTGACTTTCATTGTGTCGTCATTGACTTTCTATGTGGTCAGCAGGTGGCGCTGAACCAATAGAACTAAAAGTTATTCCGCCTCTGCATGACAATTATGATAATTAATGTTATTTACAAAGGAGGTTTTGCTATTATTGACTCATTAGAATTGACTTTGCAAGCCCTGACCCACCTTACTGACGCTACTGGCATGGACTTATGAGCAGGCCCGGATTTCCCATGTAGTCTTTTGAGGCCATAAAGACGGAAGAATTTCCAGGAGCGTCAATTTTTTTAAAAAGTGGTTGGAGTTGGTTTGCTTAGGCATTTTGCAGCACCCGTTCTAGAGTTCCAATCCTGCTGTTTTTCCTGTTTCAGTGCTTTCTGGTCACTACTGTCAATATTTAAGTGTAATTTTTAGAAGATTGAAGGATCATGTCTTCGGCACTCACACGACACGGACAAGATTTACCTCTTGGGTGAAAAGGGGGTGGCAAAATTTCTGTAGCGTTTGGGCAACAAGCACAAGAAACCTTATGGGGAGCAAAACAAAGAGGGTCGGGGTTCAGGGTCTCCTCTGAATATACAAGGGAAGTCCGAGATAAAGGGATCTCTACATTGTTTCACTGCAGCTTTGGTTTTTCATTGCAAAGTACATCAAGTTCAAAACTTTGCTAAGCGTTTGATTTTCGCGATATATCAAACCTTTTTATCCCAAACTTGTCCCGTTACACCATCTCTCTATCTTTCACTGATCACCTTATGCAAACTTCTCTGCGACAAATTAGTGTACTGTCCGAATGCAGTCATCAAGCTCAGGATGGTCGTGTGCGCAGGAAGAATTTAAAAGTTTACGCAATTCCAAATAAACTCGCACAAGCGGTTGGCTTGTGCGAGTTTATTTGGAAATTACGTAAAAAATTAGTGTACAAGCCTTTACGAATTGTTATGATGAGGACGTTTTTGAAATATTTTTGGTTGATATATTACCTGCATTACTTAAATTACTGTACTAACAAGTAATAACCCTGTTTAGGGAATTGAGATTTTTTCCGTAGGTTTGCTTCATAGAGAACCATGTAATTTTTGTTGCTGGTGGTACTTACAAAATTTAAACATTTCTGCAATAAAATCGCAACCAGTTCACGTGCGTTTTTGTCTGGGACTGTGCAAAAAGGGCATTTTAACTTGAAAGATTACCGATGACATCTCACAATCAATCAAGTGTTATATATGCATAGTATGTCTAAATCGGACCGAGGATCACCTATACTCTAACTTTCGTTTCGCTGCCCTTACATACTCTGCAAAAGTACTAACTTTTATTACCGGACAATGTTAACATCTGTCGAAGTCGAACATTTCTTTGAATACGTTTCAACTGTGGAATCCGTTACGTTTCAACTGTGGAACTGTGTAGTTCAACTGTGAAGCAGAAAGGGTACAACAACTGTTGTATTCAGGTTTATGATATCTTGTGTTGTGCGTAAAACAGTATCGAAGTACAGTACATGTTCAATTTCTCTTAAAATATGAGAGTTACGTTCAACTCAAATCTGCCCTATTCTAAATACTAAGATTAAGTTACAGGAATGAACTTTTTGTCAATTGGCTGGAGACTTATTTTGAAATCGCTACATTCATTTAAAAGCCAAAGATTTGAAAAGAATGTGGCTTGTTTAAAATAAACCCTAAACAGTATATAGAAGCATGGAAACAGGAACCGGATTTTTTTGCCTTGGGGCAGCCCTGGTCGTCATGATTCAGGCCATGTTCGACCCACGGTCCATTCAGTTTGAAATGTAAGCCTGTGTAATGAAATGCAACGTGCCTGGAACAATTTCGAAGCATTTGTCAATTGACCAGTCAGCGCTTTGCTCTTGCCGTGAGCTTACTCCTACCGCTCGTTTAGGCCAGCAGTATGTCTCATGTGTTGAGAGTGTTTGAGCTCATTTGGTCATCGGTGTTGTTGTGTAGTTCCCATTGGTGTTACTCTCTTACCGTGCTTATCATAATTTTGCTTCAGATGACTTGTGTTTCAACCTGGTGTAATCTTGTAGTGAATTAAAGCTTGACTGCCCGCCTTCTTGTGGTCTGTGTCTTTAGCACAGCCGCTTGGTCCATGTCAGCCCTCACACGAAAACGGCTTGGGAAGTACAGCAAACCTGGTCTCTCGGGAAACTGGCACATAAGCTTCACTTTTACGCAAAGGCATTAGTAGGCACAAACCGAAGTATCCGTGGGTATGTCATTCAAAAATATACAGCAAGAGTCATTCATGGGCCGGAGTCCAAAAACTTAAAATAGTTCCTGAGACAACCGAGCCCGTGAAGAGCTGGACCAGGCGATGCAGGTCTTTCAAGGCAAATGAAAATAATAGCAGGATGAATAGTGGTTAGCAACGTAAAACCTAATTACAGAGTGTTGTCTTACAAAACATTTACCCGGATGAATTTTTTTGGCAGGCACAGAAACCATTGTAAATAAATCTGCTGTTGATAATTGCGACATTTTTGCGTTTTTTTGGTTCCTTTTTCCGCCAATAAATGGAAAATGACAGACAGTTGAAACTTCAATTGAATAAACGAAGGAAGACACGCGACATAATAAAACACAAGTGGAGCCTACCTTCTCATATTGTGTCTAAGATGTCATTTTTGTTTTGTTTTTCTTGATTTAAATTATGAAATGAGTAATTGGTACGGCAAGCGAATTAACTCTTCTCAACCTCTTAGCAATGCAAATCGTTCGATAACTACTATCAACCAGATATCAGTAGCTCCAGTATGATAGCCACAAGATTGTTTAGAAATTGCATTGTAATCATGATTTTTAAGAGCTTGAAGAACTTTTTGATATACAAGCACGTGCGTTGGGCAGGAATGGCTGAACAGATCATGGACTTTTCGGAGATCGAAAAGACTTTCAATCCCCCAAATTTTGTTTCTTTTGCGTGTGATTGTGGACAAAAAAGACATTTATTCTTACAAGTTTTGGAAGAGGACGAACTCCCTTGACCTCTACAGACAAGACGCCATTATGCACAATCAGGTTGGTAAACAGAAGCCGCCATCACGATATCTTGATTTATGGCTCAATTATGCTATGGATTAGTAAAGGTCATTTCTTGGACTCCAGGCATAGTTCAATCTTATAAGGTGAGTCCATATGGGTGGTTTCGCTTTCATCTATTAATCCATTAACGCAAAATTTTCAAGCGTACCTTCCACACGTTCCGAAGAAACAGAAGACATAGTTGCGATTTCAGAACCGTGCTCAGATTCTCCACTTTGCACGGCCAGAATCTCGTTCACATCTGAGAAAGCAAACAAGTAGTTCAACCTTCGAGTCAACCATTCGTGCAAATGTGGTCAAACAAGATTTAAACCGAATTATTGCAATTACTGGTTGGTTTCCGTCCCGTTTTTTCAAACGCCTTTATTTCGCCTCGACGATCAAAGTTTACAAAAAGGTTGAAATCAGTCACTCAGCTCACAAATTCTGGAAAATAACCGATTAGATTGGTTCTTGACATACGAACTGAAAGGCCTTTTTTTAAATACGCCCGTTTGAAGAAAGCCAAGTGAACAAACTATGATTATAATTTTTGTAAAGACACAAACCACTGTGGGCACCATTGCGTCTTATACAGTCGTTGGCAATTTCATGGTGAGCCAACGACAACTGCTCAATCTATGAACAAACATTATGCAGGGATAAACTCATGCATTGACACAGACCTAGTTGGCTGATAAGATCATGCCTGGTGGGCCGTGATACGAAAAAAGCATCAAGTTCGAAGTACCTGCCTTTTACTCATCTTAGTCGTCTTTCACAAGCAAAGAGTTGGGCAATCTGGAATCTATTCTTCCAAGTGAAGTCATTAAAAATAATCTTTGCTTGCTGCAAGAGCATGTTGTTGACTCATGATGATTTTTTTAAAACGTTATACGGGCACAACATGACTAAGTCTACAAGTGGCCGGTTGGCTCTTTCGGTAAAGAGCTGGCCTCAAAATTGTGAGGCAGGAGTTTGATCTCTCGCCGGTTGTACCCTTGAGCAAGGAACCTAGCATTCAGCTCATTGGCCAATGCTGCTACCGCCTGCGGTGGCCTTTGTGCAATTACGTGCTGTGTCACGCTGTTGTATCGTGTTCGCATGCCAGCGCCTCACCATGCCTCGTATGCCGTGATTCATGTGTAGTGATTGTGCGCGCCTTTCCGCAATGAATAAAGCATGCAAACTCGGAGGGAAACCCCCATACGCAAGAAGAAGACTAAGTCTACTTTAAAAGATATCGCTGCAAAAAAATTATAACTTTAAAAGATACCACTGAATACAAAATTACAACAAGCAATAAGCATTTTTATTTTTGTTGCAATATTAATCACAATGTGTTTTGCAAATCACAGCTTCTTTGTGATTCACAATATCTTGTGTGACTGAATTCTAAGCCAAAAATCAAGATGAACAATTCCCATTTTGTAACTAGGTGGACATTTAAGGTAGTACTGAACCACAGTAACGGCTCATGACTTGGTGCAAGGAAACAGCCCGAAGGGGTAGAAGAGTTAGGTTTTGCAAAATTTAAATGTTCTTGCTATGCAAAACACTTTGTATTGATTAACAGTAATTTTGCCGTGACGCTGTCCTGCTTGTAGACTAAGATTTCCTTTTCCTAGCCACAACGTAGCAGCCTGTCATCGAATCATATAATTTGGTGGAATGCGATTTTAATGCTTGCTGAGGTCGAGAAACTGTTTTAAATTACCACAATTGGGGTAAAATGTAAAAGATTTTGGGTTAAAACGTTGTCAAACATTTCCTTCCACAATTTTTTTTAATATGTTTGTCTGGCTATTCATTTTGGCTACAGTCTGTTTCATTTTCAGAATAAATGTTGGGTAATTTCAATTTTTTTGAAATAATTTCTGGAAAAAATCCATTCTTTGGATATTTGGATTAGAAGTAGGCTACTGTAGAAGTCAGGCGGTATTTCGGTTTTCAACACCCTCGCTTCTGGGACAGTTCGTATGAACCTTGGTTTCTAGCGTTTCTTAGCAACTCCTTTGATTGGCTGTCTTGCGTTTCTGGTTCAAAAGATATGGCCTATACAGTCGTTGGCAATTTCATGGTCATTACGCAAAGTAGTAAATAAATGAAAACAATAGGCAGGCATTTCACCTCCATCTGCGTCGTCTGATGGAAGCGACATGGTGCCAATTTCGTCTTCAGAAATACCTATAAAAGAAATTTTCAGACGCAGAAAAACCTAAAAAGTGAACTGTCGCTTTGCAGTGACAAAGTAATTAGTCATGGCTCTTGACCAGGTGCAATTAGCAGTTTCATCGTCTTCGCTGCTACAAAAAATTCACTAAAAACATTTGAAAACTACTCCAAAAACACAACGGCAGACTTTCCAAATTCCTTACCCTTACCAGAAACTGCATTGTCTGCAGTGGGCGCAATCGTCGCAGCTTGCAAAGAAACAGGGTGGTTACTACTTGTGAGTTCATCCTCAAGTGAACCTGCGATAGCAAGCGTCGTGCTGGTTAATTTGCTGGTTAACGAGCTTGAGGGTTGCATCTTAACAAAAGACAAAATTTGGCGTCTTTGGCAACTTGTATTATGTGGAATGCGAACTGTGAGACAACAAATCCTGTCCAAAACACTGCAAACGTTTATGAGTAATTGAACTTTTTGAACTTGTTTAAGTGAGATTTTGAATGACCTATTCCACAGACTAAAACGATTGTATTAAAAATCAAAAGCAGTAGTTTTGATCTAAAATGTATTGAATTCAGTTTTACGTGTTTTATAGCATGTTACATACAAATTATTAAGAATCCCGCGATACTACGTAAATGGTTTACAAACTGCATATTTGCTACCTACAGAAAGATAGAATACAAACTGTTGCAGGCAAATCAATAGAAAACAATTGAAGTGCTTTTCACAGAATTTTCGTCTTCGCCGAAATAGGGTTTTATGCTGATTGAATTGCTTTTAATCTAGCTTTTAAAAATAAAGCACTGAAAAAATTCTGCATTTTGCTAACACTGTATTCGAAATGTGATTGGCATTTCATATCGTTTCTGAAACACCATATTAGCGATACCAAGCAAAAAATGCTTTTGTTGTCTAACGTGGCTATGTTAAACAGCGGTACTGATCTTCACCATTTTTCAGTAAGGAAAAAACATCAAGGTTTTCCTAATTTTTCAGAGCTGGGCATCACAGCACCTACAGTAATTGCCTGTGACTGGCCAACAACAACCCAAACCAACCTTCTGCAAACTTCCTTGTCTTTACATCAAAGCAATTTAAGGGAACACAGCGATGGTCAGATTCTAGCGGTTCAAAAATCTTCAGTTTGTCCAACGCTTTTGCCACGCCCCGCATGATGTCGCTCGGCTTCTGCTGAGACATCAACCGTTGAAGCTCGTCCCGAACACTGAGCATGCCTGGACGATCGGTTGGGCTGTCTTTCCAGCACCTGGTCATCACCGACTTGAGCACAATCAATATTTCCTTGTCTTTGCGGTTGTCGAGGGATTTCTCGAACTCGACTATTGCTTCCAAGTCTGGACGGAAACCTTCCTGGATGGCGTCGATGTACTCTTTTTCACTGGAACATGTCTCGTGCGGCATTTCTCGACTGAGAATTCCATGAACGATCAGCCCGTAGCTGTAAGTGTCCTGCTCTTTGCGCAAACGGCAGAACCTTTTGCGAAGGCGTTCTGGCGCGGCGTACACCAAGGTGATTTGAGGGCTTTGCTCAGCAGCAGTAGTAGATGTTGATGTTTGGCCGGTATAGCTCACAATCTTTGCGCTGCCAAAGTCACCAACCTTGCAACGCAAGTCCCTGGTAAGTAGGATGTTCTCTGGCTTCAAGTCTCCGTGGGTGAGACGTTTCTTTGGGCTCAGGTTGTGGATCGAAGCGATGCCGTCGGCGATCTCTTCGCAAAAACGCAGGCGCAACACTGGAAGCAGATCCACGTCGAGGTCACGAAGAAGTCGTCTCAAGTTTCCTCCTGGCATCAGTTCCATGACTAGACCCATCGACCCCTCCCACAGCGACCAACCGAAAACTCGAAGGATATTTTCGTGATTAGTTTGTTGTAAGAGGTCGAGCTCGTTCCTGATTCTACATCACAAAATTGAGTTTTTTTTAAACACGAAACGCTTGAAATACTTAAAACGGTTTTACCTGCTTAAAACAATGGATGTTCGGCCAATGAATTATTACAAGTAAAAAAAATCATACGTATATCACCAAAAGGTTAAAAAAGATCATGCACATTATGCTTGCTTAAAGATCGACATTGTGGCTCCCACAATATTCCATTCATTGTTTCGTTTCGTTTAACTAGCTGTTATTTATGCAAATTATGAATTTTTGCGGTCTTAGATGCAAGAGCCAAAAAACTTTTTTATGAATGAACTCAAAAACGCTATCATTCATCTGATAACCAGCAGATCGTTTCTGCTGAAGTCATTGGTCTTCACATATGTTTTTAAAGTATTTCACAAAAGCGTTGACTTCTTTTGCACTGTGACTCATGCTGTGCCAAGAAAAAATACATAAACGATGTTTCCTTCTTCAGTCAACAAACCAATCTATTTCTTACTCTCGTATGGCAAGTTCGTCTTCATCTTTTCCACCGGTGAACGGGAAACACTTGACGGCGATCCTTCCCAGCGTTCGATGAAATGCACACCTTACGACTCCGTAGCCTCCAGCACCCAGTCGTCCCTCGTTGTTAGCAATGCATTGGATATCGGAGGAACTTATTTCTCTCATCTGAAAACAGGCATTCGCTGACGATATTCACAATGCAAACACATATTTAATTGGCACGTCCTGTTATTGTACAATGTGACGTAGATTCGCTCTTGCGTTAGCAGCACTGCTTACATAAAAACATGCTACGGCTGTGGTCTAAAACCTTGTCAAGAAAAATAAAGACCGTAGTTGTTGAGTATAAGGTTGAGGGTTTGTGGATTTTAAGCCACAAAAACATATGTTCACCGTTAAGGATTAGTATATTCAGCCAACCTCACATAAAAACTGCAGAAAAAATAACTTTATAGCTGAAGCACTTACTCCAGATATCTTGGCCATGGTCGTTGAACTATTTTGATTGCAGTAACGTTCGACTATCCTTCATATTTTTATATCGTTTACAAACATAAGCTTGTAGAAGTCATGAAATGAACAAAAGAGGGCATTGAAGCAATACGAAATGACATGAGTGTTCATGAAGTATATACAGGCTACACAAAAGCACATTTATTCCATAACGGCCCGTTATACTGAACTCTTGCTGGATACCAAAGATATAATCACATCAGACTGATAGAATAAGTTGGACAAGAAGCTTTTGCGTGCAATCCTAATTTTAAGCACAAAAAATATCGTCGAACATTTAATACACAATAATAAACAAATACAGTGGACTTCGGTTAACGCATACTTGGTTATTACAACCAACTGCTAATTATGTGCACATTGCTTGGAACGAAATTTTTCCATCCATTCTCTGTTGTGAAAACACCGGCTGGTGCATCCAGCTACAGTTTAATACAATTACCTTCGATTCCTTGTGTAGACAAATTGTTTTTTTTTTCGGGTTACAAACATAACAGCTTAATGGTAGAATAAATACAATACTGTACTTTGATTACATTTTTATCTCATAAAGGTTCTTTAGTTGCAGTTTTACCAACAACAGTTATTACAATCACCGTTATATTACATCCAAAATTGAGTGGCAAGAGGTGAAAGTAATAACCGAAATTTGCTGTAGTTACCGATAAAAGGAACGTTTTGTGGCTTTTCTTTGTAGGATGATACTTCATGACGTTTGTCTCAGTTCGAGAAAATCCGGTTTTACAACAGCACTTTATTTTATTTGAAACTTGTAGGCAATCTGGGGGCAATCTGATTCTAAATTAAGAGTGAGCAACTTGTTCAACCCTTTGCAGAAAAACTCAACGCAATCCAATATTTTACTCTGTTAAAAAGAAATACAGACTTTGAACAGTTTGCATCAAACGTTTTCTGAGGAGCTTTTTTGTCTACAAGGATCACTTTCTGAATCGCAATGCCATTCGCTTTATCAGAAACAAGAAACACTTTACTATAGTAAACAAGTAAAGGTTTTACTTTCTGTTTCTGCATCTTCTGAAAAATTTCAACGTATATAACAACATCACATAAACCTTTTCAACTTTCGCAGAGAGCTCGTTTCATTAACTGATCCGTTCAGGAATACGACGCGCTTTAGTTCGAGGAAAAGTTGTCTTTGGCGTCAATGTTCAAACACGGGCGAGTTAAGCACAATGGCGAAGGCTGAGCCCTTGTTTGCATGGAGCGATTTAACACACAGGATCATGGGGTGTCTACGTGCGATTAAACTTTTTCTCAACGTTTGTCGTTTTTTAACGCCCTCATCAAAGTTCTTCAGTAAGAGTCGTTGTTTTCAGCAATGTTTAGCCAAGTTGTTTTCCACAGCACCTGGTTAAGGCGAGGCAGAGATGGTTAAGGTACTGCACATAAAACCTCCTTTCTGGTCATGGAAGTGCCTGGCCAGATAGACGGTATTGAGTGCTGAAATTCTTTGATTTATTGGGTTTTCCAGCACTGTTCATTGAAGTTTGTGTCGTAGAGGTCCTGGCGTCACCCTTTCGGGCCTCGTCTTTTTTAACATCACCGATTTCGATCATCAGTGACTTGATGCATCCCTACAAAATTTCTACATACGTTGCTGCGTGGGGCCCCGCAAAAAGTGTCTCTAATCGGGCCCCGCACTTGCTAACGCCGGCCCTGGTTCGGCCAACGGAGGTTTCAGCCATTTGCGTCTTGTTTGCAAGGACAACTAACTTCAACAATCGTATTACGTTCATTTCTCCACATCTACGGCAAGGGCTTCTTCGTACTGTGAACCTTTGTTCACTTTTGCCTGATCTTTTGTGTTCCGACATGTATGTACCAGCTTCCCATGAGCAAAAACGCTTACCCATAAATGACTTTNTTCAAAAATAAAGAAAGACCCGCGAATTATTTTACTTATCTCTGTGTGTCGACGTCCTGCAAGGAGAACATTACTGTATGTTCAACTTCATTGACCATCCAACTCAAAAATGTTAATTCATGAACCAAAGCCAAAAGATGGCAAAGAAAGAAATTGCAGTGCTTTCACATTTTTTGACATAGTAGCAGGGGCGTAACGAGGGGGGGAAAGGGAGGTACAATTCCCCAAAAGCCGAGTCACTATGGGGGCGCCGAATCACTGCGTGGGCGCCGAAACGTCCCAACAATGACACAAGTACTTTCTTCAATACAGTAAATTTGCGTCAGAAAGAGCTCAATTTCGAACATGGGGGCGCCAAACTTCCTTCTTGACCCGGGCGCCATCTAAACTCGTTACGCCCCTGCAGAGCAGACTTGCTTATGACAGTTTAGTATATCTACAGTATAACAGCAAACCACCTTAGGCCTTCCTGTGTCTGTCTGCAAGTGCAAACATTAGCAGAAAGGCATGAGAGTGTCAGTGCAATAGGCTTTCGCACTTTGTCAGTGTCGCTACAACAGCTGTTGTGAACATTGGTAATTTCGCAATGACCTGATCATTTACTGGATGTTTTACAATCAGAGTTTTTATATGGGTGAATATGATAGACGACAAGAGAAAATTAAAATGTGCTGTCTCCATCAGAATGATTTGTTATGCTAGAATTATTATTAAAAACAGAGTGTGCAATCTACATTGCATGCAATCGTGGAAAATAATTGTTGACGTAGAGCATTCAAAACTCTTACTCGATATCAAATGTCATCGCAGTATTAGTGCGACATCAAAACATTCACACTATGTTAACACCCACATTTGCAAGTGCACAACCATAAGATTTCACTGCGTAGTTGCGTACCTAGATGGAACATGGTTTGCAAAAATGCGCTTTGTTGGAATCAATGTTTCTTTTTCACTCATGCTTCTTTACACACAATGAAAAACTTACGTGGCTTACTACAATCAGCTGTCACTATCTCCGTGCATTACGTGCCATAGATGCCGGCATTCAACAGCCACATGCGCCGAAACACCTACTACCGCAACTTGAAGTGAACACTTGAAGATTGTTTGCCATGATTCGAGTACAGTACGCAATAAAGACCTACAGTAGAACATTCCGTTCTCAAGTTTCGCAACCTGCCTCTGCAAACAATGGAGCGGATTTAGTGAACTGCAAGCTCATCACTGCGTGATACCAGAACAACAGAACAGTGGTCCCGGCTCTTGTTCAGTGTGAGTGTCATATCGGCAAGCAAAACTGTCGTTGCAAGTGCTGACTTCACTTTGTAAGTGCTGACTTTACGTTTTCTAAAACTGCCGACTTTACGTTTTCTAGAAAACTTTACATCATAGTCAGCGATGAAAGTAGAATAATTTTCTTACCAGAACGACCCACAGTATCTGTCAATATACTGTACCGTCTCGAAATTTCAGCCATAGCCTAATTGTAAAAAAGCAATCAAGAGCACATCTACTTTTGGTCCACCTTGTACTGT
>JGI24022J15233_10005475_pt1 | contig 13471 bp, 8 predicted proteins | sample Ectturendosymbi2_FD_15233 | JGI IMG/M metagenome (IMG submission 15233) | reverse complement strand
TTAGGATTTTGATTAAACAAACTGACATGCCAAGTTGCGTTTTCATAAAAACTTGTTGAAGTTTATCTAAAGCATATTGCATCCCAAGAAAATTATGTCATTTCCAAATTTCAGGAATTTTCAAATTACAGAAAAACGGCTGACACTACAAAAAAACTAACGTCATTTTTGGACTCAGCGCACCAAAAAACATCAAGAAACACCAAAAAATCAAAATTAGAAAAACAAGACCAAAATTTGTTGCCCAGTGAATTGATTATTTTGTTTATTTTTAACCTTAACTTTTTAAGCACAAATGCCAAAAAGTCAATCAAGGGCTCAAATAAACTAGATTCTAGCCCAGTTTCCAATAAAAACCACAGTGAACCACTTTGGTCTAGCACAGTGGTTCCCAAACTTGGGGTAAATTACTCCCCAGGGGTAACTTGCAATTCTTCGACGGGTAACACGGAACCAATATCACAATGTTGCTCAGTATTATGAGTGATTACTGCAAAAGAAATTTTCAACCTGGAATACGAAAAATTTTTATTGATGGTAATAAGACAAAATCGCTCCCTTGATTTGGGTAACTGTTCGAACAAGTTTGGGAACCACTGGTCTAAAGGTTGGGCCCTGGGCCAGGTAACATGAGCCAAAATAGCCAAAAAACTACTTCACTTATGACGTCACTCACAAAAAACTGTAACCCCCAACCAAATATTTTTGTTCTTTGTAATCTAGAAGACTGGTTGATCCGTTTCAGTCCTTGAACAGCTGTCTAGCGCAATTGGTGAAGGAGCTATGGAGTTGTTAAGGCAACTGACAACTGCTGATTTTAGGCCAATTTTTAGGTACAATATGCTCGTAGATCCGGACTCAACGTGTTAAATGGATAGTGCATCAAATGCACATGTTTCGGAATTTCTTCCTCTGGCAGTGGCAACTCCAACTTAAGTAAAGCTGTCAGAAGCTCGTACACTGCTATGCACACGTAGATCTGTTTTGTAATATTTCGCTTCGTGGCGATAGGACACAGTGTCCAATGTCGACTGTTTTGTTTTACCATTTCGGCCTACATTTTATCTGCTACTTACTCCTAGTAGGTTACCACTAAATCAATAAGTTTAGGCCTTTCGCAGCATCATGCCAAGTAATGCAAGTTCGTTTCAACTGAAGCTATATTTTTACAAGGAATTTCTCATAATGCAAGGCGCGACAGCTAGCCTCAGAAATTGTGGTCACATTATCTGAACAAAATATCAGTCAAGCGTTATATTTCGAAAACAGCCTTTTGAGAATTGAGCAGTTGATGATGTTGTTTTCTGCGCAAAGTCCTATATTGATTTCAAGTAAGTCACTTTTATATTACGATGTAAAATCATCAGAACAATTGCAACTCAATTGTTCTTCTCAGCATTGATTTTGAAAGTATAATATTTATAACACTGCCATCTTTGATAGACAGGGCTCCACAGATGCAGTTGTGCAGCTGATTGTTAGCTTCGATTTTATGTGTATGTACTTGTGGATAAACAGTTCTCATCGCTATATGGCTGACATTTGCTGAATGTTTCACAAGCTAAGTATCTTTTCAGCATCATGTTCATAGGAACAAACATCGATTGTGATGTAGTAAATGCGCTGTGACCAAAAGAAATGATAATTGGAAATCTTTCCTTGTGTGTTTTGAGTTTTGACAATGAGATCAATACCACTAACTATTCTAAATAGTTGGTTGCGCCAAGCCACTAGCCTTACTAATCAAGTTTGATTGGATTTTAGGTAGAGCTCGATTGATACGGCTTTTTTGGGCCGATGCCAATGTTTTTCTTTTTCATTGCCAATAACTGATTCCAATATTTTGCAATGCTCTAATCACAGTTGAAAGACAATACTTCAGTGCAATGAGGAAGCATATAACATGGAAGTCTGCGCAAACCTGGGTCACTAAGATAGTTAAAAACCACGGCCTTGTTCACAGGCAACCGTCTGCTTACCGCTCAAAACCTGTGAGCGAATGTTACGTCACAGACCAGTTTATTGGAAACTAGGCTACAATCCAAGTCTTTTGATACTTTGGATGACCTGCTGGGGTTTCGGGTTCTAAAGTAATAAAGATATTTGACTAATGATTTAATTAAATAATTAATTAATTTGTTTATTTTAGATCATAACTTTTGAACCAGAAACACTAGAAAGTTGATCAAAGGCTCAAAAGACTCAGACTCGAGTCTAGTTTCCAATGAAAACTTCAACGAAATACTTTGGCCTAGCGGTTGGGCCCTAGGCCAGATAACATGAGCCAAAATGGCCCAAAAGCTACTTCACTTATGACATCACTCAAAAAAAATCCACAACCCCCAACCAAAAATTTTTTTCGAGTGCAGACTAGAAGACTGGCCGATCCGTTTGAGGGTTTCTACAGCTCTCTAGTGCAATCAGCAGAGGAGCTATGGCGTTGGTAAGGCAACTGACAACTGCTGGTTTTAGGCCAATCAAAGTACAAATATATCGTAGCTTGGCTCTCAAAGTATTAAGAGAAGGTGTGTTTTTTTGCTGTAAAGTGATATCAAAATCTGCTCTTCTGTCACAGACCCCTTTTTTCCAGGCTAGATGTGCCACTGGTACTAAAAGAAATAAAACTACCAAACACAGGTGCTAGAGTCGTTGTTAGTGCTAGTTCATCATCAAAATTGCACGATTAGTAAGTATTGTTATTATACATAATACACAAATTATGATGTCATATAGTTGATGTTACAAACAAGCGCAAAACTAACAATTACTGAAGCATAGTTTTTTCATAGTAGGCATCAAAATTTATTGTCTTTTTTATTTAGCATGAAAGGGTATTGGTATGAGAAAAAATATGTGAATTTCAACTTTAAAACTTTAAATCCATTTCTTTTACAGATTCATGAAGTTGGGCTTCTGAAAAATATATGAAGCAAATTTAATGCTCTGTTATCGTATGAAGCAGTTCTTTTAGCACCTTTACAGCTAGATTTATGAATTCCCTTGGTGTTAAAATGTCTGTCTAGCAATTTTTAGTCATCTCCTGTGGTCAGAGGTTGAGAAATTAGGGATTAAAAAAAATTAGCATGTTCATTGAGGCACAACAAGCAAAAATGGCATTTTTGAAAGTAAATATTGGAGCTCTTCAAAATTTTCTTTACATTCTTAAAATTTCAGTGCAATCTACAAGTGTGCCAAATTTCATTGAAATGCAAGGCACTTGGTGTAATTTTGAAAAAAATTGCTCATTTTGCATGGAATGACCCTGCATTGCTTTACCTTAGCTTTTGATGTGTGAGTTACATGGCAGCAACTGCAATGTTGCAACTCAATTTTGCTGCACTATGTTCAAGCGATGCTGTAGCACAGTGGTTCCTTATTCCATAGGCTGCGAGAATTTCCGTCCATGCCCCAATGCTGTTGTGTAAACTGAATTTCATAGCTCGCATGTTATGTGCAAAACGAATTATTCTAGGTGGCAATTATCCAGGTAGTGACTTCCCTTAGGTGGCAGTTGCTCTGGGTAGTGATTGTCCTGTGGTAGTTGTGTGGTTGGCAATTGTCCAGGTTAGCATTTGTCCTAAGTAGGGGTTGTCTGGGTGGCAGTTGTCCTAGGTGGTAATTGTCTGGGTGATAGTTAACATTTTGAGAGCTGGCGTACGATATATTCGTACTTCAATTTCGGCCTAGAAACAGCAGTTTTCGGTTGCCTTACCAACGCCCTAGCTCCTCCGCCAATTGCGCTAGAGAGCTGTTCAAGGGCTCAAACGGATGGACCAGTCTAGTAGATTGCACTCGAAAAAGGATTTTTTGGTTGGGGGTTGCGGATTTTTTTGTGACTGATGTCATAGGTGAAGTAGTTTTGGGGTCATTTTGGCTCATGTTGCCTGGCCTAGGGCCCAACTGCTAGCTAGGCCAAAGTGTTTCGCTGAAGTTATCATTCGAAACTAGGCTCGAGTCCGAGTCTTCTGAGCCTTTGATCGAGTTTCAGCATTTCTGGTTCAAAAGTTATGATCTAAAATAAATTAATTATCTAATTAGCTAATTAGTCAAACACTTTTACTAACTTACATCATAGTTTTTGAACCCGAAACCCCAGCAGGTCATCCACAGCATCAAAAGACTCGATTGTAGCCTAGTTTCCAGTAAAAACTTCAGCAAAATACTACCACCTAACGGTTGACGCCCAGGGCAGGCAAAGTGGGCCAAGGTGGCCTAAAAGTCCTCCACTTACGACGTCACTCACAAAAAACCCACACCCCCCAAGCAAAAAAATGTTTTTGAGTGCAGACTAGAAGACTTGCTGCGTCTTTTGACGCTTTGACCAGGTCCGTAACCTGAACAGAAGCGGAGATATTCCCGCGCAAAGCCACGTGCGTTTAGGTGTTTTTTTTTCGAAAATCCTCGAAAGCAGCCGGACGCCAAAGAGCTGGTGGCTGCTGTCTTATACCATGACATCAAAATGGGAAAACTACCATTAAAAACAGAAAGAAAGGTACTGTGGGATCTGTGACTGCATTGGCTAGCATTGTGCTGAAATAATGTGTGGAAAAATAATCGCACTCTAAAGCGATCACTATTAGGACATGCGTTTTGTGCAGTTTTTCTAAGATGAGGTTCAGAACATAACCAGTGGGATTGGATACCGATTCAAGGTGCATGAAGTAGTGCGCAGCGCTGGCGATTCTAGAATTAAAAGAATGGAGGCCAGCATAAATGTCTATCTTGCATGGTGATTTTTCATTGGGTTGAACATAAAGTTGCTATGATTAACCCTATCAAACCCAACATGGGCTTGTGAATATCGTTAAATAAGAACCAGCATTTTTATTCACCAGAGACACCTAAACACCCCTGTAGATGCAATCATACACGTGTACTGCTATGTCTAATATTCTGTGCTAACCATGCAACTTCCACAGCACTGCGCATGCAAAATGAAACACCATTTTCTGTACACAATTGTGCCTACCCCACATCAACGAAAACAGCTCCATGAAAGTGAATGCAATTCACATGAAAGCGAAATGGTTCCAACCACAAATTCCATCTTGACACAGAGACAAGTACGCTGTTGACAGCTAACTACTTGCGTCTAAATATTATTACTACAAAGCACATAAAAAATACGCCATCTGTCAATGGATTGGTGACTACTGACTAATCCGTTTTGTGGTAGCTGATGGACATTTTGTGATTGTGGTGTAACCATAACAATGTTATTCAACTACTACTACAAGGGTAATGCCCATTTGCAGCATGGATACTGGATAGGGTGAGGACTATCCAATGCAGTTAACAGCAGCGAGGTTTCGGCACCAGTTGCACCTGAGTAAGATAGCAGTGCCGCAGATAGGTGTGCATCAGTGATTCGGGCAAGTACATGATAGCAAGATATAACAGCAGGCGTAAAACGTTTTTTGCAGAGTATTCCTTGCAAAGTCATTCATTTTAATATTCACACTGAATACTCTTGACTGATTCTCAAAAGCTGATTTTTCAACTCTGCGCTGATTTATGACTGTCTTATCAAAAGCAAAACATGTACTAACTCTAAACCTAAAACGATTCAGACAAATAGACAACAAGCAATATAATTCTGAAAAAGACAATGAGCAATATAAGACAAATAGACAATGCGCAATAGACATTGATCCCTGCACAGTCTACGTCAGAATTTTTTATCATCGTCACCTCAATGCAACTTAGTCCTTTGATTACCATGTCGACTGTGACATTCAACAAAATCATCTAAATAAATTTTTCAGCTTGTACCTTTCAATTCAAAGTAAATCAGTGTTACCCAATCGTTCACTGGTCATGAAATTTCTGAGAAATGTTTTCACTAATTTCACTTTTGAAAAACTTCTCTCGCACGAAGCGCTGGTGACGAGAAGAGTTGCAGCTACCAGTAACACACAAACGCAGCTTTTTAAGTAGTTATCAATGAAAAAAATTGTTCAAGCGACATAGGCAGCTTCAACTCCTTCCAAAACAAATTCTTTGCCAAAGTTATTTCATGTTTTAAATTGTTTACACTGAATTAATATGATTTGCAAAAATTTTTCAAGTGATTTTCTGATAGAAACGTGTGGCCTCCCAGGTCAAAGGGCTGAATACGCGAAAGAATTGCTTCTGAATCATCACAGAAAATTCGTACAAAATTCTAGGAGTTTGGAGGACATATGGGTAGAGTTGAAACTGTAGCTACGAACCACTTGTGTAAGATGTTTCAAATTCGTATACACAAGGCAGCAGAATGCAATACTGCAGCCAGGATAAATTTGGATAAATTAACTGAAACCACTTCTTAATGCTTTCACAAACCTTTTGCTACTGGGACAAACAACAATCTGCTGACAGTATAATCCAATTCCATCCCACACTAAAATGAACAAAAGATCAATCTTCCCAATGGGAAGTTCCCATTTCTGCGACTGTTTCTTAGTTTCGAAATGAATTTTTCAACACCATGAGTGTGGTCTGCCTAAATTTCACGCAGGATCCAAGCAACCACTGGTGTGTGTCGTCATTAACAACTGTTTTTACCCGACCGTCAAAAACAACAACATCATGCATTTGGGAAATATTGAATGCAGGCTAGAGGGTTTCTAAAATATCGTTTAAAATATTGCTGACTGAAAGTTATCTACAGTGTATGTCAACCAAATGAACTTAAACGAGAAATTAAGAAAAAAACTGGGCGGGCTAAACAAAAATCTAGGGGTCATGGCCAACCCAGGCCCCCTTAGAATTACCACTGGTGCACAGTCTCAAATGTTGATTCAAATTAAATGGCTATGCGCTTAATGCAATGAAAAACCAGGACTGTAAAACTAAAACCTGAGGCATTGGCACCACCATCTAAAAGTTTCTGGCTGCAGCTACAGCTCCAATCATCCAAAATTGTTTGAGCTCCTGCTCCACTGCCCTGGATATAAGAACATCATTAGAGATTCCTTTGATGACTGCACGTATGTTGGCAAGGGCAGAACTTGATATAGACATGGCCCATTAAGCTTTCACTTGTAGTGGTGTAGCTAGGTTAGTGGAAAACCCACGCACTTAACTCAGCTCAATTTCCAACCAAAGCAGTATTTCAACCTCACCCGTTTCCTATAACATGATGATCAGTTTTGTGTTTTTTTTCTTTGTTCATCATAATGCTCATAGTTTCTTGTTATTGGTAAGTTGCATGTTATATATGGTTAACAAACATTGCCCTCAGGAAGCCTGCTTGAATAGGTGGGCAAAACGTTAGCAAAATAGTCACCAGAGGATCAAATTTATCTGCCCAAATTTTATTTGTTGCTTTGTTCACTGTGAGTGTTGCAAATTTTTCATGGTGCATTTTTTAAGGGATTCAAGATGCTTTTTATGGAGAGAGTCTTGGTGGAAGTGACATTGTTGTGGTTGTTTTCTACTTGTTAAGTGTCCTCATTGTTGGACTATGGGTAAGTTTGTTCAGCATTAGTAACTTCGTACATAAGGTAGAGATCTTTGTATCCATAGATTAACTTGTGTTAGGAAAAGATAGTTTAACTTACAGTGCTGTTGTAGGAACCAGCAGAATTCAGGGCTTCCAGATCGGCTTTTTTGGTGCCAAATTTCAACATTTTGGATTTTTTTAGAGGCAGTTGGCATTAAAAAAAATGGTTTGGTTTTTCCTCTTCAATATTTGGCTTGTTTGGAGGCTGTTGCCACATACTATCAGACTGGTGTCTTGGCTTTTTAAATATCTTGCTAAAAAGTGTTGTTAGGATTTTTTAGACACTGCTTGGTGTATTTTCTCCAAAGTTATGTGGCGACCCATAGAAGAATACAGTTGTAGCTTATCTGGCAACCAATATTCACAAATATTAGAGTGGAAATTTGTGTAAGATGAAGATTTGGAATTAAAAACAACAAAATTATGATAATTAATGAATCAATAAGGGGATTAATCAAACATTTTGTTGATTTTAGGCATAACTTTTGAACCAGAAACCTCAGAAAGCCAATCAAAGGCTCAAAAGACTTGGATTATAGCCTAGTTTCAAATAAAAATTTGAGTCAAAAATTCCCTCTAGCAGTTGGCACCTAGGGCTAGGTAACTGGAGCGGAAATGGCCTGAAACGTACCCCACTTGGGACATCACCCACAGCCAACTCCTTTTTTCAATGCAAACTAGAAGACTTTCTGCTTCTTGAGGGTTTGAACAGCTCTCTGGTGCAATCGGCAGTGAGTTATGAGTTGCAAAGTGACAGTAAAAAGTGGCTCATGTTGGTCTTAAAGGTAAAAACAACCCATTTGACTATGATGCAAAGATGTGACATGTGTGGCATAAATATTTCTTGAAACAAGTTGTCATATATATTTGAGGTAACACTAATGAAAATTTTAAGCATTGAAGAACACATCTTATCTCTTGCACTCCATGCCTCACCACTTATTTTATAGTTGAAAAAACTTTTACCAACATCAAAACATTTTAGAAACAAAATGTGTATATTTAACACATTTAAAATTATTCACTGACCCATTATTTTCAACATATGTCTACTAGATGATGCTGAGCATAACATGTGTTCCACATACAAAAAGAAAACCTTCATTGCTTCTAGTATTAGGATTTATCAATAAAATATGTCAAAACTTAGCTTGAAAATATTCAGTGGTTGACATTTGCATGGAATTGCCCTGTTATGCCACAATTTGTGCTTCATGAGAAATGTGTTGCAAAAAGTAAAGGTTAAAAATACACAGTTTTCTTCATATATGGTCACACAGTGCATGTGTGATTATTTACAATAAAACTGAGTCGTAATTTTGCAATCAATTCATCACGCATATAGTCTGACATTAGCAGTTATTTGGTTACCAGTTTGCTAAAATACAAATATGTCCAATTGTCCATTATCTGAATAGTAAAATATGTTGTTTGCATCGTTTTCATTGGCTGTGATTTTCATTATGAGGCTATTTAGCACTTCCACTTTTTGTGTATGAATAGTAAAAATTATTGATATCTGAACTAACCCTAGTTGCCATGTGAGAAGTAGTTGTAAGAGTTTCTATTTTCAATTGACATTGTACACAAACTGGTGTAATGCTGCATATAAATGTTATGTGAATCAGTGTTTTACCATTTATTTCTATTGCAGTCCATGTGGAAAGCAAATCATAACACTGTAGGTGGATATTTCCTTGCTGGAAGAAGAATGTTGTGGTGGCCAGTGAGTACTACATTTCATGGCATTTAAATTTATCTGCTTATCACAGCAATTAGTGAAGCAGTTTTGTACAGGCAACACGTAATTGGTTAAGTCAGTTAAAATTGTATTTGTGTTTCTCATGCACCTTCAGAATGCTGTACTTTAAGACTTGAATCTCTCCACTGTCTGTACATACAATTTTCACTTTTTCCTAGATTTGTAACTTCGGTATTAACAGTGCTGGATTACTGTGGATACAAACATTTAACAGCTTTGGAAAATGAGATATTGGGTTAAATCTTTTGATATTTATGGAACTGATAAACAATCACTAATAGACGTAAAGTGGATTTTGAGTCCCTATTAAAAAAAAGACGATACCTCTGACTGCCTATTTGTGAAGTTCCTTTACCAGAAAGGGCATCTCAAAAAAGTTTGACCTAAATTTTCATGATGAAAAAGAAAGGGCACACACTGCTTAATGACAATTTATCAGCAAAAATGTGTATATAATTCAAAATAAATGCCCACAAAGCCAGATATTTATTGTTTGAATTAAAATTTTGCTGTTCACTATTTTATGTGGGCATGCATTACCTTAGTAAGCCTACTCAAAACAGAGCTGCAAGCATGTTTGAAACAAATATGAAATGAAGTAGTATCAGAAAATGCAAGTAAAAATTGGTAGGGTGTGAAATTTGTAGTTTAGATAACTGACAGAGATTTTGATTTTAGATTTGTTTAGGATTTCAGGTATTGCTAATGTTTGCTGTATGGTTTGCTAGGCAAAGCATGAATATATTTGGAAAATTTGTGTGTAAGAAGCTTCAAGAGAGTATTAAGTCATTTTAAGGGCAAGAATGCCCAGGTAAATGAGGTTTGTAGTTGGGTTTCGACAACATTTTTTACAATTCTATTAAATTCAGATTCTAATTAAGTCTGAAAATTTGTTTGTATGTCTCTAGGTCGTTTCAGCAAAATTTTGCTATTGTGATAGTCCTACTGGATCAATTATATTATTGAGTTCTGATACAGTCATGGTCATTACCAATTAAGTACTAACACAAAAGCATCATCCGTTTACACCATGTGCTGAAGTTTTGGTTTCTGCATAATGTAAAATTTAGTTTCTTTGCACAGTTTATAATACAATGGTCTTTGTGTTGCTAAAGTTGCATGGGGGTCTTGACCTGATACTCCAAGTTTTGGCATGACCTGGTACTCAATGAACAGGCCATAAAAAGTAATAGTTCCATCAGCACAATTCTGTTCTCCTTTCCTCTTGTGTTGCTTTATGTAGCATTTGCAGGAAGATGCATGCAATATACGTTCAAGCTTAATAATGCCACAATTAAAATTTCATCAAATGTCAAGTCACAGAACCTGTTCTTTATTGGTTTTTCATGGTGAATGCTAGTTCATCTTTACAATCTGATATGTTTGGTTAGTTGTAGCCAGGGTTGTAGAGTCAGTGTCAGAGTCACAAGGAGTTGGAGATTTTTAGGTGAAATCGGAGTCCTAAGAACACTAGCAGTAGGGGTCAGATGTTTTTATCTGACTCTGACTCCGGACATCCAATTGAATCATTTTTTACATTGCACTCCAAAGTTAGGAATGCTAACTTGTCCCTATTGAAATGGTACCATTTCTTTTGAAACAAAGAATTCTTGCTGTGTGCCATGATTTCCATTGACTGCTAGCAGCTATAAAATTGTAGATGGCCAAACTTCATTTGCATTATGTTTAGGAGTCAGAAAGTTTGGAAAGTTGTAGTCGAACATTTTACCTCCTGTGGTTGAATATAATGCAGTTTCATTATTGGACAGATTGGTGCTTCATTATTTTCAAGTAATATTGGAAGTGGTCATTTCATTGGCTTGGCTGGTACAGGAGCAGCTAGTGGAATAGCTGTTGGTACATATGAATGGAATGTGAGTTTCAACTTCTCAATCACTAATATTTTTTGTGTGTGAGTACTGGCTCCGTTCTGTTCATTGAAAAGTATGTAATTTGTCATAAGTAAAATATTTCCCACACAGGTTAGTTTAGGAGATTGGCAAACTCTTCTGCATGTAAGATACAGTTGTAAACATCCTAGAAGATATGCTCACACTGCTCTGTGTCAACCAGCTTTTGTGTAATTATTTACTACGATGACAAGTGAAATGAGCACTTGAAACAAAAATTCAAACTGCTTGTTTACTTCAAATCTTTTTGCAAGCATAATCTGCAATGTGTGAGAATAGATGTCATCTTGAGGTTTCATGATCTGAATGTGTTGTTTTTTTCTGGAAATGCCCCCTGTGATTCAGTACATGGATCACTCATGTGCCAAATAATTTCCATAAGTATGTTCACAAGTGAAACCAAGGAGCCTTCCTGGCTGTCTTAGTTGTTACCCCTTTGTGATAAAAGCTGAACTGTCTCATACAGGGGTGGCCAAACTGCAGCTCGTGAGCCGCTTGCGGCTCTGTAAGCTTTCCAAAAATTCATATGTTTGTTTTTTATTTCTATTGCAAAGTGTACGAATATTGTAAAATGGTACTATGTAGAGATGGCACAGGCCACTAACAGTCCAGTCCTCGGGCAGTCCGCTAAAGGTTTTGAAACAGTCCGCTTACAATGTCATTCCAGGCTGCTGCGGTCTGCTCGCCAATTAGGTGAAAATTTTTGTTTTTGCAAGTTTCAAGATCTAACAAGGAAATGTTTTGCTGCTGTTCTCTCCATTTTACCGTTCTGCTAATGTTCTTTTTCACTTGTTTCTGCGCAAACCAGTGAACCATATTATGAATCAATCAAAGCAACAAACACTGTCATTTATAGTCTGTTGCTGTCGCCAAGGTTTAGGCAAAACTGTTGCCAGAAAGTGTTCAATAGGGGGTTTTGTGTTTGTGCAGGGTAGCTTGACATCCTAAAAATTGACAAAAACTCAACTGCTTTATAGTGTTTCACGTTTCAATTTGGCAGGCTTGGAGCTTTGTTTGGACTAAGCCCACCAAAGCTGCCCTGCGGCGACGGGACTGGGTTTAGGTTTATAAAACTTTCTCTCGCCATGTACTCCTTCAGCATTTCGATAGATGAGCATGTACCCCTAAAATTTCTGATGACAAAAAGGCTGTGGAAAATAACAAGAATGTATTTAACAATAAGCGTATAATGATATTGAAAATAATATGCACTGATGTGTGTATAAATATTTCAAAATGAATAATATGTAAACCTATTTTTTCCCTTCTATTGCTAACCTTGAATGTACCCCTTCAGATAGGCGAATGCACCACTACTAGCCTAGGGGTACATGTACCCCAGTTTGGGAACCCCTTGTTTAGGATTAGGTGTTAGGTTAGGGTTTAAGGTTTAGGCTCAGCATGTTACTAGCAAGTGTAGTGCAGCCTAGCACACACTTGTCATGTCTTAGTGTCACGTTACAGGCGGCAGACGACTAAGTTTTCAAAAGTGCTCTGGCGGACGTATAACCATTAAGACTAGATGGTTTATTGTCCAAAGGACAATGAACTGAAAGCTTCGGTGTTGTTACTTTGCTTTTGAGGTTACTATATATTATGAGCCACGGTCCGGGCCAGAAAATAAGTTGTGGTTTAGCATAGACAGGCTGGGCCCAGGCAGTTTCTTGTTAGCTCTGGGCGGGCCGGGCTGCAAAAGTGCTGGCCCGTGCCATCTCTAGTACTGTGGTAGCTAGTGTGCCATATGGTATTAATTTTGCAAGCTGTTCCAAATTAGTTCTGGGGTGGTCTATATAGCGTGACAAAAATGGCCATGCCACTTGACTCAAAAGGTAACATCGGTGTCAAATTTTAGGATAAATTCATATTTAATGAAATACTCAATATATACAAAGATGATATTTGGCTTAAACTTTTCAGAAGGTACACATATCTGCTCTAAAAGAACTTTTTTCTCTATCTGCAACAGAATTTGAGTAATGCTCTACTCTACAGTGCAAATGCATTTTTAGATAAGGTAGCATCAGTTTGGTTGAAGTGCCTTTTGTATTTGGTGGTTACCTGTGCCATTTCTTTTTTTTCATGTCACACTCAAATTCTTTGATCCTAAAATCTGACTCCGATGTGACTTTTTTGATCAGGTGGCACAACTACTTGACATCTCGCATCCCAAAACCACTTAACACTTTGAGAGCCGCCTGGTTTTGGCATTTTCGCAAAAAAAAACAGCAGTTTTTGGTTGCCTTACCAACGTCCTAGCTCCTCCGCCCATTGCGCTAGAGAGCTGTTCAGCGGCTCAAACGGATCGGCCAGTCT
>JGI24022J15233_10005469_pt1 | contig 13478 bp, 7 predicted proteins | sample Ectturendosymbi2_FD_15233 | JGI IMG/M metagenome (IMG submission 15233) | reverse complement strand
AAAACGAAGTTGTAGCCAACGATCGACTTTATCACAGCCACCAAGCGGGAAAAGAGCGGCCCGGTCGTGGTCAAAAATGAAAGAGCGCTTAAAAAGTTGCAAATGTAAACGCTCCAGGTAAAATAGAAGTTAATATCGGGATTTAAAAATCTTAAATGCGCGTGAAGATGCGGAAATGACAATATTTCACCGCGAAAATCTCCGTAAAACACGTCGTATTTTCGTGCTCGTATATAAACGAGAGCACTGGACTCTTTTCCACTGAGGCGGGTTAGCTTGTTTAGTTTCTTCGCATCGGTCGAAAGCGCTTTTCCAAATTTAACTTGCTTCTGAAATTTTAGTTTCAGAGGTACCAGCAATGCAGGAAGAACAGAACCAGTTGACACATAAAGAACTTGTATCGAGGCAGGAACTTCATCCGAGCTCTCCGCCGATGGCCACCCGAAATCGTCCAATACGTCCTCAAATATCGATGACATCCAGTGGAAGGCTGCTGCGGAGCTGCACCAGACAAACGGTTACATGTGAGTGAGACGTCTTAAAGACTCTCAGTCCTTATTCTGAGGTGGCCCGATTTGATTCGCACAAAACAGGATTCGGTTCACCACCTCGTCACAGTTGGCTGCGTGACGAGATGGTCTTAATGTCATGCCGTAGGCGTACGAGGCACCCCCCGGCTTGAAAAATTTCAGGGCAACTCTGTTTTTCAGGGCAAGTGCAAGTTGCTCAAAACAGTGAATTCAGGACGCACTCTGCTATTCAGGGCAAGCGTAAGTTGCTCAAAAATCTTGAATAATAAAAAATATTTCAATACAGTGAACAATGTCAGGGCAAGCGCAAAGTTGCTCAAAAATCCTGAATGGTAAAAAATATATTCAATACAGTGAAAACTTTCAGGGCAAACTCTGTTTTTGACGTTACAGACGAAGCCGTTATAAACGAATCCAACTGTATAGAACAGATTTACACGAGGTTTCAGGCTTTTTCGGATTAAATTAAAAAACTTAGTTTCAGGGCAAATTGTTTATTTTTACGGCAAATTGTTATTTTCAGGGCTAATTTTTTTCCGCCCCCCAGTAAAACACCTTCCCGTACGCCCATGTGTCACGCTACCTGTGAGGTAAACTTGTTTAACTGATTAGTGCGAACAACCAAGGTTTCACATGGTAAAGTGCAAAGAAAATTGATGATACCATTATTCCACATCTTTTGCTTGAATACTTTGTGCGAAAAAACACCCCTGTTATAGGTAATTTTTCTATGAGCTAAATTGGCTCCCAGAAAAGCGTTACATCGCCCAATGATCGGAAAAAACTGCCATAAACGATTTCAGGCAAACGTATGCGCAAAACCATTACCATGTTTCAAAACACACCTGTTGCCTTCCGATAACAGTTTCTAACGTCTGCACAAAAACGTTGGTCCCAGTCCAGAAACTCACAGCTCGCTTGGTAACAGAATTCATCAAAGCTGTACTAAGCAAGTTGTCGAACTATCGCGCAACATTGGGTAGATATCGTTATACACGAGGTGAACAAAGCAAAAAGAACACCGATTACCGGACTGGACGGAACTTGAAACGTTAACATTTTCGGCCGTTTCACGAATTGACCAATTTTAGAGGTGCATTACCACACGTTTTGAATGGTTAAGAATATTCTTCCGGGTTCATACAGAATTACAACTAGAATCTAATGACTTTTCAAGGGTTTTTGATAATCTGTCAAAGGGTTTTTAACGACTAATCGAATCCAGTTCAACAATCACAAACTAACAGTTGCGCAATTTTAGCTTTCACATACTGCACTGGTCAAAATACTGTAAATGTAAGAAATGACACCCAAAATATGTAGGTTTAACAAAACAACGAGTCATACTGACATCATAGTAAGATTCACAATAGCTGCTCATCACTACTTTCAATACCCACATCATTTCCGCTTGGATGCACTCACTGCTTTTTCATGCAGCCAACTTTTTACTGACTTCTGGCAGCAGTAACTCTCATACACGTTAGTACAAATGCTTTTTTGCATGCACAACAAAATAATTTCTCTCTAATGTCTTCCACTTCTCTCAACCAACCAACAAACTGCTTGCATATGTTTACTAATTAGATGTACATACGCACACCACAGTCCATAAGAAAGAAGTTGGACGCTTTTGTTATGCTAACATCACAAATTAATGTTTTGTACAAAAACTATGACTGGTAAAGATAACAGCCGAAAAGCTTCCATAATGGAAACCAAAGAGTAGCACGTAATTTCGTTAAGGAGAGAAGATCAGCTGTTAGTTAGGCTTTTTTTCCAAAATGTTACGGATCGTATCCACTAGAATTAATTGTTCATGCGGATGCGTTCCTTAACCTTGATCGTTCTTATACATGTCACTGACTTCAATGATAACTTAAAAGTTGCAGAAATAGGTTTTTGGATTTAATGCAATACTTTTTTTCCCGGACATGATACTTTTATGCAGCCAGAATAAACAAAGTTAAAATTTTCTACGTTGAGACTCACATTATCTGTGCAACTGTAAGAGCATGATGCGTTTTCGTTCAGTAAAGTTTTATTAAAATGTTGTGCACAACGAAATATATTGCATCTTTGTACTCAACAACCTTCTGAACCTTCAAATGTTAAGTGAAGCTTCTGAGTTCAGACATGCACCTGCAGGCTGTAATGTTAAACAGCGCACTTGCACAAGTCTTACAGAAAACGCAAGTCTGCACGGAAGTTGTGCGGAAGCTCTTTCACACTGAGCATGTGCGTAACGAATGTAGCGCGACTGGTCCATGTATCAACCAGTATTTTTCAGTGAACCACAGCTGATACGAAACCATTAGTCATCCAGCAGTCTTGGCCGCGGGGAAGTACCGAGTAGGTTACGGCAAACAAATTTATTCAGTAATGAGAGCGCAGTTTGGGTTCGCGTTATCCGACGTTTCTTTAATTAAATTCGTGTCCGCTTCCGAAGCACGACACACAGCTAGATCTCTACCGCCAACTTCAGACTGAATCACCAACAAACGCAGGCATATTTCGCAATATCAAGCTATATTAAGAAATGACCTACTACAGTACATTCGCAACACCATCCTGAATACCATGCACCAAACTTACTTGATGGGCCGGGTTATAAAATGCTTTTTGTGAATTCCACGTTTCCCATTGTCATAATGGTAATTCAGCAATAACTGTGACGTGAGGAGCGATCTGGATTCACACAGCACAGGACTGGCCTGAAAAATAAAATGTGCAGGAATTTGGCAATGACAAAACGTTGGGCACAATCAACATAGCATTGCAATTCGTAGGTGGTGTAAGTACTTTGGCACGTCGCCTTGAGCTGCGGACCCACCACAATGGCAGGCAGCTTAAACACTACTTCGGGGTTGAAACCGAGGCTTTCGGAGGCTTCAGACTCTGTACTCCACTGATCAGAACACAAAGGTCGAAATGGTGCCGCCGGAGGGCGAGAATTGCATTTCTAACCTTGCAGGAAATTTCTCCAATTCGTACCCCAATCATTCGCGATCGTTTTTTCAATTTGTTCCATTCATGGGAAGAAATCACTGGTGCGTTCGTTTCAGCAACAACCTGCACCAAAGTAACAAAACTTCATACATCATAGCTCAGCACTTTAACCAATTACAGGGACAAATTTGCGGTCTTGTGAAATTGAAGATCAATTTTGCGTACATGCAGGCAATTGCATTAAATTCTACGTTTTTTATTTTCCTTTAAATAGTAGGTGTAAAAAATTTATTTGAAATCTGACTAACCAAGCAAGGAGACTGGAGAGTGCACACACAAAATTGCACAAATTTAAGACTATTGCAAAACAAGAAGATCTGCTCTAATCTAAAACTCAGTAGGCCAGCCCTAAAAATTTTTTAGGCCACAAGCCTGTGATTTGATGCAACAAACACTGGATTCACAGGCAAGTGCATCCTTCATGAGATCATGCAAGCTGCTTGTGTTGTTGCATGTGGTGAAATGGGGACAAACTGTTAAGGTATTACAGTATATATGACAAACCCACATCTGCAGGGTTCACACTTTGCAGTATTGTGATCCAGTTTGACACAGAAAACTTAAGTGCAGTTATATTGGATTTCATTGAAAATAAAACACACAGCTGTTGCCTTGAAAATCTTTTGGGAATGACAAAATCATTTTGAAAGAAGACAATCTTACAAAAATTAACAAGCTTGCTCAAAAAAATGAAGTTTTACATAAACTTAGGGGAAACAAATTACTTCGTTTATCAGCCTTGGTTGTGGCTCTATCCAGGTGGCTGTCAAGGTCACTATTGTCTGCCCTCAATGTGCTCTTATATACTGGTTGATTTATGAATTTGAAAGTTTCTATTATTGGCATAGTTTAATCAACTTAATAGAAAATGATTTTTGGGTGCTTAACTCGTCATCTCTAAATTTGTCATATTATCCTTACAAAAATTTTACCCTTTGCACCACATTTCACAACTGTTACATCAAACGAAAAGTGTTATGCAACCAGAGTTTTTAAAACACCTGTTTTTAAAGAGGCCACGTGGGCTTTTTTGAAAAAATCAATAAAATATCTTTTTTGTTTTTTTACTTTTTATAATAACCTTAATATGAAAAGCATTTTCATTACAAACGGTAAGTTATTAAATTCCATGACACATATACCTAAATTTCAGCTTCTCAATAATCAAAGGGTCTTTAAAAACTTTGAATACAGTTAATCTGATTTTCCTCTTTTGAAAGAGATGTTTAGCTTGCTGAATTTGCATACAGTGTTTATATTTAGCAATTAAAGGCTTTGTTCAACTGTTTGTTGCGGATGGTTTACCCCCAGAAAAAAGATCAAGATTTCCTTATTTGCAGAACCATAAATGTTGTGTATGAGGTTGTATCTTTTACAGTTAGTTCTTTTTTGAGTTGTTAGATTCTTATAAAACATTCTTTTAACTGCAAACTACCAAACAATCTATGAAGTTTAATTAAAAGTAACAGATAATGATATTGCAAACTGTGGGTAGCAAGGGTGAATATTAAATAAACTTTGTTGAAGCCGCATGAGCTTCCAATGGAAAATCATTAGTTTGCAGTTACCAAGTGGAAGGTTTGTACCAATGTTTTTGTCATAAGGCAAATAAGCATTTTTCTGGTAACAAAACCATAAAGCAAGTTTCTTGCTATACAGTCAAATTGAAAAAGAACGTTTGGCACTACAAACAGAAACAAATACTGTGAAGATATACATTCAACACATATTATTTTTTCTTGTTTCAACGGCATAGTTGAACAAAAGCAAGCTTTGTCAATACTTTCAGTTAACAGATATGTGATACAAAAAATGTCAGCAAACAGCAATTTTACCGCCATGACCTAAATGAAGGCTGTAACCAGATGAAACATACAAAAATATATAAAATGATTTAATTGTTGATCTTTACAATGAGCATTTTACCAATATTCTCTTTTTGTGAACCTTATGTTACTCATGTAACCACCAGACAGCAAGCAGTTGGTCACAATCAAAAGATAGACTATGGTGTGATACTTCAACTCAGACAGTGGTCCTTGAAGTTTTAACTCCTCAATACCCCTAAGTCAAATTTCTTCAACCTGGATACTCTTTTCCAACAAACTTTAGTAACAAAAAAATTGTAAGAAATAAACAACTGGTAGAGAAAGATTCACAAGAGTAGTGAAAAAAAGCCCTTTGCAAAGGCTGCATCAGATTCATCAGCACCAATCTTCTTCTTCATGTGGGTTACATGTTGCTAGAACAAACGATGGAGTGTAAATACCTTGAGAGGCTGGGTATAATATATTCGTACTTTCAAATCAACCTAAAACAGCAGTTTTTGGTTGCCTCACCAACGACATACCTCCTCTGCCGATTGCGCTAGAGAGCTGTTCAAACCCTCAAAAGATTCAGCAGTCTTCTAGTCTGCAATGAAAAAAAATTTTTTTGGTTTTGGGTTTATTTTTTTGTGAGTGACGTCGTAAGTGAAGTAGGCTTTAGGGTCATTTATGTTCATGTTACTTGGCCTAGGGCCCAACCACTAAACCAAAGTATTTTGCTCAAGTTTTCATTGGAAACTAGGCTTGAGTCTGAGTCTTTTGAACCTTTGATCGACTCTCTAGCATTTCTGGTTTAAAAGTTATGATCTAAAATAAACAAAGTAATATGGGATTTATCAAATATTTTGTTTACTTTAGATCATAACTTTTGAACCGTCATCCAAAGTATAAAAAGATTCGGATTTTAGTCTAGGTTCCAATAAAAACTTCAGCAAAATGCTACCATCTAACAGTTTGGGCCCAGGGCCAGATGAAGTGGGCCAAGGTGGCCTAAAAGTCCTCCACTTATGATGTCACTCACAAAGAATCCGCAGACCCCAACCAAAAATGTTTTCCCATTGCAAACTACAAGACTTGCCAAGTCTTTTGAGTGTTTGAACAGCTCTCTAGCGCTTACAACGCTGGAGTTATGCTCACGCGAACCATGTGCAATCCAGCTGTTTTGGTATGAATCGCTTGATTTAGACCAGCTCTGAAAGTGTTAATATTAAAAAATTCAATGGAACAACACTGCATATTATACAATCTGGATGGAAACAATGAGGACTCAAGTCAGGACTTACACTTTACCTCCAATACTGTTGAATACCCCCAACATCTAATCTCAATACCCCTAGTTTTTTTTCAGTTGTTTTTCGATGACAGACCAAATATTTTTGAAATGACCAAAAAAAATTAAGTCANTTTGGTCATAATGTCCAAGAATATAGGCTACTGAATACTGCTACAATGAGTTTTAATACAATTATAGGGCAAATGACCAGGTGTCTCAGCGAAAAAAAAAACAGCAATACCCCCTGGGGGTATTCAGCCAAACTTTAAGAACCCCTGTATTAAGATTTACAATTTTGGCATGATAAGGACCACCTGAAAAAGTTTAACAAAACTAATGATTAGGGGCCTGACATCAGGAAAACATGAAAACTGACACAGCAGTAATGGCTATTGTACAAATACAATGTAAACAAACTGCAGTACTATTTCTGACCTGGACAAGCCACACATCTTCTGACTCTGACAAAGAAGCATCAAAATCCTCCATTTCTGAGAACATAGTAACCTCAGGTGAAGAATGATCCATCATTTCAGCAAAATCAACTTCATCCTGCATTTAAAGTCAGTTAAGAGCAAAGATTAAGTCATATCTGAACATTTTGAAACATACCTTGGTAACAACTCCAGAGGTAGACACCAAATCAGTAAGGTCTTTCTTCTCAATAGCTTTATGGTAGCTCACACCTCTCAAATGCAGAAGCCATCTTAACTGTTGTAGACTCAAACTTAATGGATCAATTGCAGTAGCAACATTGTATGCATCATTCCTAAAAAATAAGCAGAAAGTATTCACATTACAACATTTGGAAAACCACATTTGAACATAGATGGCATTAACACTTTCAGTACCAGACCACATACATGTATAAAATGTTTTTTACAGAACTGACACAAAGCTATGTAGACATATGGATATCAGCTGTAATTTTTTTTTGGAAGTTCGTATATTTATATACAAAAACTATGAAGAGAAATAATGGATTAACAACTGAAGCACTTGTTTAGATTTTAATTGCAAGGTGTTTTATGAGACTGGCATAAATACGGTAAACTCTAAAAAACTGCCTGGTCTAACCTGTTTTTCCAAGAAAACCCCTGGCACTAAGTGTTAAAATTTATTATATNACAATTAAAAGTTGGGCATAATCATTGCAAATGTACTTGGACTACCTGACATACCTACCTGCCCTAAAGCATGTAAGATCAAAATCATGAGTAGCTACTGGTTATTACACAAAAAGTACATTTGGCACCAATAACAAGTGATAACAAAATGTGGTGAAAAAAATCTAATAACATACACAAGCAACTCACCAGTTTATGTAGTCCACACACCGATAAGCCAAAACCAAAATCACCAAGTACAACAACAAAAGAACCAATTTTAAAATTAGCATATTCAAACTTATTCATCAACATACTTGGACATCATAAATGTTTTTTTTTGCTTCAACTACTTATAGCAAATAAGTGTCGTGGTTTATGTTTATACACATAACACATACTAAACATAAACATAAAAGCAAAAAGCATGCTTAAACATTAGCGAAAGACATTTTCTTAGTACATTTTGCTTTGGCAAGTACTGTTTATGGGGGAATACAAAAATACAAAGCAATTTGGAAAAATAACTATGTGAACAATCAAGAGCGATTTTAAGAAATCATATGTAAAAGGTTTACTTAATGTTATGAAAACCATGCAGTCTGCTGTTAAGTATTGTTTAGCTCTTTTGTCAAATGTAGCATCTGAATATTATAGTAAACAAAGAAAATTGCAATATTTGTGATTTTGTTTTCAACTTTGTGGCTGACATTTCTATGCCTTCTGTCAATAAGCTGATAATTCGTTCATAATAAGGATTTTTCTTACTACGATTATTCAGATTGTTTATGACATGATGGTGAAAGCAAAGTGTACCACAACATATTTACAGTAAAAAGTACTGACATCAGCTCAAATGAACACGTGGGGTGCATCTTAATTTAGCTCAGTTAAAACTAAAGACCACAGACAATGTGGCTTTAAAAAATTATTTTAAGCCATGATGTTACAGAGAAAACAATGAACAATTGTTGAAAAACATATTGGGTTTGCACGAAAGTCACAAAAATCATGTTTCTTTAAATTTGATTAATAAAAACAATCCATTGCTTGTCTTGTACTGAATAACTACAAACTGTTACAACTTAGAACAAAGTAAACAAAATAAAAAAGTTTAATGTTTTTTGACTAAGAATGAAATACAGTAGAATTCACCAATAATGACTTCGGCTATAATGGCAGTTTGCTTATAACAAGACTTTTTCATCAGTTTGAGCATAATTCCTATTTTTTACATGCATTCGAGTTTGGCTATATTGTCATATTTTGTCGGTCATTGTAAAATATTTTGTTTGTTTATAAAGACAGCCACAGGTTTTCTTCATACTTTGAAGTGTAACCTCAGGATGTGGAGCCACTTTTATGAGGAGAAACGATAGCTATTTTTCTTGCAATTGCCATTCTTCTCTATTAATGCTACAATCCTATATACTTAGGGTCAGTTCACGAGTGTGTGGATGTAAGCACTAAAATTTTACTAAATTAGCTATTTCTCAATAAGTACGTTACAAGCATTTTCAAATTCTAACAACAGTTTGCAAAAAACATCCTCTATCATCCAAATCTTTCACTATCTGATTTCATTTGACACAACCCAATCAAACCCATGTTTCAGCTCAATATACAGATAAGAGCGCCAGTGAGTGGATGGTACAAATGACATAAAAACAATGGAAAAATTTATGATTTTAGTTGATAACAGGAGTGAAATATGAAAATTATTTGTTTCCAGCTTTTTTTATTAACCAAAAATTATTGAGAATTATTCATCCAATTCATTAAAATTTACAGCTTGTTGGCTTATTAATTAGAAATCAACTAATATAGATTTTTTAAGGCCGATATCGATTTATCGGCCATTCATAAACCGATAGCCAATATTTCAAAAACTTTTGAATCATGTTTTCTGCTTCATCATCAAAAACATAGTGTATTCTGTGCTTTAACTTTTTTTCAAAAACTTAAAAAACTAGGAATTATGAGCTAAAATTTTCCAAATTGCAGCAATTTCAATATTTTGCTATGACTTTTAATTAATCTGATTTACGATAATGCTTTTGTTTTGGCAGCGAAGGCCGATGTGTGCTCCATGGTTCATCTTGTCTGCTTGTTAATGAAAATGCACTGTCTGCTATCACTGCTACAAGATAACTGTCTTGACTTGGTTTGTTGTGCTGTCTTGCACAAGCTGTCTGCATGCATGTGGAATGTAATAGCGTTTTGTCAACACCTACTGTTGGCCAATACTAATATGTCGAAAAAAAACAAATATCAGCCCGATATATTGACCTGGCCGACATATCTGTTCATCTTTATTATTAATAGATTAGGTACAGTATATTGTTCACATAGATCTGTATGACGTCACACGACCACCAAATCTTCATACACTTTCTGGCACAAAACACACACATGGACTGTCTTTTATAAATCTAAAAAATAAGAAAGGAAAAAGATACGTTTGTAGAAGTTGGCAAGATATTAAAAGAGAGTTGCAAGAGCAAGCATGTAAAAATCTGGAGCTTTAGGAGCAAGCCAAGCAGTATAGCGGTGTTTGTGTGGGCAAATGGGAACTTTGGTTTTCTGGGTCAAACGCTGTGAACACATCGTTGGTGTAAAAAAAACATGTAGAAACCAGTCAGATTTTGTTGAATCTGCTTGAAATTTGGTAAAAGCATTCAAGGACAACTAAAGAATACAATGTTTGTTTAAAACATGTTTTCCATTTGAATTTTTTCCGCAAAACTTGTTTGTTTATCAAATTTCCGCATCTACTGTAGGCTGATCTACATGAGTGGTCTGACCTTATTGACACTTTAGATTTGATGTACATGATTAGTACATTTATTAAACCTATTTGAAACATAATATGTTTAAAAATGACTTGTAAAACACCAGATTTTGGTGCTACTATTAACTTTACCCTACTGTTTAACTACTTACTTGTAGTAAGTGAGTAAGATCAAAAGGCATCTATTTTTTAAAGCAGTGGCTACAGTAGATACGCCTGTGGATCTTGAAATTAGAAAACTTATTAATATGCCACCTGTGACGTAACAGTTACGCATGACGAGAGTGCAGTAACTAAGCTTGGTAGAAACTAGCTAGATGTAAAAGATAAACCCTAAACTTGACCCTAACCTTAATCCTAACTGTAGCCCTAACCCTAATCCTAACCTAATGCTAACCTAACCCCAACCTAATGCTAACCTAACCCTAAGCTAAACTAACTTAACCCTAAGCTAATCTAAGCTAACACTAACCTAACCCTAAGCTAACTTAACCCTAACCTAACACTATCTTATCCCTAACCTAACAGTAACACTAACTCGTAAACGTAAAACCTAAGCCTGAAAAAAGTAAAGAAAAAAAACAAAAGGAAAGTCAGCAAGGTGAGATTCGAACCCAAAACCACAGGCATAGAACTAGAAGGCGTAGTGCATAACCATGATTACACTACACGATCCACGCAGTTTGAATGACAAACTGACTCTTTTGTCAGGACAGGCATATTCGTAGTCACTCTCACTTCCATTTTTGAAACACACTTATCTAAACCTTCCAATATTTACATTAATTTATTTGTTTATGACCAGACACAAAGTCCATTGTTGGACCATAGTATAGACACACACACTCTGCAGAATGCAGGTCGATACAAACAAACAAAATGAACGTTTTACAACAAGGCATATTTGGAGCCAGCGGAATCACAGGGTAAGAGGGTTACAGACACTTTTGCAACTACGTTTTGAAGACAGAACCATAGGGTTACAGACACATTGTTAACACTAATGTTAGTTAACACGTAACATTTGCTACAACACTACTGCAGAGTAGGGCGCTAATTCCTAAACTGTTCAAGTCTACAGTACAGTAGGTAAATTGCGAACGCATTTTTTGTGACATGATGACGCGCCATCAATCAATCAGACACAACTGAACTGCAAAGTTCGATCACTCATTAATGGGGGTATCGCCTGAATAACATAACCTGGGTCATTCGGTCTCCCAGCTGAAAACCTGACAATACTTTCATTCACGTGCAGAGAACACTTGATTTTGTTGTGTTCGAACCAGGCTGTTTTGCAGTAAAATAAGTAAACAAAAAGTGTAGGCTCCATCAACATATACACAACAGTAATAACCAAGCGAAGATACGGTTGGATAAACAAACACGTCATTTAATAACATACGGGACCGTGACGAGACGTATGCAAAAATGCAACAAGGTGGCAGTGGTGTACGGAGTCTAAAATTTTGATTCCGACTCCACTCATGCTTTGGCTGAATATACTCCGACTCCGAAACATTTTTATGTTTTGCACTCCGAGTCTTGCTTAAATTCCGAATTGAATGCTATAAACTATTCAAAATATGTTCAAAAAATGACTCCGGCTCCACTAAGGCTCCGTCTTTTCGTGAAAAATCAACTCCAGTTCCACTTCTATTTTGGAAATTCGTTAAAACTCCGACTGGAGTCAACTCGTACACTCCGGCTCCTGTACACAACTGCAAGGTGAGTGAATATATGCTAATCAGAAATGAACGGGATCACATTTTGCTGACTCCGACCAGAGATGATCGGATAGTGGATTTTTACTATTCGATCCTATCCTGTTTTTGAAAAATGATAACCGTATCCGATCCGAATCCTGTTTAGGTTGAAATCATATTATCCGTATCTAAAAACTATCCGAAAGTGTATTGTGATGCACAACATACATTTTGTGTGCTGTGTCTATTTTGCCTCATGAGGCAAAATAACTGCTGAAATTATTTTGCGTTTAGCTGAACACGATTGGTGGAAGTAGTCACATGACAAGTTTGGAACGCATGTCCTGCTTAGTTGACCATGACATCTGTAACAGCTCAGTCCCTGCATGGATGATGGTTGTCATGGTTTCAGGGCTGGCAAGGAGTTAGTGGCTTCTTGTTTGCATTAAGTGAACTGCAGGCTAAACCCTAACTCTAAACACTGAACCACTAAACCTAAAACCTGAACCCAAACCTTGACCATAAGCCCTGATCCTAAACCCTAACCATAAACTCTTAAACCCCATCCAATTGTCTCTGCGTATTGCACTTGTCACATGACCACTTCAACAAATTGTGTTCAAATGAAGGCAAAATAGTCACAGCAGACGTTTTGCCTCATGAAGCAGAATAGACACTACCCAGGTCCGTAACCAACTTGGGACACCAGGAGGGGTGAAGAGTTTTCTGAGAGGAGCCCAAATTTTCTGAAGTGCGTCCAATAGTTTCAAACTATGTCCAACAGATTTTTCCATGAGGTGCGAAAAAATTTTCTAGGGGGGGCGAAGCCCCCCTGTTTACCGGCCTGACAATACCTGAATGCGTTGTGCCACTTTGGGCCCTGTCATGCTGATAAACAGAAAGTTTGACATATCTTGCAAGCTTTTATCTTGACATATCGTGTAACTTACGTACTTTTCTGAGTCAATTGCATTAAAAAGCAAGCTGAAGTTTTGCCACGGTCCCGTTATCACGGGGGGGCTTTGGTGGGCTTATCCCCTCCGAAACAAAGCTCTAAACCCCCAAATTGAAATATGAAGCACGATAAAACAGTGATGTTTGTTCAAATTTCAGAATGTCAAGCCTCACTGCACAAATGTAAAGCCCCACTATACACCAAGCTTTTCATTAGCCATTTCTTTGGTAACAATGCATGGATTGTAACACCATCCATGAGTTTACATTCATAACTTCATTT
>JGI24022J15233_10005468_pt1 | contig 13482 bp, 13 predicted proteins | sample Ectturendosymbi2_FD_15233 | JGI IMG/M metagenome (IMG submission 15233) | reverse complement strand
AACGGGATGTGCGTGAAGAATAACACCATTATGTATGTGGCGCGAACAAGCAATAATAGAGTGATCTCGTCGGGTGATCTCTATTCTTGTTTGCTGCCACGGTGCGAAGCTCTGCGCACATGCCGCTCGGGATTTCCGATCGCAATAGTATCAACGGATACCACGTGACGGAACACACACGCGGGTGACGTAAAACACCACTTCGGAGATGTGTATGAGATATTACCTAATTCCACCCATCCACAATTGCACTTTACAGTACTTGGTTTTCTTAAACTTGCTTCTGAAAGAAAGCATATATCATTGATGCTTGCTTCAGAAAAGCGTCGTTTTTTGCAATGACAAGCTCAAGGACAGCAAAATCCGTAGAAAATGCATTGACCACATAACATGCTGCGATATAGATTACAACAACAGCAGGCAACTTTCTGTAATCACAAAAACAAAGAAAACAAGGGCGTTTGCATTTTGGTTTAATTGGATTCGGTTTAAAGTAATCCGTAACTTATTTCAGGTTCAGCCTGCAACCCAATTCCTTTTTTTGAATGAATGATCAAACTTCATTGTTAGCACAAATCTTTGTGACTTTATTCCACTGTGGCAAACGATCAAAATCTTTTCAGTAATTGTTTAAACGCCCAAAGCGTTTGTTATATAATTGCCATTTTATCACCTTTGAAGCAACTTGTTATAAATGACATATACAACTATAGTATGTTTCAAGCATCATAATTTGGAAAAAAGTTTTTCTAGCAAGCAGGTATTTTCTTCAGCGAATGTTTGATTCATTAAAATTTATTTTAAGGACGTTGTTTTTCAGTAAAATATTTGCAATACGTAGTAAATCAATGTATGAAAACTCTGGACGTAATTCAATTTATGTTACATACTTTGACTAAATCGTAATGATACATATTGACGAAAAATTATTTTATAATATGAAAGCAATTTTTCGTCATTTTCTCTACTAAAACGTGCAGTTTTGTTATTGTCTTCATATTTCAGTCTGAGCTAACGCAGTTTTCCGAAAACATGGTTTTTTAAAAGATCAACAAAATGACCTGTTATTAAAATTGAAAACCATTGTTAATTACAATGCGGCGTTGCTAGACATGACGTCTTACACTGTTCAAACCCTTGACATGGGTTTAGTAATTTTAACTCATTTCTGTTCACTGTACAGTAAACATAGATTGCATAAGAGTTGATCAAATAAAAATGCGTTGCGTTTGCAGAAAGCAATTAACATTACCAAACAACCAGATCGTAATTGTGCATGATTAAGTAAAAATAAACGAACGTTACATTTCGGTTGTACAGTTTCAGAGTCTCACATAAGAACACACAAAGGTTTAAGATGAAGAAACTTAGCAGATTTTGCAAAGTTCAGCTTAAACTGAGCAGGGATTACTAAAACTTGCCATAAAACAAATCTCCAGATATGCTTAAAATTTTATTTTCTTTAGGTTTGTCTGCTCTACAAAACAAAACCTGCACTACGCAGAATCAGACCTTGTACGCTGAATTGGGGTGGCCGTATCGTCTTAAATGTCAACCTTTCGTGGAATACCTGGAATACCAAGAAGAAGAGCAACAGGTAAATAATTTAACTATTTTAATCATACGCTTTCAAAGTCTGGTTGTGCTCAACAACAAAGATCAATTACTTTCTTGAACATTTGGCTAAATATTTAAAAAAATTTATTTGTTATCGGTTACCTTCATGCAACATTTCAAGGGACTTTGATGTGTCGCGTCCATTGATATGTTGTTTCTTTTAAAATTTCTATTAACTTTTGGACCATCAAAAAGGTTTTGCAAGCATTTGATATTTACATCAAAAGTAAGTAAAAGTTAAAATATCTGGCACCATCCGTTACCAGTAATAGATTTTGGAAAAATTTCTCTTTTCTAAATTTTTACTTTATAGTTTCAAAATCATCAACAAATATGTGTGCAAAAGCGCATTTTTTAAGAGAAGTACACATTTTCCTGTTCCAGATTGATTGTTCAAATCATGTTGGGCTGATACGTGGACGTTTGAGGTTGTTTCCCTCATAAACTGGCGTTTAACCCTTTAACGGCCAAAAAGCTACAGAATTTTTATAGTGAATTTTGAGCGTCGTTTCTATGATACCTCGCGAACCACTGAAGCTACATCATAATCTTAGACATTGTACGAAAGGTGTTTTGACATCGAATCCTTTAAAGGAGATTTTAAGCATGCCAGACGTTCCTTTCCTCCTGTTCTAGAAAAGTCTGAAAATCATCCAAAAGGCTGCTGCACATGTCTAACAACATCCTGCCAAATTTCAAGTAACAAATTTGAGAGAAAAGCTTATAACACTTATTTATTACGGAACAACGGCACAATGAGCAAAAATACTGAATAAAAGAAGAAAGAAGGCATACAAAAACATTTTTCTCAAAAATACAAATTGGTAACATAACATTATTTTCATGGATTTTCCTGTTATTTTCAACGATGCAACCAAAAATCCGGCAATGACGAAGATTGTGGTCATACAACAAACATATTTTTTAAAGATTTGGTCGAATGCACGTCCTCAGAAAAGAAATTATTCCCACAAAAACAATTATATTACGAGTAACTTTCTTCGATTTTTTTGGTCAGGTGTTGTCGTTGCTAGCGTTTCAAGCCGAAATAAACTTTTTGAAAAACTGGCAGGTGAGCGTAATACTAAAATCGTAGATGATGGCCAAAAGCCATTTAAATAAACAAACAAAAAATTACAAAACTCCATTTTTTTCAAATGTTCCAAATGTAAAGTAGCTGTTTTTGCGTCATCAAAAAGTACAAACAATCCGGATCTTCTGATGTCTTCCCTGACTCTGTATCGCTATCGTTCGGCGCGTTATGGCCGAAAATGCCTAAAACGGTGCAACAGTAGCATTTGCGGTCCTTTAAACACACTAGAAAAACACTGTTTTGCAATTGCAAAGATTCCAGTTGAAAAGGCAGCATAACCAAACCCGTAACGAAGAAGTGAAGCTGATAGCGAGTATGTGTCGTGTTGAACATCTGGCATGATCGTTTTCATTAACGTGCCTGAGAGAAAAATGTTTACAAAAGTTATCCAATAAAACTGCAGTAAAATACGTTTCAAATGCTACTACGCCTAATTTTTTTCAAAATTTTTATTGTCTGTAGCCATTTTTACTTTTAATAACGCAGCAAACGTAAAGATGCAAGACATTTAAGAAAGAACGGTAGGCTTTTAGTCATTGTTTTCAAAGTGGTAGACAAAAATTTGTCTTTTTCTTTAAGATCATCAATTAATATTTTATTCTTTTTCCGCGTTATAAATTATGTGTAGCTCTATCCTTAGAATGGCCATTGGTGTGCAGTTAATTAATGCGTGCCTAAATGCTGTTACAACAAACGCATAATTAATTTAGAGTTGCATCTTTATTGATCAGACTCCTCTAAAAATTTTGCAGTGCATCATATTTAATGGAACAAACCACCAAATGTTGTATAACGAAACAAGCACCTATTATGATTTTTTCGACGGATTGTATATTTCTGAAATTACAGAATACATCACATCTTTTCAAGTTGCGGTAAGCGTTTTTTCTGCTTTATTGAATTTTTTAAACTGGATATATGTGATCAACTTAACGTTGCATTAAAGCGCGCAGGAGCAATCTGAATTACTCAGATCAATACATTCACTTGTCATTGGAGGCTGTACATTTTATCAACCATCTTACAAACGACAGTCTGCCTAAGTCATTTCACGAATATCTCTGGATGGATGCAATCCGACATCACCAAAATCTTTGTTTTCGACAGAATTGAAATCATGTTTTTTTTTAAACATCTTAACGTTTGCATCAACGAGTCTCTTGTTCGTTTCAAATCACTGAATTTATACTATAAGTTGTCATAGGTTTGTCGATTACTTACTGTACTGCAGCAGAGATCTACGGTGATGACTGTGGCCTAAGTGCCTTGTGTGTCTTTTTCAGGGTAGACGTTTTCTGAGACATTGATTTAATGAAAATCACCAAGAGGTATTTTGACTATTTTTTCGCTTTTTGTCCATAGGCAAATAAAAAATGCTTGAAACCTAAAATAATGTTGTTATCGATTTCTTTCAACATCTTATTTACTTTTAACTCACTACAGACATCACTTTCGCGGCAAACAATCATCCACGGAATAATTGAAATACAACTGACACATTATGCCACGTAGGCAATACCTGAGTCAATACAAGTTGCTAAGCCTATTCTCTTAGGAATTAGCAAGGCCTCTACCTCTTACAGTCAGCTTCTGAAACAAACTTGCAACACAAGCTTTAGGAAAGAATTTAATGCTTCTAAAAGTGCCTCGGTTAACAGTCATACTATGCCTGTTGTTTTTTCTCTCCTGTGAAACATCGGCAAAAACTGATGGTTCATTATTCCCATTCTGATCTGTTTCAACTCCACTTTTGGGTTTTTCTGTCCTACAAGCATTTTTTCTCTTATCACTATTCGCCTGTATGGCGAACTTGTAATGGAAAATGAATTTACACTTGATATGTAGGATGAGAAGCGATTCTTTCGCAACGACACTAGTGTAAAAAACGCACAAAACACAGTGTCAGAATTTCGTTCAGAGTGACAGAGCTGCGCCACCCAAAAATGCATCCACAAATCTCTCTCAACAGTCCGACATAAACCGTTTTATAGGCTCAAAACAACACGGTGCTGTTGTCAAGAAAAACACCCTACTTTGAGTGACAGGTTCTCTTCGCGCTGTTATGCAAGATTAGTATTACAACTCACCCGTGTATTTACGGCCTCACAAGACAAAAAGCAAGAAGAATGGCAAAAAATGAGAGCGTGAACACAAGATTTGCACTTTGGTCACAAACAGGAATCCTCCGTCTGTGAAGAGTTAGATATTCGGGCTTGTTAAAAGCACACCACGTACGCCGTCTGCGGTTGCATGGGAACGAAAGGGACACTGTTGGGCAATGAAATCAGTACAATACATAAATAACTGTCCATGAAACACACGCTCCAGAGCCTGTTTAGACAGAAATAACGTTCTTTTGCGATGTACACGAACGTGTGCGCAGTGCAGCTTTGACAAAGGAAACGCATTGAATGTTGCGGTTGTCAGCTTCTGCTACGGAGTCAGTTTTGGAAATTTCCATCGCTTCAAGCTTTGTCACGTTTGTGGTTTGTGGCTGCCTGCTCGCAAGCATGAAACCAGTTGCATCCGGCCGCTCAGGCAACATGTTGGATTTTAACCGTCACCAACACCACTGCTGTGGTTGTGGTCTTCTTCAGCAACGTGTGTAAAACAACGGGACCGTGCACAATCAACTTTGTTTTTCCTTGATATATGTTGAGATAGGTTGAAAGCAACAAAACGATCACAAAATATTCAGGAAATTATGATACATGAAAGCTGGTATCTCTTATTTTCTTCCTTCCTCCCACAGGAAAAGGTGTCTGCTTCATTAATTTGCCTTCCAACATTCTGCTTTTTCTGAATGCAGACGAAATGTCGATATCTGAACTGCACTGGCTTGGATAAATTTTTGTTAAACAAAATGTTTCTGAGTTCGTAAAATGACACCGCAGTCGCGTGCTTGCTTAAAATTCATGGGACAGACTGTAAGAACATCGCTTCAGCACTGCAAACAGTAAATATCCAACAATTCCAGGCAGTATAAAACGTAAACAAACGCAAACATTTTGAAATACAACTTATGGCAGATGAATTGCATAGAGAAATGATCATTATATTACATCAAACCTCGGCCTAGACAATTTGTAAGGGCAACCTAGCCCTGAGAATATTTCACAGCTGTGGCTGTTGAGGTGGTTCAGAATATCAACTAATTCTTGTTGCAGATTTTGATTCCTTGTTTATCTCCCTTGTCGAGAGTATTTACTTGAATACAGATATGTGCAAGTTATCATCTCAAAAAGATGAAACCAGAGCCTGACTGACTGATTCCTCGAAAGCTTACAGCAAGACTAGAGCTTTTAATTGTAATTCCTGATGGGAAATATAATGCTGATTTTAATTTGTACGCCATTCAGGCGCAGTTGTGTGACCTCTCTTAGCTTTGCAGGGGAATTCGCTATTCCGCTTTGATTTCGTATCTTAAAGATTTTTCACAGCCTCCAGAAAAACCTGTATTGATTTTATTGTTCCAACGAAGTTAAACGTAAGGTTTGTTCTTGAAAAGCCGCACAACATATCGATACTTCAGTTTTATGCGCAGCGAAAACAACTTTTACCCTGCCACTGAATCCACGTTTTATGGATTTTGCAGGTGATATCTGAGATCAGCCCGTGCACATTGTACCAGATAACTCTTAACCACACATCATTGTCCCAAAATAACTGTGAATATGACAGCAATTCTCTGTTGTCGAGACCACACCGGCTGGGCAAAGGCTACTCATTTTCTTGTGAAGATGGTAAGTCAACGCTGCACAGATCGCACAAATTTTCGGGTTTATTTGCATGTCACATTTGTATGCGGTTCGCTGGTGTTGATTAAGTCACCGAAACATGTTTTGCAATCGCACAAAAGCAATTGAAATATTATTTTTCAGCTCCAGATTATTGCAGCGAATCAAAGTAATTTCGAAATGAATTTCGACTTCACGTGAGAGTTCCCCTGTTTTCCAAGGCAGAAGATTTGTTGCAGAACAAAGACAAATGTGCGTTTATTCTTTGCCGAATGCAACTTTTCCTTGCTTTCGTTGCAGCGAGTGCTGACGTGCCAATACACTATGATGAAGGAAACCTCAGACACTTCCAAGCTCGATGGTTGCACAATTGCTCAACGGCTCTACCCAGCGGTGTGGTGGAATATCGTGATTCAGATGGCATTCAGCCGGTGTGTAAGTTTATAAATAATAAAGTTTACGAATCGAGAAACTTTTGCACTCAGAATTTTTTGGCTATGCTGAAATGCAGCTACACTACGCAATTGAAACAAAGCAAATATATTCTTTCTGTTATAAATAAAAATCAGTTTTATCGTAATTGTTCTTAGATGTTGGTGATATCAAAGTCACACAACGAAAAATTCATGATTTCTATGTCGATGTTTTTGTCTCTCACGAATGTACGATAGTTTTTCAGTCAAAAGCTATGACCTCTTAGCACGGTTTTATGGATATGGATTTCCTCACCTAAATTTAAAACCAATGTAAAAAATGCAGCAAGTTGCAAAAATCAGTATGTGCAAGATTTTATAAAGCACAATTTACACTGAAAGTTGTTTTAAATTTACAGCTGTTTGTTTTAGAAAAAAAAATCAGAAATTTGAGCTTTTTTGAACAACCATAATATATATTTTATCATAGTATAAATTCCAAGGATAAATAATTGTTTTCATTTAAATATTTATACCATGAGAGCTTAGAATAACATAAATCAATTTTTGGTTTGTTCGAAATCTTCTCAAAATGCTTACAAAACCTTGCAATGTAAATCATCAAGAGCATTTTAAGCACACGGGTTTAAAAGTTAGTTCATGAAAACAATACACGTCAAACTAGTTTCGTCAAATTTCAGACACTACGATTTCTGAACCTATCAGTGGAGCAACTTGGCGTTTATACATGTGCGATTACTTACAAGAACAAAACAAGGTTTTATGTGCGCAACAAAATCTGCATTACTCGTAAGTATAAGCAACAAAATGTCTGTTACTTTGAAATGTGGCTGCTGCTTTCTTTGTTTTCATGTATGTCAACCAAACTAGTTTTAAAAAATGTTTCTCACCTTACACCAATTTGGTGAAAATCTTTGCGGAGTTTATACCACATCTGTTAACGGTATCATGGTTTTAATGTTGAGGAACGTTTAAAACAATAAACGATGTTTTTTCAGAAGAACCTTTCTGAAACAATCTGAAATATCAATCTACTTTTGCCAGAAACCATAGCCCCATAGGGGTTCGTGAAGAAATAAGACAAGTCAGAGATGTTCATTAGATACTTTCGGAAGGAAAGTTTTCTGACTCGCTGTTTTAAGTTACTGCGAAAAAGTTTTTTTTAATCTGAAATAGACCGCAATTTTAGTATATTTACCTTCAAGTGAAAAAAATGCAAAAATTTCACCGCTTTTTGCCTAAACAAACATCTGTTGCTATTGCTATAGTCATCCAAATAAAATTAAAAAAAACAGTGGCATATACCAAAACGTTTCCGAAACTGTCATCGCAGTTTAAACGATACTTTCACTTTAACAAGTCATTTGCTTTTTTGTATCCTTTGCATCTACGGTAAATTAATGTCATTGACTTTTTTAAGTTTCACATCGGCAAGATGGGGACGTCCACCCACTACCCTTAATCTCCTATGCTTAGGTCAGAAATTCCGCAACAATAATTTCTGCATTTGAAAAATGTTATGTAACAGACTTCAGTTTTTAGTAAATGTAACAGACTTCAGTTTTTGTAACAGATGTAACAGACTTGTAACAGACAACAGACTTCAGTTTTTTTTAAAAATGTAACAGACTTCAGTTTTTAGTAATTCATAAATAGTGTTTATATCACAGGTAAATGAAACTTTTTTTGCCGCACGATTTGAATAATCCGTTCATGTATGCTTGCAGGGTGCTGCAAACAAACTACAGTAATTGACATATGGTTTCATTTTAAGTTCAGGAAATTGCCACCCAATCTCCAACCGTTACATGCAGCACTCCTGAAGTCTTTGCGAGACCGGACCAAAGACAGAATATAACCGTTAAGTGCGTTGCTTCTTTTGGCGTTGGTATCATCCGAAGCTGGACTTTTACTTCGACATGGTTGAAGGTATGCTAAGGACCTGTTCGTGTTCGTAAAGCACATTCAAAAAGTTAAAACTATTTCATTTTTGCAGGAAGGTTCTGAAAAATTCAAATGCGTCAATCTGTCTCCAAATACCANAAAGCAAAAGGACAGATATTCTTGCGTTTAGTAAGTTCACCACAGCAACTGTAAAAGTGCTGTTTTTAAAGTGAGAGTTCAAGTTGATGCTGGCTCTTGCAGCAAATGTATTTGATTTTAGCTACACAATTTTAGAACTACTTGATATTAACTTTGTCACTTATTTGCAGCACTATGGAACTAATTCATATAATACCCAACGTACAGCCTAGACTTAATTGGTGACGCGTGTGTGGCTTTTTGTGGAATTTATTCTTCTTGAAAAATGTTCATACAATTTCTCTCCACAAGCTAACAAGTTCTTAGAAGAGCAGAAATCGATTGTTGCTTTGACATCATGCAGCTTGCAATCTTAGCACTGCGTTTTATTTTTGTTTATTCATTTTTTGTTAGTTTCATTGACAATCCTTACAACAATGAATGCATAGAAGATCGCAACGTCGTTCTGCAAAGAAATAACACTCCAGCCACGGTCACCCTTCAGCTTACTTTGAGGTATTTCGCAAAAGCTGCTTTCAAGTAAAACAATCGAAACAGTCAGTGCCTGCTAGATGAAGCAGGCTAGTAGGCAACTATGAACACCCAGCAAAAAGTTGCGTTGCTATTCGTATGGACACAACTTAAACTCTCATTACTAATCAATAGCGCTTCTGAAAAAACTCTTAAACTCTCATTGCTAATCAATAGCGCTTCTGAAAAAACTCTTATGTGAAATTACATGGGAGACGAGTTTCTTGGCTGTCACAGTGCATGAGACAAACACAGATTTTCTCCTAAATGGTAGTAAAAATGATGCCTTCAAGTTAGCATCACCCAAAGTTGGGAGAACTTATTATCGCCAACATGTATTGCTAAATAACGGACGCAGAAACGTATGACTCAAAATAAATTAACTGTCAAGAAAACTTCATTTACAACACTTAGCTTCAATGTCGGTCCCATCCTAATAAACACGTAACTGCAACTATCTTTTACGATTAACACTTGTATCAGGTGCGTGTACATAAAGTAAATATTTATTCAAAGTGGTTGTACTTGTAAACCTTTTTCTTATTTTAGAATTAGTCCATCACTCCAAAATTGGCAACATTGCTCGGGTTTAGATTAATGTTCACTTCTCAAATGCTATATGCAAAAAATTCTGCAAATAGGTTTAGAAAACGTTGCAAAAGTAGCTGCTAATTCTTTTTTTACACAATTGTTTCCTGCTATTTGTACTACATATTTATGCAGTGATTTTAGGAAACCTGTTTTACGTCTTGATTTGTGGGATAATATCTTGCGACGGGAGATATATATATTTGTGGAAAAGCAAATCCTGTCGTTAATATTCCTTACAGCGATGTCCGAGAGGAGGATTTAGGAATGTACAAAATCATGATCAGAACTCCACGAAAGGAAAATGCAACAGATGGTTTCGAGCTGAAGTATGAACCAGCAGATACATTAAATAGAAACGTGCTGATCATTGGCCTCTGCATTGGACTGTCAGCTTTTGTCTGTCTCCTGCTTGGAATGTTGTACGGTCTGAGCACATACATTGCCGTTTACGTGAAGAGGTGGTTCAGTGCTTATGATGCAGGTAAATTGAGACTGTTCGTCGTTTCCACATCTTTGAATTTAACATTGTAATAACCATAAGAACACAACTGAACCAAGACATACGGTTTTACAAATTTTTCAAGCTACTATCTCATTTCAGACGAAGTCGATTATTTTAATTTCAGACGCACTGTTTATTCAAACCTAATGTATGCTATGCGAACGAAAGACCGTTTATTTGTGTTTCTACTATTACAAAACACATTACAAAGCCGATTCTGCCAATTTTTATCAAATAGCCAGTTACTTTTTCTTTAATTAACATCGTGCAGTCAATTCAACTTGTGGTATTATCGTCACAGATGACAAAAAGCACGACGTGATTCTGTCTTACCACTATTCGACTGCTGATGACAACCACGCTAAGCAGCAAGCACGCTCCGTGGTTCAGTTCGTTCGTCGTCAACTTGATAGCTTTCAACTGAAAGTTTACGACGAGCACATCGACGGAAAGCTGGGGGGTAAGTTGCATAAGACGTTCTACGTTACAGAAAGTTATTAACTTCCAAGCTGGAAATTTGTGTGCCATCATAAAGAAAACAACATAGACTTGTGGTGAAAACGTCGGAGTCATACGATGAATGTTAACAAAAACTAGCATAACAGGGAGGTCTGCAGCCTAGATGACCCTTGGTCCTTCGCAGCCTCCAACTGCCTCATGCATTCTATACATCGATGTACTTGGAAGTCATTGCAGTTCTTCATTATAATACTTATGATGGCGACATTCATGCGTGTGTCTTAAAAACTTGTATTTCATCACAGAGCATTGAATGCATTAGCGCCACCAAGCGTATACTCCATACTACCGTAATGTATATATCCTCGTCTTCTTTCGTGTATTTATGTTTTTCTCTTNACTGCGATGCATGTTTAAAGTCTAGCGTTTTGCGTTTGGGAGTGAAGACGTTACACAATACACAATANCAATACAAGCAATCTGAAGCACACAAGAAAGCACCAGCATAATATTACAATTACAATCAAGTGCACACGCGTAAGCACACAGGCAGACGCTTGCTCACAAGCGAAATCTCTTTATCCAGAAAAACTTTCAAAATGTATATACATTTTATTTGTAGAACGTGTGAAAGAAGTCATGGCTGCAATGGAAAACAGCCATCGGTTTCTCATCATTTTAACTTATGAGTACATCAAAGATGATTGGAAACTCTTTCAGCTACAACAGGTAAACATTTGGCATATGAATAGTAGTTATCGGAACCCTAATGATGTTGTTGTTGGCGCTATAAGTATTCAAAAATAAGGAAAGCTACCACTAAAGTATAGATGACTATGATGCTTAAAGTAAAAGCAATATTTTACATTCATTCATTGCTAAATTGACGTTTTCATGATTCTATTCCCTTATAAAATTTGTTTTTTACCACACGTGTTTTTGCTGCAGAGTTTCAAGGCAATGATTGAGTCTAAGTACAGCCTTGTTTTTGTTCTTGTTCCTGGAATACAAGAGTTCTTAAAGCAGCATTCGCGTAGCGACGAGACCTGCAAAATGATACGAAAAGCTATACAGGTAATTACTAACTGACGAAATTTAAAGTTTCAGAAATCAAAATAGACATCGAAGGTAGTTGAGTTAAAGGAATAATCGTGCCTCCCTGATTATAGTTTCTTCTAGAATTGCAATTTGAGTCATGTTTTAGCAACGTATGTTTAAGTTCGTAATTTTAGAAAGTGACTTATTTTCACAAGTTTTGTGAGTTGTTCGATGCTTCATGATGAAGCTTTTCTAAGCTTTGTAAAGATTTGAATAATTAGAGCACGGCCTGTTTGCTGTTTTGGTCTGCAATGAGATATGTCATCTGGTAAATTCAGGGAGTTTTTATAACAGGTACTTATTTGTCGTTTTGTCAGTTTTTTTCACAAGCTTTAAACCACGTTTCAATCAGATTGTTGCCAACTGTCAAATTGTTTTTTTTAAGTAGGATGAAATTGTTTTAATTCGTAAGCAAACCGTTGGTCATAAGAAATGCGTAGATAGGACTGCTGTTTTTTAAATATATAAAATGCTTCGGTACGCAAAGGGCAGTAGTGAGTTGTAATTATTTACGGAGTGTCAAAACACCAATTTGATATACGTTGCGTCAAAGTTACTGTAAAGGTTAAAAATGACGCAGAAAGATTTTCCTGCTCAAAAAGTACCGGATTTTCGAAAAACCACAAATTAACATTAATTATTTTATATAGCTTTCACATAAAGCAATGGGGTAACAAAATCTCCAAGATAACGCTTGTCGTTTCCCAGTGGCAGCAGTGGCGTAGGCAGAAAATTTTCATGGGGAGGGTTTTCATTCAGCAGCATATGGTGGTAATTTGCATTTGGTGAGCTCTGTTTGTGACGTCATAATTTGACGTCATATTCATGTTTTCCAAAGTTTTCGCGAAATTTGTTGACACAGTATGCATATTTTTTTGCACGCACTCCCTTTAATTTATGTGTCATTACACTGAATCTAAACTATCAACTCTCCAGGTTACGATGTCGGAGGAAAACAAACTCAATGCTACGACGCAGTAATTCAGAATTGCAAAAATAGCAGGCTGCGCGTTAAACAGGGGAGTAAAACACACTCATCACCGCCTCAGAGCAATTCACAACTGCAAAATCAAGCTGCGCTAATGTCTTGTCGAATACGAGCAGTGGAGCATAGAAAGTGTGCCGCTGGACTGTCTAAAGCACACCCCGGTTTTCAAGTTCGAATCTTGCTAAACTACACAAGAATTGAGAATGCGCATAAAGTACGCAAGAAACCTTTCAATTTTTTGTTATGTATAGAAGTCCAGAAAATTTTCAGTTTTCTTTTTTCCCTGCTGAGACGTTGTCAAATGCCTGAATGTTTCTATGTTAACAACTGCTGTTTTTGAGCTCGTGCAACAGTTTTATCATGCTACAGAAACTGGTAATGTAGCCAATGCGGTCAGCACTCGCGCTGAT
>JGI24022J15233_10005466_pt1 | contig 13483 bp, 7 predicted proteins | sample Ectturendosymbi2_FD_15233 | JGI IMG/M metagenome (IMG submission 15233) | reverse complement strand
CAAAGAACACGAGCTGTAGCATGTTCACAGGACTTTTGAGTGTGGTAGCAGGCAGTGAGAACATAATTTTATTTCTTATTGCAGTTTTGCCTACTCATGTTTTCTCTGGCTCATCGTCTTCATTGCAGTCGATTTCAGCATTCGATTCAGTCGATCAAAAATATTTAGCAGTCTTTTATTCAAAGTTATGTATAAGTTATCTGTCGAGTTAACTGTCCTTAGTTGATTTTTCAGGTTCAGATGAAAGAGTTTTGTCTTTTGGCTGCTCTGCGCGTCTGGGATTCCCACAGTTGCATCTTTGTCTTTCTAGTTCTAAATTTAGCTTGTGATGAAAAAATCTAGCAGATTTTTGCATTTTTTTCTAACTTGAAAGTTCTGTTTAGACAAGGCAACTCTGTTGAGTCGAATCGTTAGGTGAGTTTTACAACTTTACTGTAGCCTACACAGTATTAGGGATTGTTACGACTGTACTCAGTTTGATCGATAGTCTTGGTGGAGCAGTGCGTAAATTGTCGAAAAATGAAGCAGTAGCCTGTGCCATTATGCAAAAAGTATGACATCGTCATTTTGTTCAGAAGCAAAATATTTCGATATCCCAAGAACGACGTTGACTACAATTTTAAAATATAAAGACAAAAATATTTCTGATTTTTTCGTATCAGATTATACGTGAAAAGACGATAAGAAGCAATCCTAATCCAGGAACACTGTAACCCTTGTCAGGCTCCGGCATTGAACTAAAATGCTGTTTAGAAACGATTTATTTGAATGTAACGACGTTTCGCCCATAGCGACGCTTTCCTCCGGTCCCATGGCATGATGTCAGAGGTGAATTCTACTGTACATGATTTTCCTTTATAGTAATTTATCTCCATAAATGCGCAGTCGCATCTATCAGCTAATTGTTTAATAAGGAAATCAATTTCGCAGAACACTACGCACCCTCAGTCCTGAATCCCATTCAGATAGTTGTTGCAGATCAATTTGTGAGATGTTTTGCAGTTGCAGCGAAAAATTCGTTAAAATTTAAGTTGGCTACCTTAATTACAGTAACTGGTAATTACTAGATAGCCTACTTACAAGATGGCTAGCTGCAGACTTCAGTACCATTAGCACATCATCTTCAAAACGAAGCGGGTTGAACGAAGTGTTAACTACCTTTAGAAAAAGACCTAGCGAAGAAGAGTTGAAAAAGCATGAGAGAACCATCTTGAAATACGTTAGCTCTTCTTTTAAATAATAGAGAACGAAAACTCAAGCGTATAAGGGTGAGCTTCTAATCCAAGTATGCGGAGCACGAGATCTTAAAATATGTTTACGTCCTTCTGATTTTATTGTGCATTGATGCGGCCCACATAATTATGCATTGTGTAAGTCATCTGTACTGTAAAAATCAATGAGTTTGAGATACCTGCTGTTTTGTAACAAATTCTCTCAGGTTTCTTGCTACCTTTTTTGTTGTTTTATTGTTAGCCTTAATGTCTCAATTTTTACTTCGGAAAGCTAAGCCAACAATAACTTTATGTAGTTGGAAAGAATGCTGTTATATTCAACTGATATCAACATGTTGTAGCCTGCTACAATAGGGAGGCACTTTTATTAGGGCATTTTCAATGAGTCAAGGGTGACAGATTATGGTGCTCTACCTACGCCACTGGTTCGTATTATAGTGCTACAAGGCAATTGTCACGGTGGTTGCACAATGTTCGGCAACGCTGTTTGCGCCACTCGCGTGTAAGCGCATCTGTGTGTGTGCTGAAAAATGCGCGAGCCTCTTCAAACCGTTGCTTCGTGACACGTCCACACTGCAAATGTGGCGCAACAGCTGTTCTGTATCGCATTCTGCTGAAACTAGCGCAGTTGTCGGCCTCTGCGTTGTGCGAATCACTTTCTTGAAAGGTGCAGAGATTCGGTCATATCACGTAACCTCATTGGGAAAATTATGTTTAGCAATATAAATTGCTTGTTTCATGACTGTGTTCACAAAAGCGGTTTACGTGCACTGCAATGCGTGCGCGTGTTTCCGTTACGCAACCACTTCTACCGCGCACACACATCGGTTGAGCTCGGTTTACTTTTATCGATCACACAGACACACCGCACCACCAGCTAACGCGTAGTGGCTGGCAGTTGCACGATAAAATAGGTGCGTAGTTGCAGTGCAGCCAATGATCGTGGCACTGACAAGCTGCACCGATGGAAGGCATGCTTTGGGATCTACTGCATAAGCGACTGAGAAATCAGGAGCGTTGTCACCAGGAGAAAATGCATTCAATAGTGCAGAGCTTGTGCAGCAGTCACCACGAACAACTCGCAAAACAAACTCAACGATACCAAGAACAGCTTGAAGCGCAACAAAGACAGATAAACGCGATTATGACGTTAATGGTTGAGCCCGCGCATTGTGCAGGACCAAGAACTAGCTTTAGTAGTTCGCAATCGAGTGATTTCGTGCCAGTCCCAGCGTCGGTTACAAAACGTGAAGACTTTTATTCAAAGCTGAACGCTATGATGGGAAAGCCGCCACCTACGCACACAGACCAAAGGTATAAATCTGACAGCCTCAACCAGCTGTCGTCATTAAAACTGAAGAGACCTTCACATTTTTCTGCTCAGTCAGCCTCAAGTCAAACTGTCATTGACCTTACAAGCGACGATGAACCTCCAGAAAAGAAGAAAACGCCCAGTTCCATTCTAGCCGATCGCTTTAAGTTTTGGAGCGATTTGCGCAGAAAACCGGGAGAATCTGTTCAAGAGCTCGCCACGCGCATTTTGCAAGACGCCAACAAGTGTGGTTACGAAACGATTCGAAATCCGTTCGACGACACTTTGCTCACTCGCTTTGTTTGCTCTGTTGACAACGATCGAGTGCTGAAGATGTTGTTCGAAATGAACCACGAGGAGCTGGATTTCGCGAGAGCTGTCCAGGTTGCGAAATTTGTCGAGGACGCCGAGGCAAAACGCTCGGCCGCATTTCCCAGTACGAGCTCGGATCGCAAAGACCGAAAAAAAGACCACAAGTTATCTAATGCAGAATATTCAGCCTTGTCGTTTAAAAAACAAGCCACCCGTGAGAATACTGAGAGCGAATCCGTCGTCGCAAAAGAATCCGTCGTCGCAAAATCCAGGGATAGATTGAACGGCGCCGGGACGAGTTTGCCAACTGGAAGTTACTTCACGTGCGAACTAGATTCAACGAAGAAGCGTTCCCCATCCCTCCCAATGGAAGAAACGATGCAAACAGTTGGCCGAGAGCTTAACGAGCCAGAAACCAGCCACCGACCGTTTGTCTTCCGAATAGCAAACCCGTTGGAAACAAAACAAGAATTTGCTTTTTCCGAACTGAAAAAAGCTAAACAGACGCAACGCAATATTGATGCTCCAGGGAACAAAGGCGAGGGGCAAGTAAAAAGTATCGCTTTTCAGAAAAACTTTGTGAGAGCGGAGTCGACTCAACCCGTTGTTGTTTCTGCGTTTAGCATGTCAGATAAGGCACGTAACGAAAAGCCCAAGTCATCTTCATACGCTCAAAGACCCTTGCTCTCTCCAGAGATTGCAAATCGTCCTGGCAGGGCTAACGTCCACTTGGCAGACTCCAAAGAATCCAGGCCTAACGCGTCAAGCAGGCGGCCGAGCAAAAAATGGTCGATGAACGACTACATTCGTTTGAGAAGCCGTAATAACGTTGCTTGCCAGGAATTTCGCAGAAGAAAGCGTTTGCAGAGAGACTTGTTGGGAGAAAAGGTATTCACCTTGACCGTTGCAAACGAAGAGCTGAGAGCGAAAATTCGCAAAATGGAAGCCGAAGTGTCAGAACGGAAATCGGAATTGATGTCTTTAATGCAGGCGTCAGCAAACTCCGGGCCGCCGCCCGGTGCCGGTCCGTGAAAAAATTGTTACCGGGCCGTGCCGAACCACGGTCAAACTGGTCCATATGTGACTGGAACGAGTGACATAGGAACACACTGCGGGTTGAATTGACAACCATAATCCCTGCAGGTCGGAGCATTTTATTGCGGTAAAGCAAACCCAGATCTCACACTGAATCACTGCTGTGATGACGTTCGAGTTGTAACAAATGCTCATGTGCCAAATATTCGTGATTTTATTGGGGGCTGGTCCGGAAAATATTGCTAGGCTGAAACCGGTCCGCAGTGCGAAAAAGGTTACCGACTCCTGCTTTGATGAACGCGGAAACCGGACGTGACACCTCGCGTCTTTTTTGAGGTCTATTGGCAATGTGAAATGTTGCAGAAGTGATGCGTAATAATATTCCAATGTTCAGAAGGATTGTGGTAATACTGTGATGTAGTTGCTGCAACGTTTGCATTTTTTAAATTGGCGATGAATTATTTTGTGATTCTGGAAGAAAGCGAATGACTTCACCTTTCTTAGGTTTTTATCATCGTTTGAGAAAACTCAAATGATGTAGTAAAGTTTTCTTATATTCACAAATCCCACTTGAGCGGAACATGTGCGTCTTGAAACTAATTTCTACGAGTTGTAAACTTGTGTGAAGCGCAACAAATATTCCAGAAAATATCGGGTTGGTTTTGTCCTAACCCCCTCACAGGCTCGTAGCCGCGGGTGGTACTCGGGAGCGGTTTTCCCCCGATTGTTTTTTGTTCTACCCGCAAATTTTATTATGCCCAGAAAAATTTGTTTTGAAAACATGTAATTAAAACAAAAATCTTGGCCCCTCAGAGATGTACTTTGTCCCACAAAACCTTAACCTGGCTGCGGGCCTGTCCGTCATAGCTGGAGTGACGTGCCTACTCTGTAAACCGTTGACAATTTCAAAAACATCTTCGTTGTGATTGTGGGGTACGTTTGCTGAGTTTTATATCAAATACTTTAGTATGCCCTAAAAGTCTTCAGGTTTTGTTCCGACGTATAGAGTTGTGGTCCGGTGTGTTCGTGCCACTGTTTTTTATCAAATTATCTGTTTTACCGCTGCGCGTTATTAAATACAGCATATAGGTGCTCGCAGTGTACGACCACAGCACTAGGAACCTGCAACATTATCACTGTCTTATTCACTTTCACGATAAAAATCTGCTTTTCATTTTCTCGTTTTGCGTTTCGTTTTCATTTCCAACATTTTTTTACATCGTTTATTGGTTGTCCTGGGCAGTGGTTATTTTACGTTTTTAGCAAACATTTGAGGTCAGTCGGTTTCGCCTTGAAGTGCTTACAAACCAATAAGTTACAAAACGTATCGTTTGGTAAGACCAATTGAGCACCAGTTGCCAATATTGTGCTACATGGCAATAATACTCACGGTCAGGTGTCCCGTTCAAGAAATTTGACACTAAGTAAGCAAATATTTGTTTTACATGCATGAAATTGCGCAACCATTTAGACAACCAGCGCGCCAAGAGTCTAATGGTACTGCGCACCTTACAGGAAGCATTGCTCACTGCAATTGTCATTGCAGAAGTGACCGATCAGAAGTAGTGTCAGCGGTTCATGCGATTGAATCATCATTGTAATAGGCCTACATATAATTACAACATGACCACACACCTTAGCAAGATTAAAGCTTTTGAAGATGCCCTCTAAGTGCCTCTGAGGTCTTGTGGGAAATCGTTGGAAATCATTCAATTTATCCAATTGGTTAGGAACTGGGTGAAAGTCACCCGGATAATCATTTACTGCAAAACCAAAAAATCGTTCGGCAGTCGAATTGGTTGAGCAATGAAGTTAGTCGCTATGCGGTGCTAAAGTAATGTATCTTCTCTTAAGGTTCACCGCTTTCAGGCACGTCAAGCACTACTTGTTTGCTCATGATTAAGAAAACATTGCCCAAAGTTCGTTGAACATCATTAGCATTTCAGGGTGAATTGTTAGCTATTCTGATAGCCCTGATTTTTGTTTGAAGGTGTTGGCAAGATCTGCAGCAGTGTTTACAGAGATGCTCATGTGCGTGACTTCTCGTTCGCCTCAAAAGTGATATTTCCATACAACCGCGAGATTTCTTCGTGTTCCATCACTGTTCTTGCATCAGGGCTGATTACGTAAAGATGTGACATGTTTGAAAGCGCCTAAACCAGCTATGTCCAACCGAAATCGCTTACTGGGCCAAAACTTATGTTACTATCTTAACCAGGGCCGCACATTAAATGACACAGTAATGAGGGGCGCAAACTAAGTTTAGTTTAACTGGAATGGTAACGACTGTTTGACACCTTTTTACCGCACCACAAGCACGATTTCACAGGCAAGTTTAGTGCCAGTGGAACAAGGATACAAATGAAAAAAAACTAGGTAGCAAAAACTTTTGCACCAAGGTGTCATTGTGAGCAGATGGAAATCTACCAGTACACAGTACGGACTTGATAAAGTGTCATTGAGGATCTCCTGCATCAAAAATGTCACATTTAAGATCATCAAAATAAGGATAGGTTGTCAGTACGTAGGCTACTTGTACTACAACGAAAACTTTAACTGGGCCGCGGGTTGGTCTTGGCTGGCATAAACAATGGCATGTAGTTTGATGTAATATCCGACATGATGTACGCGAATGTTGATGTCACAAGAATTAGATATCCTCGCAACCTAAGAAAGCTAACCAGAACATTCAGGCTGGCATGTCCGTGCGTCACAGCAGCTGAAACTACAGTAGATGACTAGATGTCAAGATATTTGGTAAAACGTAACAATTCGTTATAATAAGGAAATTATGACGCAACATTTAAATCGACAGGCAAAAGAAGTAGAACAATAAGTGACGAAGGCATTCAATGTAAAAATCAACACTATTTAGTCATTTTCATAACTGTTCAGTGAAGTGAAATAAAACGGGTGTATTCCTGATTTACGCAAAAAAAGGTGTAAGCGTTTGTTTAAAAGTTGATATAGTGAAGAAATAAGTGAAATGTATTCTTCACGAATTCCAATATTAAGCAAATAGTAAACAAAAATCTTTTCAAGAACAGTCACGGCCTGCTTGAGATAGGCCGTGACTACCTTCAGCAGGCCATGGGACAGTAACAAAAAGCGACTGTGGAACTTCAGAAGGAAAAACATTAAAGATCAAGCCTAATCGTTCCGAAACGATTTCACAGAGAACAAACGCATAGGCTAAAGCCCGAGCAGCAAATGAAGAGCTAACGTACAGTTGCAGATTACTGATGACGGGCGACCTATAGTTATTCCTGGAAAAGAAGTCGCAACTGTGCCAGCTTGCCGACTCATGCAGAAATAAGCCGTGAACAAACGAAGAGAAATGATTGCGTCACATAGGCACGAGAGGTTACTAGATTCAAGCTAAGCAGCATTTGAAAACTAGCGGCCGCACTTGCGGTGCGGTTTTCTACGCTGAAATCTGCTCTGGAATGAAGCTTCACGTGCAGAACTACAGGAACAAAGGTTTTATGCAGCGTACAGCGAGCAGAACAGAATGACGGTACTTCACTCACGTGGTTGTATCTTGACCTTTTGTTTTGTGAAAACAATTAGTTTACGCTTGTTTAGTTTTTAATGCAGCAAGTGCCTACAGATCGCACTATTGAGATAATTCTGGGCTTTGATGCAAGAAACAAAAATGACCAGCGCCGTTGCTTCTTTTGAAACAATGGCGAAAATTCGTAATGCATCGCAAAGCATTTGGGCAAATTACAGCAATGTCGTGGCTTTTTCGGAAAAACTGCAAACTTGTAAAATATACTTTTTTCACGAATGCTCCTAGAAAAACGATTCGAGGCGCGTTTGGAAATCCTGCAGTAAATTGACCCCTCTCCAGCGATAAACGTCAGTTTAGCAGAAGCTTTGACCCGTGCACTAACTGATGAAGCATAATGCAAAAATTGATTGAAAAACTTTGTGATAGAGTTTGAAACTCTGTTTAATTGGTGCTGGAATGTGCGAGAAAGCCGGTAAAAAGTTAACGTTTATTATTAAACGATCACCTCTGACTGATGCTTCGCGAAATGTAACTGGTATTCAGCGACTAAACTACCACCTTATTTTTGCTTTGCACCCTTGTTGGCTTTTTCTGATTGTTGTTCACAACTTATTCGCAGTAAAAACGTATATTTACCTTCGTGCATATACTCTGTTTGTAATATATCGGAAATTTGTAGTTTGAGACTATTGGTTGAAATTTTATTTTCGGACTCAAAAAGGGGGTAATTTTCAAGTAAGTATTCAGTTACGCTTAATTTGAAATGAGGCTCGCGCAGTATGAAGACGCCAGTTGAAATGGGTTTCAGCTTCGGAAACAGTCAATCATATTTGTGGTTGCGTTTGAATAACTATTTTGTGTGTTAGAGCAATTGTACGAAATTTTCGCTTGAAGTTTTCATCACCTGTCATGCATTAGAATATGTGGGTTTCCGAACATGTAGTAACAATTACAGTACAATTATTTTGGGCTGGCTTTATCAAATTATAAGAAGTCCTGATGATGTCGAATGTTGACCGTGTTCAAGCTTTTCATGGCTGTAGTTCCGACGATTCATATGATCACGATGAGGGACATGGGCGTTACTGTAACGCAAGTAGCAGAAACTTTGAACATGTTACTTTCACACAAAAACCTTTGAGGCGTGAAAATGTTATGGAAAATATGGGAGAGTAGTTGTGTGAACAGTTTTTTAGTAATAAATCAAAATAGTGTGGTGGCGGAGAAACGCAAGTTAAAAATTTCAGGACTAAATTAATATTAATTTCTAAGGAAAAAAGTTCAACCAATTGTGAATATATTTGACAGCAGAACCACACCAGACATAGTATTTCTGAAACGTTCTAAGCATGTTATTAAATGCACAAACAAATTTTCAAACTTGCGGTAAAGGCGTGATTTACGGCACCCTTACCACAGGCTAAGTAACGCGGAACGTTGTGGCGAGGTGTGCTGTGGAAACAGGTCGTTGTCGACGAGCAGCGCGAAGCTATGAGCATGAGCGTGACAGGCCGGGAAGCAATGGACGCATCGGTGCGTTTTTGAAGCACAACGTTATCACGTGACACGTCATGTCATGCTTGGCAGGTCGCACAGGTCCGTTGCAACTGGACTTTACACCACCAGCCAAGAAGCAGGAACTTCCAGTACCTCGATTCAAATATCCGCTTCATGAATGCAGTGCACGCGTCCTACCTTGCACGGCGTAATCGTGCTTTTGTAGCAGCCAGCCCGAAATACCTGCTGGGTCCATTATTTGCAAACATAATGATTTTTCAGAACAGTGCCGTTTTCTCTTTTCTAACTCGGCGTGATGGTCAGGTAGCTACATGCGGTACTTTTAGGAAATGCTGAAATACTGGCTGATCACGAGCTCTTAAAATTAAATTGCTACATTTGATTCGGCGAGAACAAACGTGCGGTAATCTATAAATAAAAACAATGCCGTGTCGTTTTGACTAAATCGATGCTAGCATAAGAACACCGGATAAATAACAGTAAAAACTTACTACCATTACAAGAAACGAACTTCGCATTAGGAGTTGATGTTGAAATTGCGCAGTTCACTGCGTAAGCTTGGAATGCGGAAATGCCAACCAGAATAGCAGCTAGCAAACAATCGTGCCCTTATTTTCCATGCAAACATGCGTCAAACGATGCGGGGGTTCCCCGCACGCGGGAACAACACGATGAACACGAGGCACAACAGGTGACACAGACATTTCCTTCAGTGCGTCACAGCAGATGCTTTCGCATTGCGCACAAATTGTTGGAAGCGGCGCGAGCGTAGAGTTGACCAGTGTCTCGTGGACTTGCTAAGCGTAGCTCGAAAACAGAAATGCGGCGTTCCTATCAGGTTTTGAAGGTTTCTTGGTCACTTGTTGGCAAATACAGTTCGGACGTATATAACATCTAATCATCGTTAGTTAGTGAATGACATAAACGTTGGGAGTGCATATACTAGTCCAAATGTATGCAGGGTCGACAAAAGTGTAGATGGTCAGGTATCCAGTGTACTTCAGTAGTTTCAAGCTCCCGTTAAACTCGTTAAACCAAGCCGGAATTCTAGAGTTGAAAGATTTATCTAACGTACAAAGTGACTTGCAACCAGGAGTGTAGTGGGGCGGGAACGCATGGGAACGACGTTCCCACACCTTTTTCAAGTTTTGCTTTAAAATGGCTTTGAAGCTGTTTTAAAATTGCTTTTTTTGGATACGTTCCCACACATTTTTTGTTAGCATTTCATCCATGCTTACAACAGAATGGAAAAGGTCTGGCATCCGCAAAACAGTATGCTAACCGAGGTTGAGTAGTCGATGCTACAAAGTTATAACTGGGGCAACAAATTGTTTGACCTGAAAACGTAAAATTTGGACTTTAAAATTTATTAATTTTGACTTAAAATTTTCTGCGTTTGCAATTGCAAAATGATTCACCCTTAGTTGCTGAGGTTAGCACAGAAGCATATTCATGCACTCTGTGCTTCGAAATTTAAAAAAAAAATGGACATTTAACTTTGTGGATGATGTAATGATAAGTACATTAATAACTACAATAGAGTCAAACCTGAGAACATCATAAAGTTGAAACGCTATATGCATGATGAATTATGAATTGAGCATTTACCAAACCACGTACTGTACGAACACGTTTCTTGCCTTACCACGCGAAAACATTACGTCAGAAATTGCAACAAACCTACTATTACAAAATTGCAACTAAACTTGCAAAAGCATATCAATGTCTGTTGTTGTAGTTTCCATAAAATATCGATAAAGAGAAAAACTGTGCTGCAAGAAAAGTTTGACCCAACGATAAATTTTAACCTAATGATAAATTTTGACTTTTTTTGACCGAATAACTTTGGAATCGCTCACGGTATGAGTGTGAAATTTGGTTTTGTGGACGTTTCATAAAACTTTGAAAAATGCAGAAAAATTTTGACTTTTTTTACTTTTGGTTGCCCAAGTTATAACTTTCGACAGTTCGTAATTTTAGCGGGAATTATGATTTGCTTTAGGTTTGAAGTGACGACTTTTTCCTCTTAAGTATATTAGAAGATTTTTAAAATGTTTTTCTTAAACTGAGTCGCACTTGAAAAAATTAGCCGATGTGATGCTCTCTTAATCCAAATATTTCAGAACTTAAAATCAGTGCCAAAGTCGATAGATTTTTATTGATCTCCATTAACGCAGTTGCACTTTGGTAGTAGGAAAGAACAGTAAACATAATAAATGGAAGGACTTGCGCTAAGTATGGGCCATGGCCATCTAGGGCTTTGGGGGCTCGCGCAACTCCTTTCTGCGACGACTCCTAACTCAAAACTTGCGAAACTGCGCAGAGACATGATTTCATAATTTGCTTGGAAACGAGCGAAAAGGCGAATATCTAGACTGAGTAATTGTTAGAGTTGCGACAAAATACTAGGGCTTGTTACGCAATATATGAATAGCAATACTGCATTTTATCGGCGTTCCGCATGGCTGGCGGTCTTGCGTTGGTCTGAGCTTTTTGTCAGTGGAAGATTGAACACAAAGAAAGTGAGTGTGGTGGAGGCCTGATACCGAGGCATATGGCTGGGCACGAGAGGGACGGTGGCCGTTTTCATGAAAGTATTTACAAGAAACGAATGAAAAAGCACAGGAAATAAGTAACGCACTGCTAATTTGCAAAGAAAAACGAAAATGAATGAGATTTTTGTACATCTGGCAACACTGAAAAGCTCGATTCTCCGTCCGTAGTCAACAACAGTGCTTTGGCGATGCTTGATGTGAGTCGCGAGGAGAGATATGTGTTCCAGCAAGATGTCAGCGCGAAATGAAGATCTAAGGGAGAGCAGAGGACAGCAAACATTAATAGTGTGAAGCTTAGAACGTGAAAGTAGTGAGGATTCTCCGTGCGGCGCTAATCTGGAGGGAATAAGTGTAACGGAGCCTGGTCGAGAATTCTTTTGCTTTTGGGGCTGGTTTCATTTTCTGAAGGTCCAACCGAGTGGAGAAGCAATAGTGCAGACTTACGCAGGTACTTTGCAGAGACGAAGCTTGAACAAAAACAAAAGACTCACTGAATCTTAAAACCTCCACCAGGACCTACGATGGTGGCACGACGAGACACTTAAATCATATTGGGGAACGGGTGAGGCGTAAGTGGCTTCTATATTCTGTGTCGACCGGTTTAGTTGTTTGCTATGTTTGTAAGCTTTTTTCTTCCTGGCATGTATCACTAACAATCGAATTCAACGCCTGGAAAAATATCCATCGTCTGTCTGAGTACGAAGGCAGCTATAGGCACAAAGAATGCATCTCCACCTTGTGCGTGTTCGGTCGACAATCTGAGAGACTTGATAAAAGTTTGGCTGCTCACATACAAAATGACACTTTCAGTCACGAACAGTGGAAAGGCACGTTACTTTTCTGTCTTCAAGAGAATGAAAAGCAGGAGACGCGTTACGCAACTTTTCTGACTACAGAATCAAATGTTACAATCGTCGAAATTGGGAAAATACGGATTGATGATTTCGCTTGCTTGAAGACAAGAAAAAATCTTCGAAGTAGTAGACTGTGAACAGTTGGATATGTTTGTGGCAAACTGTTGCTATCACTTGATGGAAATGACAATACATTTGCCCTCTACCTAATGGATGCAAGTGCTTGTGCTATTTAGTGGTGGCTGTGGTAACAGTGTCAAATGTTCTTTACAGTAGTTTTAGAGTAACTGTCCTCTACGAAGGTGACACAAGAGTGACACCCTCTACAAAGGTGACACAGAAATCGATTTCACGCAACACTTCGCATCCTCAGTGCGAAAATCTGCAAGCAATGCTTACGGGTGAAAAGTCGAAAGGCTAAAGTCAACATCAGAGATAGCAAACAAACTGAAGACTAAAAGAAATATGGACAAAAGCTGCGGCAAGTGCAAAGTGAACAAGAGGTCGTTCCCAAATAATTCCTTTCACTGGGACTGTAAAATCTTCTGACGCCAGTTAACAAACAACGCAACCGACCTACATTGGCGGAAACACGACGCTATGACTCAAACAGCACTGGTTAAGGTGGCCTCGGTACAATGCGAAAGAAGGATTGCTGTTGTAAAGCTGACAGCCATGCTCCACGGAGGGTCTTTAAAATTTAATGCTGAACGTTGTGACGTGTGTCGAGAACATTGCTAGCTCATTGGGTGGTGTAAAAAGTCAAAACACAATGCACTATGTGGCAAGAATTTTTACACACGACTGAAGATCATGCTTTGAATTCGTGCGTTAAACTTGTGAAAACATTAATCTTCACAGGAATCCAGAGAGCGAAACTGGGTTGCTCTACAAAAATAACCGTGTAAGCTTCATATATAGGTGGGTCTTTTATGATGTCATGGAACTCTGAATAGTGCCGAGATAAGGCCATTTGGTCTTTGTCGTCTTCATATTCTGGTTTGTTCCACTTCCAGTTACTTCGGTGCGATGGCCATCTCGTGGAAAAATTGTTTATTGTTTCGCTAAAATACTGTTGATGGCACATCCAGGGGTGTAACGACGGGGTGCAAGAGGGGTACAACTCCCCGGGCGCCCAATCACTATGGGCC
>JGI24022J15233_10005464_pt1 | contig 13485 bp, 10 predicted proteins | sample Ectturendosymbi2_FD_15233 | JGI IMG/M metagenome (IMG submission 15233) | reverse complement strand
CAGACATGGGGCGATTACAGCACAAATGTAATCGATTACGATTACTTGCCACCTGCTCGATTACGATTACGAATGAACAAAATCACAATGTAATCGATTACAATTACATTGTAAGTAATCGCGATTACAATTGACCTGAAACATCCTCAGAAAGAAAACAAGCCCATTAACATAGTTTTATGTAAGTATATTTTCAGACAAAATCAATGCAATAAACGAAATTACTAATCTGTAAGGATTACGCACCAGAATAAAGAAAAAAATATTGTTTACTGAGAGATCTTCATGCAGGCAATGTAATCGATTACAATTACATTTCATTTTTGGTCTGTTCAATCGATTACGATTACACAAAGAACTGTAATCGATTACGATTGACGATTACTCCATGTCTGGTTCGGTGGCTTTTTCGAAGTTCCTCATAACATTTCTTTAAATGGTAAAAACAAGGTTTAAATGGGAGCAAGATTACAGTGGACAAAACGCTGTCTTGTTGAGACTAGAATGATCAATTCGACCAAGCCACCCAAACGAAAAGATAAACAAGGCACTCCTTTGCAACTTTTAATGTACCTTAGATCAAAAAACAGCAAGGACAACAACACGCAAATAACTCTTCACGGTGTAATAACGTAGCTAGAGAAAAAATTCTGAATAGAAAAGGTGGTGAATTTTATCCACCAACTACGGATCTCAGGGCTGCATGAGTGCCCGCGTCTGTATGGCATATGCTTGGCAGAATTTGGTTTCTTGTTTTTTCGTGCGCATTTACATAACTGTACAAAAGAGTTTCATTGCGTCTTGTTAAAGTGTAAAATTTGAGTTTAGGTGATATTTTTTGCGTGAAAAAAACGTTTAAGCAAATCGTGACAGACCCGAAACTTTCCAAGTAACACATACTGCGTAACGTTAACAGGCGATACCGTTTGAATCAACAGGTTCACATAATGCAGTTTGCAAAATGTAGTAACATCACTGGGCCTTTCACGATTGCCATCAAGACGGTGGAAAAAACAGTAGCAGTAGCGCCCGCTGATTTTGGAAAGAACAGGTTACGTTTGCATCCCATGCTGTTAACTGACTCACGCGATTTACTCGGTTTTGTTTTTGTTATTAATCCCACACAGTAAGTGTATTTGCTCAAACGGAGCAGATGGAAATGACAGCGCTGCACTTTGCATCAAAAACAGCACGTCAGTGCTTGCACGATCGTGCAACGGCATACGTAGCTACGATTAGGAACATCTGTCATTTACATTTCAGATAGAACATTGTGAGCACTGCAACCCTGCTACAAAGCTTCGTTTATCTTCAAGTCGAGCATTATTGGGTTTCTTTTCAATGGTCAGACTTACGCTTGCGAACTGCTATCATTTCTCACCACGCTCAACCAGCAAGCGGGAACGTCGAGTGATGGCTGCGCCGGCGATGGTAGTCAAAGTTGTGTATTCAAAACTGATTACATAAACGTCACAAAGCAAAGGAAGTGGATGGAAATCAAGGATCACGGGTGCGTGCACATTGGTGAAACAATGTAACGGGCGGAAATGTTACGACGTGCAATTTGCTCCCAAGTGTTTGAATTCGGGAGAAGCCGATTCGAGTATGATTAGCACAACCATGCGATGTACCCAACGGGCATAGTTTCAAGACTATAAATTGAACTTAAAACACCCAAAAGCTCTGAACATACCTTTGAACTTGCCCAAGATCGTGAAAGCGATTTTGGCATTGGCTAAGCCAAAGAAAAACTTACAGATCTTTTACTAGCTAGCTTTTACATCACTTGATAAAAACACTCCTGTTATGTCATCAGCCTGCGTAACACCAAGTTGATCGTACCTCATCGCCTACTTCTTCGAACACACATTTGAGCTTTGAATCCATCAGATCGGCTGGTTGTGCTTCAGCCCACTAGGGAAAACACAGAAGTTAACGCAATTATGAAAATTATAGATTCGTTATGCGATTCAGCAAAGTAAAATACATCTTTCAAGTCCTATGATGTAACAGCCATCGATAATCCCACATAGTTAGAACAGTATGTCAAACTAATATCGCCTGCACACTACTAAAATCAATCAGTAATAACCGAAAATGCTTACTCAGCAGGTGCAACATAGTTATTCAAAATCACCGCGATTGATTCACTGCCGAGAAAGAACGCCTTTCAATAGACAGTGCCAAACAATTTTAATTTGATATATTATTTTGCTGAAGCATGATGCTGCTTTTGCAGACCGGGGTGACGTGTTATATCTGCAGGTAAAACTCGCAAACACGTAGTAAGTAAAAAACAAACTTCGGCATTAAATGCGTCAACTGTTTCTGAAAAAAATTCCTTTTATATGCATCGCCGCTTCCTTTTTCACATAATTGGCCAACCATTGTTTAAGAGATTTGGAATATGAGTTGTACTTCCATAAACAAAATTTTTCTGACAAACATTGAGTAAAAATTTTTTTCCGTCACGCTGACGAACTGCTCCACGATCTTCGAATTTTATTGCAATCGTGAATGTGAAGATCTTTATTTTCCTTATTTTTACACGCTCATCCGGAAAGCGCTTTGCCAAGGGAGGTGTGAACTAAGCCAGAGATGTACCGTATTTCGGGAGGTTAATGTAGCTGCATTGATTCAGCAAGCACAAGCAAACCGTACGGTAGGTACTTACGTATAGATGTAGCCATGGGAAATGTCACCCCACTTTTTAGACAAGGAACAGTGTTACCTTACATATTTATAATAGCACCAAAATCATTGCGCTAATACTGGTATTTTTGTTAAATCTTCAACAGACAAAAGAGTCTCAGCCGTCTTCAATAGCATTGCGCCTCTTTTCTTCAATAGAGCGTTGCCCCACTTATGTTGTCGGCAATAAACCTTTGCCCTTAGTACCACATAGCAAGAAGCTTGTGGATGCAGCCTTTATGCTGCAGGCTGTGCAGAAAGCAAACTTCAAAAATCGACGCAGTATGCCGAGATTAGTCTGGAAGGAAACAACAGTTAATCCAATCAAAAAATTTTTTGTAACACAAAAAACTTAGTCGCAAGTTTGCCTTGTATCCAGCAACTCAAAATCAGCACTTCCTACAGTTCCGAACCGCCCAAATCAAAACTGATCTGGTTCTATATTTTTATTGGGCAGCCACAATAAAACGTCACGAAACGCAAACTAACGTAGCAATGGCAGTAATTTTCCCAGATGTCGTAACACTGCAGCGCTCTTACCAGACAAAACTGAAAGCAAAAGGTGCTTCAGAAATGCTTCTGAGTGTTACAGCAAACATATATATCGCATTTCTCCAGGCCATTGGCCAGAAAAACTACATATATACGGGTAAAAATACGATATCCCACTGCATGGTTGCTTCCTCATTTGAGAAAACCATGGATTGAAGCAAAGGCTGTTTTTGTATGTACTACGATGTTGATGGCTTTTCATGCATGTCCAATTACAGGGCCACTAAATTGAAATCACATTTCGTCCATGAAAAATATCAAGGTTTGGGTTTGCCACCGTTTATCGTTTCTTTATGATTCAAAGCTCATAACATCCCATCATGTTACTCATTTGACACCAATCTTTCATGCAATGTGTCAATACTTCCAACAAAGATCAACACTTGCTGTAGCACATTTAACGTACCCTAAGGTGGTTCACCTAAACATTTGGGAAATTACCACATTCTGCAAAATATACCACCAAGGACTGTTTGACGAGCATTGCAATGTTGAATTAAAATGCTTCCAACAATCTCTTCACAATTTCTTTCCTACCTATAAAAATGTTTCTACGTCTAAGTCAACTTTCCAAACAAAAGTTACATTTGCTAAAACTTTATTACAACTGCAACAAATCAGGATTCAACCATGATATAAATTCATTTAACTGTTCTGCAAACAAGGGTATGGCTTTGACAAAAAAGATTCCTACACCTTGTAACTACAACATATGCTGCACAGAGTTAATAGAAAACATTAGGCATTGTTTGAACAAAATATAATTGAAACAAAAATCTCACTGCTTCTTGTTCCTAAATGTCATAAAATTACCATAAATCCGTAGAAAGAGAACTAACATTGGACTACCCAGACTTGCACCTGACGTTATTTTGTACCATTTCTTATAACATTGTTAAAGAGGCATTGTTTAATTAAGCATTGCAAAAATATGGACTGGGCTGTGGTGCACGAAACTATTTTCAGTAAGATCTTATTGAGTGGAAGCCCTAACAAAATTTTTGACAAGTTTAACTTTGTGAAATGTACAAAGTTAGGATGCTGGCTGATTGTGAAATATACGTCTTTTTGGCCCACTTCATCTGGCACTGGGTCCAAACTGCTAGATGGTGGTATTTCGCTAAGTTTTTGTTGGAAGCTAAGCTAAGATCTGAGTCTTTTGATACTTTGGATGACTTGTTGAGGTTTCAGGTTCAAAAGTTATGGCCTAAAAACAACAAATTATTTAATTGATTGTATTTAGGCCATAACTTTTGAAGCAGAAATGGTAGAAAATCGATCAAAGGCTCAAAAGACTAAGATTCTAACCAAATTTCCAATAAAAACTTGAGTGAAATACTTCCATCTAACTGTTAGGCCCTATGCCAGGTAACTTGAGCCAAAATGGTCGAAAACTTACTTCACTTATGATGTCACTCACAAAAAACTCGAAACCCTAAGCCAAAACAATTCGTTTTTTCATTGCAGACTCGAAGACTTGATGAGTCTTTTGAGGGTTTGAACAGCTCTCTAGCATAATTGACTGGCAAGTTATGGAGTTGCAATGTGATGTGGGAAAAGTGGCTCATGTGGGATTTTTAGGTACAAATATTTTGTACACTGGCAGTGAACGTGTTAATGATTTGGAACCTTAAATCAGCATGCATTTTACCAAATGGTTGCCGACACCTGAACTAGGACATTGCCTGGCAACCTTTTTGCCGCAGAGCCAAATTTCGTCACATTTTCAAGAAGTTGCTTTACTGGAGCCACAGATGAAACATTTGGTTTTAAATGCTAAAATGGTGAAGAAAATTTCATATAGCGTCCATCCCCACATACTGAAACCCAAAATGTTCTTCTGTAAACTTGTGGCAACCTTTACACAAATGTGAATGCTGTTAAACATAACTTGAAAGTTAGAAAATAAATTAATAAAATATTTTAAAATCTCATAAAATTCATGGTTATTATAAAACCAAGATTTTTGTAGTAAATTTACTGAAAAAACATTCTCTAGTCAATTGTTTACAAAAATGACCATAAAATTTCTTATAATTAAAACTTACTCAAATAATGCATGATGTGCTGTTGAATCTCAACACTTTGAGAACCGGCAAACGATATATTCGTACTTTGATTTCGTCCTTAAAAACAGCAGTTTTCGGTTGCCTTACCAACACCCTAGCTCCTCTGTCGATTGTGCTAGAGAGCTGTTCAAGGGCGCAAACGCATCGGCAAGTCTAGCACATTGCACTCGAAAAAAAATTTTTTGGTTCGGGGTGCGGATTTTTTGTGGCTGATGTCATAAGTGGAGTAGTTTTGGGGTCATTTTGGCTCATGTTGCCTGGCCTAGGGCCCAACCACTAGGCCAAAGTGTTTCGCTGAAGTTTTTGTTGCAAACTAGGCTCGAGTTCGGGTCTTTTGAGCCTTTGATAGACTTTCTAGCGTTTCTGGTTCAAAACTTATGATCTAAAATAAACAAATTAATTAATTAACTAATTAGCTAATTAGTCAAATATTTCTACTAACTTACATCACAACTTTTGAACCCGAAACCCCAGCAGATCATACAAAGTATCAAAAGACTCAGATTTTAGCCTAGTTTCCAGTAAAAACTTCAGTGAAATACTACCATCTAACAGTTGGCGCCCAGGGCCAGGCAAAATGGGCTAAGGTGGCCTAAAAGTCCTCCACTTATGACATCACTCACAAAAAACCTGCAAACCCCAAGAGAAATTTTTTTTTCGAGTGCAGACTAGAAGACTTGCTGCGTCTTTTGAGACTTTTACCGGGTCTGTAGAGCATACTGGACCAGAGAAATTCCCGCGCAAAGTCACGTGCGTTTAGGCGTTTTTTTTCCCGAAAATCCCAAAAAGCAGCCAGGTGCCAAAGAGTTAAGAACAAAAATGACAGCCTTAGAAACATTTGGCATCGGATCTATCAATTTCATAACCTAAAAATGAATAAAAAAATATTTTGCAAAGGATTCTATCAAGTAAGAGTTGCATTGTGCATTAGCTTTGTAAAGTCAATGCAAATTTTTTCCTGAATTTTTTTTGAACGTTTGATGTTTGGAAAGTATGACGTAGTCTTTAATTTCAAACATTATTGCAAACTCAATTTGTTCAATCTGTTTTGCAATTTGTTTTATATGATGTTTACTGTTAAAAAAACATGTTGGCAAAGGTAAATCAAGACAACGATTGATAAAATCCCCACTGCAAAGTTCTTCAAATAACCAAAAGAGTCAGGCAAACAATTCCAAGCGTCAAGGAAAGTCAATCCTGCTCTTTCAATTTGTGGAATTCTGTTTATCTTTTTCATTGTGAAAGTACTACATAATCCTTGTGGAGGTTTTCAATGACCATGATCAGATGTTCAAATTTGAACTTCCATTGGCTCCAATTCCAGTTCAGTCTGATTTACATTTTCAATGGCAGAAAGACCTAGGGTGGTTGCATCGGATTCATGTGTTGGATGGCATATAGCAGACTTTGCTCTGGTGGCAAAATTATTGGATACAATCTGTGAAAACAGTTTTTATTTCATGAAGGGTGTGTCTAAGGCACTCTGTATGGTAGTAGTACTTCTGTCTGGCTTGTTTGTATTTTTGGAACATGGAAAATATTGCAGATTATTGTTGAAATCTCTGAAGAGCAAGCTTTCTTTCGAAAAGTAAGACTTCTTTAAAAACAAGATGAAGCTATAAATACCCTCTCCTTGAAGATCTTATTGATCCAGTTTAAATGTTGTGTGACATCTACCATCAAGTAAAACTTCAGCTCAGCAAACTACAAACCTTTTCCAAGCCAGAATAATTTCCTCCAAAAGTGTTGAAAAGCAACTTAGTATATGTCCTTAGGAAAACCAATGAACATTGCTTACAATCAGAATATTTGCTGTCAACTTTATATAGCAATTCACAAAACTGCCTGTTATTTTGCTAAGATTTTATTACCAATTCTCATCACTAAGCTCATAACCTCTGTGAAATCTTTAGGATAGGACTTGTCACAGAGTTCCTCCTGATGAATGATGCAGAAGAAATGATAGCATGTTTCATAAAAGCTTCTTTAGCAAAGTAACTAAACTTTTGTGAGCTCCTACATGCTTAGAGCTCCATTAGTTGCAATGTGATCAGTGTCCATGCTTTTTTTCATTAAATATCCAATTACAGCTGCAAAAGTATCTTCCCTCCATCAGCTCCTCTTCTGATTCCCTCAAAACTCTCAATAACAATATATACCTGAGTTGTATCATTAACATCATGATTTACTGCAAACAATATAAAAGCCGCAGTGATATCCTTGATTTGCACAGCACTGGTACTTTCAGCCAACCTTAACACCTTTGCTGCCAGGTGGATTAATTTTAAGACCCATGCGAACCACTTTTTTACCATCACTTTCTGGCTAATGCAGGATTTTAAAGTACAACTATATTGTACGGCGGCAGCAAACATGTTAACTATCTTTCCTTGGCCGTCTTCGCTGACAAAGGCATTTCCTCAATTTTACAGATTAAATGTTCATAAGCCATAATAAAACATGTTTTCATGTATTTTACATCAGTAAAAGGCTTATATATCCTTTTCATGATTCTATACAAAACTGGGCTGAGTCTTAATAAAATACAATTTTATCTAGTTGTCAAGAAAGACTGTGTTTGTCTTGAATATAGCAGTGTTTCTTGAAATTTTTCCCAGTCAACACTCACTTTTAGACACACATTGTGCTTACACTAAAACAGAAATGCCACCTTACACTAAAATCAAGACTAGGTTGCTGCATCCACCATACATTCATAGTAAGAAAAAAATGTTAAAATATTTAATTTGACAAAAAGGAGAGTCCAACCATCATATAATTGTATAAATATAAACAGGGGCATATCCAGTCAACTGTTGCATTTCAAAAACAGCATTTTTAGAGTTGAGCAGTTGATGTTATTTGCTGCACAAGAAATCCTATATTGATTTGGAGTAATTCGCTTTTGCATTACGATGTAAAATCATCAGAGCAATTGCAACTCAATTGCTGCTCTCCACAGTGATTGCACAAGTGTAACAGTGCCATGTTGATAGACAGCGCTCCACAGATGCAGTTGCGCAGCTGGTTGTCAGCATCAATTTTATAAGTGTATGTATGTATGGACAAAAAGCTCTCATTGCTGTATGGCTGACATTTGCTGAATGTTCGACAAGCTAAGTATCTTTTCAACACCATGTTTGTAGGAACAAAAGCAATTGTGGTGTAATAAATGCACTGCGACCAAAACCAATGATAACTTGGAAATCTTTTGTGTGTTTTGATAATGAGATCAATACTACTATCTACTCTAAATAGTTAGTTGCACAAGGCTACGAGCCAAATTTGATTGGATTTTAGGTAAAGCTTGATCGATAAGGCTTTTTTGGGCTGATTCTGATGTTTTCATTTTACATTGCCGATAACCAATGCTGATATTTTGCAACACTCAAACCACAGTTGAAAGACAATACTTCAGTGCGATGAAGAAGCATATAGCATGGAATTCTGCGCAAACCTGGGGTCACTAAGAAAGTCAATCACCACAGCATGTACGCTGCACTGATTTGTTTGCAGGCAGCCATCTGCTTACTGAGCAAAATCCTGAGAACGAATGTTATGTCATAGACTGGTTTATTGGGACAATTGTGGAGTGGTCCGAATATTGGTGTAGTTGGATGGCTGCGCATCATAAGGAACAGTACAGAGAATTTGCGTTAGATGAAGTAGCAACTTGGGTTTCCAAACACTCCGTGCAGAAAACTAGCACAGCAGCTTTTGAGCAAATATTGCTGACAGAATTTTGCCAATATGATACTTTGGCAACCTTGCAAAATTCAGTCTATTTCCAGTCTTTCATCTGTCCAAGAGAAAATGTGGTTTTATGCTGAAAAGTGATATCAAAAGCTGCTCTTCCGTGACAGCCCCTTCTTTCCAGGCTAGATGCGCCACTGAATATACACATATCTTTCTCAATAATGAAAGCTATGCATCCCTCAATATAACAAATTTAGTAGCACATACGAAGTCACAATATTGACTTACCATTTTTTCAATATCATCTACACCAGCAGGAGCAAACATTGATTGCACCATGAATTTATGTTTGCCTTTATCATGAGCATCAGGATCCATTGGCTGAAGCATTACTACAGAAATAAGTTGTGGTTATGCTTGGTGCAACAAATAAAATTAAAAGTATTCAATGAAAAATCGCAAAATGCATTAAAACTTACTATGCATGATAAAACCTTGAAGCAAATAAGAAATGAAAAAATCACAGCATGCAAATATCCTAAAACAACATGACTACTGCACAACTTTTGCATAGGTGAACAAGCTTTGAATATTAGTCTAAAAAACAATGACTACTTGTTTGCTTCTCCCTGGCACGGTGATTGTCTCAGATGCTGATAAACATCTGTTTTAATATTGCATACACATGACTAATGTGACACTAATTAAACTTCAAACTTGAAACCTAGTTCGCAGCTGACCTTTTTGCCTCATGTATCTTTTAAATTCTGCAGAACACTAACTAATATACGTTAATACAGTCACACTTTGCTTGTCCAGAGCACTTTGTTTCACCACATCTTGTTAGCTTAGCAAGGTGTTTGGTTAAATGAAATCAAAAGCTTAGTTCAGTTTTGTTTATACTCAGTTTCTGTACTCCTTTCCAAGTGCCACGAATGGTCTGCAGCACCTATCTCCACTTGCTTGCATAGTGGGCCACACAGCTGCTTAGCGATTGTCACAGTGAATGCTGGAAATGCTTAGCATGAGGTTGTAGGCTGCAAGTACTGCCATTAACAATTTTGATACTGCATGGTTTGAAAAAAATCTGCTGGGTTTCCAGAAGTCCAATGCAGTTGTAGTGGTGGCAGCTACACAAAGCAGGTTGTGGTGTTTGCAGAAAGATCAAACATGGCAACCATTACATCAATTGTAATTGTTCAGTTTATTTTGATGATGTCAGCATCGTTGAGTCATGAACATTTGCAATAGTCATCAATAGACATAGTCCAGTATATTTGATTTTATTCACCAAGTCCAGAGAGGCATCCAGTATTGAAAGTGTTACAAAGGTTTTAACACCTTGGCTGCCAGCGTACGAATATATTGTACATGGAAATCAGCCTAAAATCAAGTATAATTTCAGTTGTCTTAGCAACTGCATAGTTCCTCAGCGGATTGCACTAGAGGGCTGTTCAAACCCTCAAGACTCAGCAAGTCTTCAAGTCTGCAATGAAAAAACATATTTGGTTTTGGGCTTCCGTTTTTTTTGTGAGTGATGTCATATGTGAGGCAGGTTTTTGGTCATTTACCTCACTGGACAGGAAAATCCAAAAAGAACTGATGGGTATGTTGGGTCTACAAGATGTTGGCAACAGCAAATGGGATATGTTGGTATGGGCATTTTTTATGAAGAATGATGTGCTGAGAAGGTTGTTGGACTTCAAAGCAAATGAGTGATGATAAAGACCAAGAAAAGCATGGAGAAGGCAGGTGGAAGAAGAAATCAGGAAGGACGAAATTATCCAGATTTTGTAATAGCAACTCAGAATCATTTAAATCACAAGGTAGTGCTGCTATAAAAAATAACATTGAGTCCATACTTGTTTGCAAGCAGTAGCCTCTTCACTACTATTTTGTAATATTCAAGACAAATAATTCTTATTTTTCTTCCACAAGCAACAAGGTGTTGCAATGTTTAGTCTCCAGGTTCATTTAAAACTTGCAGAGCTATATTGTGTGATGAACAGGTCACTCATTTTGTTGCTAAAAATGATACAGACCAAGAAGAGTTGAAACAATGGGATAAGAAGATACAGCACAAGCTGATGTGCAGCTTCTTACATGAAACAAATCTGAACGAAATAACAAGGGTCATTTAGCTATAACAAACCACAGGAAACTTGCATGAACATGCAAAAAATAGCTGAAGTGTGCAAAATGGGCATCACAATAAAGATGCTTGCGGCACTAATGGCAAAAATTGGAGGATTGCCACACATGTCGGTACTTGCCACCTATGCCTGTGACCATTCACAGGAAGGTATAATTAACCCCAATGAAGTCATGAGTCATGCCTCAATTTCATCCAAAGTGTTTCTACATTGTCAGGTCATCATCAGACACAAACAGCGCATGACGTTAAGGCCTGCAGCACCAAGAGGTTTATAATTGAACAGGTGAAGTTAAAATAAACAGCAAACTACATATAAATGCACAAAAATGAATAAACAGACAAAATCCCAATATTTCAAAAGTTCCATTGAGGACTTTTGCTTTTATTGCTCCACAACTCATGAGTAACATGAGCAACATAAAGCATACAAACAATCAGCTGCACTGAAGCTAACCTGGGTTTGAGCTAAACAAATGTTAAATTGAAGGATTTTTATCTGATAGTTTGTACTGTAATATGTTACTGATGGCTCTTTCCTGGTAGAAAGCATATACAAATCAACTTCTACATATGCCTATTTTCCTTAAATGAGTCTCAGTGACTAAAATGCATGATTCATGTGCTACCATGCAGCTCAAATCAGTAAGGTGAGAATCTTGCTAGTGGTGAATGTTGCATTTTGTTCATTGCCACTGATTTCAGTATCTCCACATTTAATAATGCTTGAACATTGTGGCCTACTAGTTCAAAGGGCTTTTAATCAGCTTTGAAGTGACTTTCTTCGAAGAAATGCATGAAGTACAGCTGTTGCAGCGTAAAAAGCAAAAAATACTGCATGGCATCATCCACTCACCAGACACATCAACTTCTTCTCCAGCATTTACAAATCCGCTGTTTGGCCTGACACAATACCGTTTGGGTGCTGTTGTTTTGACTTTGAAGCATACACGCTTATCCGATGGATTTCTTAATTTTAGATGAGAAGTTACAACATCCACAAAAGGACCTGAAAAGATAAGTTCAAAGATATTTTTAATCTAACAAATTATATTCTAATTTATATGAAATGAGATTTAACATTATAGTTTTGCAAAACAAAGTTCAAAAGTATCTAAAGCAACACAAACAACAAGCCTTGAAACTCTATCTAGACCAAGCATTGAATATCTCTAAAAAATGTTCTCCATCGCAAATCAAATACGTATGTTTACATACAAAATTTCCTCGAGGACTGTGGTAGGTGCTATTTTAAAAAATGAAGATTTAATCCTTTGCACAAAAATAACTGGTTTTGCATAGCTGCTCGTAAGTTACAACTAAGGATGTATATTATGGAACATTTAGATGTTCTGGAATATTCCATTATCTTTATTTCAAATCCAGAATATCAAATCCTCTTCCAGAAAACTTGTTACAAATGAATATCAGCATAGCAACTTTTCATTTATGAATATTTTGTTTAAAAATAAACAACACCAGTAAAACAAAACAGAAAAACACATATCTACTACAGCTGTGCTCTTATTAAAGACATTTTGATGAACTCATGCACCGAATTTACTGACACGTCCCCCCACCTAATTGTGCCCATATCTGTAAGTACCCTGGCCTAAACAAGCAAGTACTCTAATTCAGTAACTCAGCTACATTGTTCCATTGATAATGGCTCATTGTCTGCTGCTTATGAATCACAAATAACACCGGTATACAGGATTTTTGGGGACTTGAAGTGTGTAACGGATTTGGGGGACGCTGAATCCAAAAATCGCCTCTGTTTTTGTCCATCTGGTCAGGATTAGCCGCTAGAGGGCATACGTTTTGCAGTTTTTCGCAAAATATTGAAAAACCTCACCAAAAGTTTCAAAAGTTATCTCCCACCATTTCTAACTTGAAAACAGATTTTGTAATCAGTAGTTGTGCTTTTCAATGCTGAAATGCTTTTTTAGCTGTTGTTGAACTGCGTAGGCCCACAGGGAGTGAGTTAGTGGTAGACTGTTATAAGTGGTAGCTACATTAAAATCCTATGTCAGAATAGTCTGTGCCTGGTACCACAGTTGATAAGCATGGCTGGATGATTTGCAGTAAATTAGAAGAATTTGTGCATATTGGTTAGGCAACAAAGTGGATACACAAACTTTCTGTGTTTCTTGTGTCTGTGGGACAGCAGGGCTTGCCAAGAGCATTGGACTAGGGAAAGCTGGCCAAAGAAAGAAAGATTTGAGATTGGTAAAAGAAATATTATACACTTTCCTTTGATTAATCCAAATGAGGTGTTACTTCCTCCTTTCCATATCAAAGTATGAAAACAGTTTGCAAAAGCTT
>JGI24022J15233_10005463_pt1 | contig 13485 bp, 9 predicted proteins | sample Ectturendosymbi2_FD_15233 | JGI IMG/M metagenome (IMG submission 15233) | reverse complement strand
TTTAAAAAAAACTTGTGTGCGAATTGATCGAGAGGCAATGTTCATGGGGGCAGGCCGTGTGTTCCCGACCGTTCGCGCGAATTTGGCGGTTGTTGATCGGGGCGATAATGGCGGGCGTCGCTGCGAATGAGGATGTTCTGCTCTATTTGCGTTGCAAAGCTTTGAAGTCGTTGATTATAAATAAATTAAATGCTTGGTGATAACACATCTCTAAATTCGGTTGAGCATCATGACTAGAAAGTAAATCTAACCGGAATTCTGGGTCGTCAAGCAGGTCTAGAACATGAGAATACGATCCGTAACCTAACAAAGGAACCCACAATAAAACCGTAATTTGTTAGATTAAAATACATACAGTGCCACCTTCACGGGTCGCACTTTTTGTTAAAGTAGGTAGGAATTGTCATGGAAGTATAGAAATATCGTGCTACTGTTGGTGATTTGCCTCCTCCTCGTTGGACGAATATGTAACCTCGTTTGGTCATCACCGGAAGCACTGCAGTTTTCCCAGCCAACTATAATTCCTAATTGCTCTCGTGATTGCCGCCCAGTGAAATAATCTTATTTGAGGTTATGATCTTCACTGTTGCTTGCTGTCGCAGTGTGAATCTTTGTGAACTTGACGCTCAGGTTTTCCAATAGCAAAGTGGTGCTGTGACCAGGATATGAAGGTGGTGCCAGGTGCAACCTTCACAGAAAAAACATGCAACCGGTGTGGTTCATTGCAAAAAAGGAGGTGATGGTGTTGCAACCTCTCAGTTGACGTTGCGTTGAAAGTACGATTTACCACGAATGGGATGTGCGCGAAGAGCAACGCACAAATAAGTGTGTGATGCGAACAAGCAATAATATAGTGCTCTTGTCAGGTGATCTCTATTGTTGCTTGCTGCCACAGTGTGAAGCTTTGCGCACTTACCCCTCGAGCTTTCCTATGGCAACACAAGAAATATACATCCCTGTCTTTCGGATGCCCAATACATGAAAATGACCAGGGATGAGCATGTACTTGGATTTGGATTTAAATCTTGCGACATTCCAATATGTTGATGGATTTGGATATTTTCATTTTTGTTTAACCAGATTTGGATTGGAATTGATTATTTTCTTATGAACAAAATTTGCCTGAACAATGTTGTCACTATTGTGACACTGCCCAATAGAGAGACTAGTTATATACCCAAAAAACGGAATTATAGCAGGTGACAACCACTCTGTCTCATTGGCAAACATTGCTGTACATTACATCCTGCAGCCAATTGCTGGGGTGATACGTGAGGCAGAACTTTTCCGCAGATTTATCGATGACATAATTTGTATAGCTAGATCAGAATCGTCTAATGAAAGCATTTGACAAGCACTAACTTCAGCCTTTGCCAACAGTGGTTTGGAACTAACGTTTCGTCAAGCTTGCACAGCCGATCAAAAAGGTGAAGTTCAATTCCTAGATAGTAATCATCGTGTGACTACTGACAATGATTTTAGATTTGTTACCAAAGACTTCATAAAACCCACAGCCATGGGGGTCGGAAGGATTTTTTTCCAGGGGAGGGGCACTAGGGGATTTTTCCAAAATTTTTCCAGAAGGGTTCCAAAAGTGGTGGAATTTGATTTTTCCCACACGAAACTAAGAAAACAGTTATTTTTGCTGAAAATTTCAAAAACTAGGGGTCCAAGGCCCCCCTTCCGACGCCCATGCCCACAGCAGAGGGAAGGCAGTTCATTAACGGGAAATCACACCACCCAAAGTCAACATTCAAGTCAATCTTATTTGGAGAAGCAATAAGATTGAGGCGCCTTAACCAAAGGAAAGAAGACTACCTCAGCAGCTAAATCGACTTAAAGAAAAAGCGATTCGCTCAAAATTTCCTTTGGACACGACTAGTGACATGATAGCAATGGCATCAAAGTGGGAAGAAAGACTACGCACCCCAAAATGCGGCAAAAAAGATGAACCACAAGTTTGAGCTACATCTCTCCCCCACCTGATAACCCCTAACAGAGAAAAAAAAAAGTTAAACCCGAAGGCAATGATAACCTACAAAAGACCTAAGACAATTGGGCAAATACTAACAAACTACAAGCACCTTGCTTTAAGGAAGACGAGGGAGCCTGTCAAGGGTGATTCAGGACCTTGCGGTCACTGTGCACTTTGTGGTTGCTATGGGAAACAAAAAAAGTCAATGGTACCTCGTGTTTCACAATTAATGAGCATAATTGAAACCTTTCCGCTGAACCAAAGCTTGACATGCGCAGACTATGGTATTTACGTAGCGGCTTGTGTGCTATGTCATGAACAGTATGTCGGACAAACCAAGAATAAATTTTCCAAGAAATGATCAGCGCACAGCAATAATTGGAACAGACCTAATTGTAAAAATGACTAAAAAGAAGTGGCCTTGTCGCGGCACTATGCTTTGTTTCATGGTAACATAAATAAACCACCAATACACGAAGCTTACATCGTCACTTTAGTTGAACAACTAAATTTTCACTTTCTGAATAACTCCGAAGATAAATGGTACAGCCAGCTTGACGCACAAATTAATATTCACAGCATGATCCTCCCCCGCGTGAGATAAAAGTTTTATTGTTTCCCTTCTGCACTGCACGTTGATATATTTTGTTTATCGCGGCCGTGTTGTAGGAACTATCCTCCAACAAAACAGTTTCAATGAAGCAACATATGAAGACAAAATGAACGAGACAATGAACCATGCACATGAAAACCTAACAATAGAAATGGGTAAAGCTAAGACTATGTGAGCAGACAAGAGCAATCTTTGAACCCAGACAACACAAGCATCTCAAAGTTAGCTGCTAAAGCTTGCAGCCCACAATTACGTAATGCAGCAATTTGGATTCTGCAACAAAGCAATGAAGCTACAAACTAGTATGCAAAGCAGGTAAATACCGTACAAGATAAAAGAAAGAGTGAAACCGTATTGCACCTGAAAATTACAGATAGGGTGCTTCACCAAGGTTGCTAGCCCACCAAAAACCCCGCGAAAACTTATGACAACTCATGAAAAACGGCTCTTGCACAGGGCACTAAATAGATAAAATAAAATATAGCCTTCCGGACCAGGAACCTTGGAGGAAGACGGCTTCCCGGACGCAGTACCCTGGAAAGAACCCCCTCAATAAACAAACCAAGAATATAATCATTTCCTGGCGGAGAGCCAAATAAGATACAACCACGCCCATTATAAAAGCCAATGGAAAACGCCCACTAGGCAGACCAGAAATGGCCTCGAAGAAGAAGACATCTGAAGAAGGAACCAAGAAGAAAGAAGAAAAGAAGAAATGTATATTTGGTCAACTGTACGCTTACGTTCACCGATTGTTCATTTGTACGCTGGTCTACGATGAAGTGCGTTTGTTCTGCACGGATCTCCATGTACGTTTGGCCTTCAATGGCTGCAACTCTGTTCGTTCGGTCTACTGACATCTGTACTTTCGGTCCTCCTCGGTTGCAACTCTGTTCACTATGGTCTGTTCATTATGTTCAACGTTTGTCCAAGAGTACGTTATGGTGATCTCAGTTCTGGAAAACTGAACAAAGAGACGATAATTAAAGTATGATACCAACTAGAGATGGCGTGGACAGAAAATTTGTGCCCGCTGTCCGCACTGCATCAGCAGCTTCTGTCCGCTGTCCGCACCGCGTCCGCATTTGGTGTACATTATTCTGTCCGCGTCCGCGCTGCACCGCAATCCCAAAGTTTTACCCCCTAACAGCAATGGCAGTTTGCGCCCCCTCACCGGAAGCACTGTGCTTCGCACAACATTTTTCTCTGGGTGTAAGATTTGCCAATAAATTTGGCTGTGTCTATTTTGCCTCTTCAACAGCACTGCTGGAGCTATTTTGCCTTTAACCGAACTTCATCAGTTAAAGTAGTCACGTTTCATGACAAGTTCCAAACATGTGACCTGCTTAATTGATTGTGACGTCAGAGCCCAATGGACGAGTTTTGCCATGTCTTTAGCGCTGGTAAATTGTTGACACCTGGTCTGCGTTGCATGAAATGTAGGTTAAATCTTCCATAAACCCTATCCCTTCAAACCTGACCCGAACTTCTAAATCCTTATACCGTATTCCTAAACCCTAACCCGTTGTCTCTTTGCATATCTTGTTTGTCATGTGGCCACATCAACCAATGGTCTTCAACCATAGGAAAATTGATAGCCCCAGCACAGGCACCATATATATATGGTCCGCCCCTGGCGGCACTTTTATGGGGGCGGCACTATTAGGCTATAAACCTGTACAGGCTGTATTGAAATAAAAGTGGTTTTAACGTCGGGACATTACTTGCAGTTGAAGGACGTTTTTGATTTTGAGTCATTTAAACTACGGCATGTGCATTTTAAGCGATTATCTTAGCCAAACAAAAAACAGTCGTGTATCAGGGATGCTTTATCAATAGGTTTTTTCACATGACGCTGCAACACGGTTCTCAACACGCTTATCAACTCACTTTATGTCAAATTTTACTGATTCACTACATCAGGGGTGGGAAATCTGTTTGCTATCATGGGCCGCATGAATTGTACGTTATCGCTGGCGGGCCGAAAAATCATTTGATTTTATCCTAAAATTTTACGTTTATCTAAATACGAGGAAGAGTGACTTCTCTTGACTTACTATCTAAGTACCTGCTCAACATGGATCTTCGCTTTGACACACTGTTGTATTCTAACTTGGGTAACAAAAATTCTGTTGCGGGCCATATAAAATGATCACGCGGGCCGCAGGTTCTCCACCCCTGCACTACACGGTTGATTGATCGAACGTTGGGTCGATGTTCGTGTTTGATCGTAGTCCCTATATAACGTCATAGAACTTGGAAGGAGTTTGTTTAACTGTTACTTACAATGTTTGAGTTTTTTGGTGCTGAAGCATACCATATTTGTGCATGTGACAGTACTGTAATATTCAGGGCAACCGAAAGTGAATATGTCAAATTTTTTCTGCCTTTTTTAAAGCTTATGAAACGTCCACAAACCAAATTTCACGCTCATATCATGAGGGAATCCCAAGTTATTAGGTCAAAAAAAGACAAAATTTATCAATAGGTCAAAATTAATCGTTGGGTCAAATTTTGCTTGCAGCACAATTTTTTCTCTTTATTGATATTTCAGTGAAACCACAATAACAGACATTGTCATACTTCTGCAAGTTTAGTTGCAATTCTGTATGGGTTTGTTGCGATTTCTGACGAAACATTGTTGTTTTGCCCACCACTGGACGATTTAATATTATCTAGGATAGGCGTGGTAAGGCAAAAAAGGTGTTCTTACAGTACTTCGTTTGGTAAATGCTCAATATATTATGCATATTTTCAACTTCATGATGTTCGCAGGTTTGACTCTACTGTAGTTATTAATGTACTTATCAATACATCATCTCCAAAGTTAAATAACCAAATTTCTTAAAATTTCGAAGCATAGAGTGCAAGAATATGCTCCTGGGTTAACCTCAACACCTAAGGCTGAATTAATTTGCAGTTGCGAATGCAGAAACTTTAGATGTCAAAATAAAGTCAAAATTTTGAAAATACAAAGTCAAAATTTTAAGTTTTTAGGTCAAAAAATTGGTTGCCGTAGTAATATATAATGGTGCACAAAGTAGTTAATATATCTCGGCTACAAAGCTTTAAGAGCCAGTCACTTTGCAATACGTACTTTTATGGGTTTCGTGGGCGCCAAACTGAAGGCCCGCCCCGGGCAGCCCACACTCTAGCTACGCCACTGATCAGAGCAGTGGTTGCAGCACGCCACCTGCAGGAAAACTAACAGCAATATTCTACCTACGAATCTTCGCCCAGAGGCATCGCGTAAATGCAGGTAAAAGCTGTAGGATAAACAAGAAAAATAACTGTTATTATCTAAGACAATAACTTCCGAAAAGTCTCTTTGTTTTGCAAAGATTCATCATTAGATGAACGTCTACGACGTACGTGGCGCTGGCGTGGCTTAACACATTTAAAAGTCACGCGTCGCGGATGGTACGCGGCAAAATTTTCCAAAATCGCACGGCCCGGAACGCGGTCGCGGCGCGGTTGACATCTCTAATACCAACNGTAAGTTAAATCGTTTATTGTTAATTAAGATATGACTTAATTTATTCACGTATATGAGGCAACAGTAGTTAATCACTAAAGATACTATTGTGTGACCTACAATCCCAACTGAAGTGCTCAACATTTCACAATAAATATTTACTACTAAATTATTGATGTGTTTGGCTCCGGGTAAAAATAGGTAGGTTAAGCAAACTTTGGCTTTTGTGATAACTTTACCTTGATGCTAGTAAACGAACCCATTTGATTAAATTACGGCATCTAAATCTGTACCATGCTTTAGTCGTACCCAGCTCAGAACCAACAGTGTATGGCAAATATGAAACAATAGCCGGCATGCTAGAGTTTTGGTTCTCGTCAGTCACAGCGTTTCAAATGCGCCCGCTGAGGTTTGGTTGCCATCGTTACTACTTGCCAGCTTACCTTACGCGTTCTGCAGTTATGCTGAATCATAGACGTGTTATTTCAAGCTAATTTGGAAGCGCCGTTAGACAGTAGTTGCATTATTTCGAGAACGAAGTATTCTATTGTGTAAATCTTTGTAGCTTGCGTTGAATTTTATTAAGTTCATGTAACTTTTGAAGTTGCAGTGAATACTTTCAGTTGAGTATGACGTAATTTCCAGTTTTAATTGTCGCAGTTGGTGTTGTGCTACGTTACACTACAGTCTTGAGGTTGTTTACTTTCTCTGACCTTGCTTTAGCGGCTAGCCTTTCAACGTTTCACCTGTTAGCATTGCTTGCAGATGTAAGGACTGATGATGCCTAGTTTACTCAACCTCGCAAAACCGATTCAATTGCCTGACATTGCTACATTGCGCACTAAAACAAACATTTTCTCAGTGTACAATTTTTTAGAGGGAACACTGGAACCGACACATCATTATCAAGTGCGGTTTTATATATTCGAGTACCGAAGAATTGTGTTATAATGTTTTGAACTCAACGTGTTTTGCAAATTTGCGATGTAATCTGTGCAGTATTTTGTAAGTTTTTGCCATTGCAAGCTGCAAGTCGCCTCGGTAAAAATTTGACTCTGACTACGACCATGAATGTAGCTGCCTACATTACAGCGCCAAAAGTCGTGTGCACACTTCAATATTCAATGTCCGCGCCAAAATTCTTGTGCGCGCTCACATGCGCGCAGATTAGAGGGAACAATGCGCAAGTTCCAACTTAAATTAAGCCAATCTATCTGGGTCAGCCCCCTACAATTTTTTTAAAACACGACGCTCATGTGTGGACCTAACAGAATGCAATCAAACATCGAGACAAAGATATGTACCAAAAGTTGTGTATTTGCCATCGCTCGACTAGCACTAGCCACTAACCGTTCATAGTGATCACCAATTCATGCAGTTGTGCTACCAAACATCAAACAAAAAGGAATGCCTAAACAGGACCGGATTAAGGTGGTGATATTGATGCTGAGCGTTAGGTCCATTTCTAAAAATAGGCCCAGATATTAAGCTTCTATATTCGGTCTGAGTGCGAATTATTGTCGCATAAACATGCACCGCAATGCCGAGAAAATATTTCTTTTATGCACTACAGCGTCAGACCCAATTTCGTCTTAATCCTGCCTTGCGCCTACATGAAGGGGAATCCCTTATGTATAGAACTCTGATGTTTAATGAGACCTCCATAGAGTCCAGACATCGTGCACTAACCAGGGCTGTGAATCCAGAGCCCGGACCCCAAACAATTTTGAATGATTGGAGCTGGAGCCGGAGCCAAAAACTGCTGGAGCTGAAGCCGGAGCCTGAAAAGATGGTGGAGCCGAAGCCGGAGCCTGAAATTTGGGTTCCGGTTCCACAGCCCTAGTTTATTGGGCAAGCGAATTGTACAAACAATACAATGGTCTTTAGTTTTCGATGGATCAATCCATTTTGGAGTCGGAGCTCGAGCCAAACACTTTCGATGCCTTGAGCTGGAGCCAGAGCTGGAACCTGAAATTTGAGTTCCGGCTCCACAGCACTGTCACTAACCTGGTTGTTAGCCACTTTTATTGTTAAGTCTTATAAAACTTTGTAGGTTGTTTCATAGTAATTCAGCAAACGTTGTAAAACTTTGCGGTGTGTTCCAAGATTGTACCAAGTATGTAAGTGAGGCATTGTCTGTTGAGACACAGGCTGTTCTCTTTCATTTCAAGTACAGCTCGTATAAAGACCGTTAAAAATTCTTGAATAGAAGCGAGCAAAAAGACCGCTTAAAAGTTAGTGGCATCTCGCAACGGTTAACAATTAACCGCTTTCTTGGTCTCCTAGCCACGAAAACCCGAGATAAAAGCATGAAAATGAGAATTCAGTTTCCAATGCAATAAGCAACGCATTGAATTCGTATCTCAAAAGCACAGAGCGATGGTTACTTAAAGTAAGATTTTACAAATATTCACCACGGAACTTATCAAAAACCGACAAAAATTCCAGAAAACAATTTGGATTGCATAGCGCGCATAATCGACCCAGTGATGTGGGTGTTATAAAATCTGATCTAATTTTCTGATGTTTAATCATTAACTAGCAGTTAGTCGGGTCGAACCGTGGCCTGCATTCTTGAGGATCTTGTGGTAAAGTGAGCGAATGGGTATTCTAGTGATATCAAAAGTTTACTTATTGCTTTGTACAGTTAACTCCACAGATTGATATTTTGGTTGATAACTTCAAGAATCAGTTGCCACTATCAGCAACATAGTTTGTCGGTGTTCGTAGAGATATCAAAAGTTCTAAGCTTCGGGAATAAATTATCGGTCTGCATAAAATGTACGGATGTAGCTAAAGCGTGGGTGAAGGAAGCTGTAAATGCAGTTAACAATGTTTCGTTCGAATGTATACAACTGCTGTTCTGAAACTGAAAACGTTTATCAAGGTTGTCTTTTTGATTCCTCACACCTAAACTGAAGTTTTATCGAAACTCTTTGGTAGCTAACGTTTTTTTAAAATCACACAGCCATCAAACCCACAATAGCTTGAAGGGTGGCCAGACGGACTTCAGTAAACACATGAAAGTGGTTGAGTGAATGGTTGGTAATGCGACGACAGCAACAAGCGCTTGCAACCAGACCCATGTTATACGATTGATGATTTCTCTTTCCAAAAGTCATAAGAAACATTTTGACGACGGCAAGAGCATGCCCAGGTTCTAACTGCTTCTTCCCTGATGACTACTTTTTTGTGTGAGAAGAGAACTTGGATGGTTGTAAACTCAGTTGATTACTAGCATAAAATACGTAGTTTATCAAACATACAAAACGGCCTAGCCCTACCTTTTTTAAACACAACCCTCAAAGCTTTCTAATTGGGCGTGAGGCATCGTCACCGATATCGTCTTTGACATAGTTACAAACGTAGTCTTACAAGATATCAAGCTTTGCATTGCACCTGCTCACACATTTCAGGTTCGTTTTTTTGAAGTAGAAGATTACAGCCTCGACACAATTTATGTATTTATCTTATTTATGACTTTGTGCCAGACTCATAGTCCATATAACAGAAGTTAGGTCAAACAACGCAAAAACGACAAAATATTTAGTAATTTAAAAAAGTCAGTAAAGATCGGGAAAATGCGCCGAAGCTCGACGATATGCGAGTAGTTTCTAATATGAAAACCAAAGTTTGCAGAAAGATTACTGTTTGTCGAGAAAACACCTTCGGCAATGTGACAGGGTGGCAGTGGCAGGCCACTTGACAAGATTAGTTAGTAGATATGCTCACTGCGGTGAGAATTAGCTAGTAATGGTTTTTCGTTTTACAGCCGATTACGTCTCGCTAAAGACAATTTGGCTGAAGTGCATCTTTGGGGTGTTTTCTGTATTTCAGCCCTTTTCAAATACACATTGGCAAACTTTCGGAAACGCTCAAAGTGCAATATTCATTGTTAAATATTTTCGAATTTTCGGATTGTGAATTAGGGTCTATAGTCTAAACGTGAGGTTCCTTAAGTTGTTTCTGCGATTTAGCAGCTGTATGCGGAGTATGCTCAGTACCAGCAAGCTGGTCTTTCTCATCTATATTAGCGACGACCAAATCTTAGTAAAAAAGACGTTCTGTGATTTTTTGCATAGCTTTGCTTTCTATCAACTGCACACCATAGTCGTGCAATGTTTGATGAGTTGCTTGCCGTTTGTGAAAGCGTTCATTTGCACTCTAATCAGAACCACCGGACTAAAATGTTTGCGCTGTTTTACGACAAAGGGTCGAAAGATGAACAGCATAACAGAATTTTTGCGGAGTTGCTTTTTAAACCCTAGTTATTTAAAAATATTCTGATATCAAGCGGTTAAATAGTTGCGCAGGCTACAGTTACGCAGAGCAGATATAATGAACGTCACTATGACCCCATATCTTATGTAGTTATATAAGAAGTGACCATTTCACTGATGGTTCAAAAACTTCGTTCTTTATCGCTACGCATCAGCGGTGATGTAGTTTGATGAGAGTAAATAAACAGGAACATGAGAAACGTAACTGCATTCCTAATTTGCTCAAAAATTTTAAACGTGTTGCACCAAGATGTGGTCACAAAACGTTTAGGAAGCTATAAAATGCTTTTAATGGTATCGCTTGAAAAATATGCATTGGCGTCAGAATAGCATATCATCCTATATTTTGTACAAGGGCTATTTTAGAAACAGACAATAGAAAGACAGAAAAACAAAACCTAGTCTCATGAAATTAGATGTTATGAGTTTGTTATACGGAGCAGCGGTTCTCAACCGCGGTTCAGAGAGCCGCATGCGGCTCCCAAGAATCTATTGTGTGGCTCTCAGCAGTCTTTCAATTACACCTCTAATATAGGCTATTTTGTGCAACAGACGTCTTTCTGCAATAAAGCAAAGCGTGTCAATTGACTTGTGTTAATTTTTCTTGCGGCTCTCTAACAAAATCGTGTGTCTGCATTCGGCTCCCTTCAGCGAAAAAGTTGAGAACTACTAGGCTCCGTTAAAGTGTGAATGCACGTTCTTTCAAGTGTGAAAGTTTTTGGATATTCTATGGCGTGAATCATTTTTACAAAAATGGGTTATTTGAGTTATAAATCAGCCCTAATAAAGCTTTTTCCAAGAAATCGTGTCCATAAATCTGATTTACCACCTTCATACCGACAAATTTAAAATTGCGATTTATGGAAATGCGTTAGAAATTGTTGCCACTCTTCAACCGTGTCTAGCTTTTCACGGGTGTTACATGAAAAATACTACAACTGTTACTTCAAAGCGGTTTATCATTGTTGCAATGTTTTTATTCCAAACTTTGCTCACTCACAAAACAAAACAAAGTTTGCTAAGCTAACAAAGTTACAAACTGAGATTACTCTCATTTTTTCTTAAGTGAAATTTTAGGGTTTGACCTTTATAATAATCAAGGACGTAATCGCCAAATAAGCTTTATTTGTAATGTATGCATCGAAAGTCAATTTCTGTCCAGCAATAGCATCGGTGAATGATTGAACAATTAAATTATATTGTTTCAGTTACATTATTGGAATTATTGTTCTGGTGTTACAAAAATGGGTGGACTACTAAGTTTCTTCGACTCTGAAATTCCGTTTCAAGACGACATGCATGTGGTGATAGTTGGTGGTGGTTACGGAGGAGCGTTGCTTGCTGTTCTTTTGAAGAAGAAAAACTTTTGCAAAGTGACCTTGATTGACCCGAAAAATTGCATGGTTCACTGCATAGCATCCTTGCGTTCATGTGTGGAGAAAGGTACATGGGCGAAGATTTTTTTAGAGGAGCAGTTGAACACTTAATATTGTGACAAAAACGAAACAAATTTTTGAAACCATGAAGATTAAAACAATCTTGTTAGTCTTAGTCAACACATTAAAAAAGAAAAAATATAATATCTTGTTAACACCTCGTATCCATATCCATGCATCCATTCGAAACGCATAGGTCTACATCCGAAACTGTTTGCTCCGAAGTGTTCTTGAAATTTGTGTCTTTCAGTTAAAGCTATAAGTCAGCAGTATTGTTTACGTTGCATTACACAAATAAACTGTTTCTTGTTTTTGAAATATTATGGCAGTAACGAGACTTTTAATGCTAAATTGCTCCAGTTGAGATCAAATGAGCTTTTTGTGTTTTTTCTTCAAACATGACTTCTCTATAGACTGAACGCTTTTGTAGAACTGAAAATAAAAAGTATCTTTCTGTTCATAATATCAACTTTCCTCTTTGTATATTGCATTTATGTGTCACTCATCTAAAATATTCCCAAAATGTTTGGTGGAAACTTTTCTCCAGATTTTGCCCGCAACATGTTCGTACCTTATTCCGAGGTTTTTGGAGACACGTTCTGTAGAGGCCTTGTTGTGAAGGTGAACACGGAAAAGAAACGTATTACTCTCGACGATAAAAGCAAAGTAAGTTCTCCATTCATAGATCGAGGGCTATAGGGAGTTCGAGGTGAGAAAGATTTAGGAGCACTTGTTTGTTGTTAAAGATTACACGTCACCTAATTGAGCTTATTACATTTCAATAAAAACTTTCAGTGTGTGAAACGTGAAGGTCCATTTGTTTTCTTTTCAGCCTTCAAGTTCATCAATTGCATGAGTGAAATTAGGGTTTTTGCAAGATTTTTGCATGGTGTTGTCAACATGGCGAAGTTTCGATGATGTAACCAGTTCATTCGATCAAGCAACAATTACTGTGCCCCGCGCAAAACGCCTGTGTTAAAAGTGTGAAACACGAAACAAGCAGAAGAAAAGATAGGTTTGCCATGTCGTCTAAAATACAGTAAACCAAATGTACCGAGTAGATTCAAACTGCATTGGTTCGAATATGGTCGGAGTGACAGGTGGATCGAGGGTCCCGGACCCCACTATTTTGCAAGCGGTCTGGGATACAAGGAACCCTACTGCTTTACTGCATTTTTATTTTTTCGTTATAAAGTACATCATCTTCAAAATTTTGCAGAGTGCCTGACCTTGCCGATAAGGCAAGCTACTTTTCATCTCAACCTTGTTATATAGTTATACCTTGTCTTTCACTGACGGCCTGACACAAAAAATCTGTGTTACAAATTAATGAACCATCTATTCGCAGTAAGGAAGCTCGGGGTGGTCGTGTATACAGTAATACTGAAAACTGTTACTGAAAACTGTTGGAGTTCATGATTTGGACACTGTTAGAGTTTATGACGGACTCGATTGCGTTTGAACAGCACTAAACTTGGACAAGAAGGTGGAGATTGCTGATTTGGCTTTAATTAGGTTAACATTATTCCCCTGCAATTGCAAATTAACTTCATTGAACTTTGTGAAGATATCTGCGGTCTGTGACAGCCAAGATACTGTATCTGTGACACCCTTTGACAGACACCTTCTGTGTGCAGCAACAGGCGTACAAACTCTCTTCATCATTATCCGAGTGCACCACATTGCCTAAACTTAGCAGAACACTT
>JGI24022J15233_10005461_pt1 | contig 13487 bp, 4 predicted proteins | sample Ectturendosymbi2_FD_15233 | JGI IMG/M metagenome (IMG submission 15233) | reverse complement strand
CTGGAGACTGATGACCAGTGACCATTCTAACCGCTCGTGAACAAACGTGGCAAGGCCGTGCTTCCTCTTCATGACTGGCCCAGCTAGTGAGAAGTTGGGAATCACTAGCTTGTCTGCAGTTGTGCAGTGGGTCTCCTGTAGGACGATGATGAATGCCTTGTTCTTATAGGCTAGCTAGCTGCTCAATAACGCTGATCTTGTTTGCAGTGAATTTTGTCGTCCATTGTTTTGTCACAGCAGTGTTGTGAAGTATACTGCATCTCTCTTGCAGTAGCGAAGCTGTTATGAGACTTAACTACCAAATATTGCTGAAATCTCCCCTACCCTAACCTTACTGGCTGTACCTGCCCCTGCTCTCATAACATTACACAAACAAACGGGTAGTTCAGTTCCTTTACCGCATACTTGTGAAAATGTATGTAGTTGGCAACTTAAATGTGTTAATGCACAAAATCTGCATTTTCATGGATTGGTTACCGAAGTCACTTCTATTTTAAAGAAAAAGCACATTCATTAAGAAAAACACAGTTTTTTTTAAACCACGAAGTTGTCCGCAGAAGTAGAAACAGCACTCACCAAATGAAGAGTTCCACTTTGTACCGATATCTTCGTCAACGAGCTTTTGTGAAAAATCGTTTAACAGCAGCGGAGAGTTTGATAAATGCAACCATTCCTCGTGGAAGGAGCTTGCGTTGTAGACTGCAAAAATGTATCCACTTTGTGAAATGCCAACGTCATTCACAGCCATGGGCGTCCGCAGGTGGGGCAAAACGGGCATTTGACCCCTGGAAATTGGGATTAAGAAACAAAAATTTCGAGAAAACCTGAAGTCAGCAGCTCAATTCCGATTGATTCACTTAATTATTGCAATGACTGTTTGTTTGCCAGTATGAAACTCACACTGCACATGAGCCAGGACCAGGTTCACTGTTCTGGTTTCATGCAGTAATGAGCTTGCAGTTCACTCATGCCCGTTCCTTTGCCTGCAAAGGCAAGTTGCCGAAACTTGCGAACGGATTGTTCTGCTGCTGGGCGTTACTGCGTAACAATTACATGGCAACAAATCTTCCAAGGTACTCTACAAGTCACCGTTTTGCCGTATGTGACTGCTGAGCTCAGACATCGTTACAGGTGATGCAGCGAGGCAGTGACTGCCAGTAGCGCGGCCAATAATTTTGTGCAGGAGGAACCAGCTGATGACGTCGTCAGCTTAGGGTTGCCAGGTCACTTGAAATTTTTTCAAGGACATTTTGTCGCTTTGCGATTATTGAATTTTGTTGACTGCTTTCAGCAAGCTTTCATGTGTTGTCAAGTCAGTCAAGCTAAGCTATCCATGTACGAATTTTAAAACTAAACAATACTTATTATGACACATCTGTTCTTTTTATAGTTTACTTTTCACTACACAACTGTTTAAGATGGAACAAATCCTCATGCTATTCTGTTCAATTACATTGCTTAATCTTGATTCTTGAAAGTTCAATGTAATCAATAGTTCAAATGAACAATTTCACATCAGTTCAAGAATTTTCAAGGACGGCTGAAAATACTCAAAGAGAACAAAACGTTTCTGAAGGAGGATCACGTACATAACCAGTTTTGAGAGCAAATTCAAGGAAAGACCTTGGGGCTCAAAGACGTCTGGCAACCTTACGTCAGTCACTGACGTCCGACAGTCCCGTTTATTTTCTAACAGTTGAAAATTGATGTAAAGCACCGGTAAAAATCTTAACATGTTTGTTTCGGGGAAAGGCCATAGCCTCTTCGGCTTCATTCTAGCTGTGCTATTTTGTGTTTCTTTGTTTTCAGAGGTAATATCACATGAGGTAGTAGCAGAGTATAACAAATACAAAAACCTTTACCCCCGACGCAGCAATTGCGTTTTCACAAGGTTCCAATACTTGAACACATTGAAACAAAAAGAATGATAAACACTGAAACAATGCGCCGGCAAGTACTCCAATCTCAGTGGCGTATCTATGCAAAATGGCGCCCATGGCAAAGTTTAAATGTGCGCCCTTTCTAATAATTTAAATCTTATATGTAGGCACAATTTTTACGAAAGTTAAACCACGAAGAAAATAAATATTTTTTAACGGAAAATATTTGTTTTTACGTTTGCTTTAAACTTTGCAGCAAATAAAATATAAGTTACCATAAGGACCACACTACATTTCTAATATCAATTTATTTTATTATAAAGAATATCAAAACATCCGAATAATAACGTTATCATAATTTATAGGCCTACATAGTGTTGCCTGACACAATTGTGTATCTTACAAAAATATCAAACAACGTATTGCAACTGCAAACAACAATTTCTTTTAAAAAGAAACACGTCATGTAGACGTAATATGTAATTTGGATTGTACAATAAATTTTTAATGCAAATCATGTACCACTTACGTTCGAAAAGCACAATTCCATCGAAATATTAATATATCCAGCAGCCTTTTCCTTTTAAATCACACAAAATGGCCCTTTCTATACTAATCACTGCTAGATCACACAATCTGCCAGAACCATCGCCAGAAAGTCTTCAATGGGTTTTACGTTTGTGCAGGGAGGGGATTTGTGTTTGTGCAGGGAGGCTTCACATTCTAAAGTTCGACAAAAACTCCACTATTTATTGTGTTTCATATTACAATTTGGGGGAGATAAACCCGAGTGAAATCTGCCATGCCTTATTCTTAGTCATTGAGACTCGGAGGCATGAAAGGACTAGTTTCAATTTATTGAAAGATCGTTCGCAGCTTGCAGTAGATACTAGGCCATCGTCAGCGTTTTTTTTTTTTTTTAAGCAAATCGAAGGACGTCAGGACTTCAGGACGCGATAATTTTAAGTTACACGACTTCAAATTAGCATTTTGCAATCTAGAATTGTCTCGTACAATTGCTTGCCATGTACATATGAACTGTACACAGCTCCAAAATTGTCACACGTAGATTTTTGTTTTTCACAGTCAAGACCGTACATAGGTCTTGGACATCGAACAGAAAGCCAATTTTGGACAGAAGAAGCTAGCTCTAAACACGAGCAACAAATCACTTTGAGTAAACATTTTTTGCTCAACTCGTACGGTAACAATTCTAACTGCTGGTTTTTTGAGGAATAACTAATGTTCTCCACCTTAGTCTCTGGACGGGTCATTGTATTCAGCCTATTTATCGGACACGAGTGGCCACCGAAGAGGTTTCGTAAAGTCGGACTGGGCTGCAGTTCGCAGCAGTTTAAGTAATTTAATGGCCTCAACGCCAGTTATCTGCATCACAATCAGTTTCTCACAGCCGCGGACTTAAACTCGTCTCAACCAGATGCTGACTAGTATCTTCTTGCCTGAAATACAGCAGTATGGGGTGACTTGGCCTTTCTTATAGCCTGAGAAGGACGATGTCTTGTAGATATGGGTGGCATGCGAGTGTTCTTGTTCTTTCACAATATCTGACCGTCGTGTTTGTCACAATATCATAGTTTTGTCATAATGCTTGGTGGTGCTGGCGCAACACGCCCAACTTAATACATTACATATGGGCGCGCCGTGTTGATGCAGTTTTGCAGTTTATATTCGTATGGGGCGCAAAATAGAGGTTCAAGAAACTGTAAATAAGAATTTAATTTTGACATGCAATTTTTGCACCCACGTCAAAGCGGCGCCCATGGTAAGTACCATGTCTGCCATACCCTAGATACGCCACTGTCCAATCTATCCTTGTCATACAGTAGCAGAGCTGGATCAGCTACACGAATCCATTTAAATACAATTGTAAATACTCTTCCACATTTTTCAATAATATTTTCAATTGCTCTGTGCTGAAAAAGTCGGATTACAATTACTTTTCAACCTGCAGAAAATGAAAATCGCAATTATAAACAACAAAATTACGTTGTAACGCATTCTAAGATATCTTTTCAGTTTGATTATACTGGTGCTTTGAATTCCGGACTGCCACAAGTGGTCAACGGTGCCATGGGTGTCCGCAGAAATATTTCCAGGGGGTTATAACGTCGATATTTGGCTTATCCTTTTCAGGTTGTTGACGATGCAATGCAAATGGACGTTCACAAAATGCTTTGCCCTTTCTCACCACAAAGAAAATGACCTGCTACAACTGTCACAAAAATTGCACTTCGTTGGCAGCAAGGTTTTGTTTTCACTCATACTTCTTTTTACACAGTATAAAATTGCGTGGCTAAGCCCTATCAGCACCCACTGTCTCGCTGCATTACCTGCCGTGGAAGCTGTCTGCATTCAACAGCAAGATGCGACAAAATGTCTGCTACCGTAACTTGTAGTAAACCTTTGAAGATTAGTTGCCATGAAACTGTATTGTTGCACAATAAAGACCAACAGTGAAATAATCTGCTCGCTAGTTTCGCAACCTGCATCTGCAAGCAAAGGAGCGGACATGAGTGAATTCCAAACTCATCACTGCATCACACCAGAACAGTGAACCTAGTTCTTGTGCAGTGTGAGTGTCATATCGGCAAATAAACTGTCATTGCAAGAATTAAATTGATTACTCGAAAGTAAACCGCTGACTTCAGTTTTTCTAGAAATTTTTGGTTCTTAGTCCCAATTTCCAGGGGGAGGCATATGCCCGTTTTGCCCCCTGCGGACGCCCATGAACGGTGAGCACCTCTGTTTTTATAAGATATTTTTACTTTAATCAAATATCAAGATGCTTCAATGCTTTGCATATCAACGCACGAAGTTTATTCTTATTTGGCCTGCCTGATGATGAGGCATATACAGTACCTCGGTTGCTGTGTTTTGAGCCGTGGATGATTTTCTTAGGTGCTTGTAATAGATTTTGACAACATCCGTGCGACCTTGTGCATCATTTATGGGATACTGGTGCTTTTCCGTTGTATTTTTTGTTCATGCCGATCTGTTGCAATCATATCTATATCATGTGCCTGATGCGTCGACCTCCGTTTCAGATGCTGTGTTTAATATTGTTGATGAGTTCCTGAAATGCTGTATTGAATGCTAGCAATGCAGTGTCTTCGTTTTTGCATTTCCGTTTGGTTTTCAGTTTTATTGCGTTATTGTATTTTGAAAGCTCGACGTGACGCGACAAGATTGCACCAGTCAGGCCACCACCTGTAGCAAAATTGTCGTTAAATAAATTGATATTCATGAAGTTTGAAAAGTTATGGTCGTTAGTACTATTAAAACATTTCGTATCCATGAAATGATAATCCAGTGGCACACACCAGAATTCAAAGCTCTAGGCTTGCTGTAAGCTTTCGATGAATTAGCCGACTGGACACTGCTTTCATGATTTTGCAATAAATCGGTCTTGCACATATTTGGGTTTAAGTAATTGGTCTCCACACAAGGTGGCGCAGTCGAATCAATCAGAAAATATTTTTGGTCAAGAGGCACTTGGTGATAAATCAGTTCCATTTTAAAGTGACATTTTCCATATGAACAGTCCATAACAGTAAAGATAGTTACCAAACCTAAGCACTCCCCCAAGCCTAAACTAAACGCTACATCGAAAAACTATGAACTACTTCAAATGCAAACACTTTGCAACCCCAGCATAGCTGCAAAACTAGAAATAAAAGTGGAAAATCCTGCTTTGCCCAAAACACATTGTTGTCTGGCCTTAGCCTTGCGCACAGGACGGTAGCACAACAGATACTTATACAACATCGACATCACGCGCACAGCACATTAGGAATGCTTCGCCACTGGCGCAGAAATATTTGAGCAGGTTGCATAGCAAGCATATAATTGATTTGATTTAGACATTTGTCAAATCTCTGTTAAGTTGTTAAAAGATTGTTAAATTTCAAAAAATTGCAATTACAATCACACAAAACATATCGTTTCAACAGAAATTATAATTACAACCACATTTAACTCTTATAATAAATACTACGGCCAAAGCAAACGATACAACTGACTTTGCTTTGGCCGTAGTATTTATTATAAGGCTATTTAGCACTTCCGCTTTTCGTGTACCACATTTAACTCATTTAAAAATTGCAATTGCTCTGTAAATTAACAACGACATGCTTGGAAACGTAAAGCAAAATTCGGCTAGCGATGTTGCAAACTTTACGCAGCCGTGTAGTATCAGACTTTNGGTCCTTGCTGGACAATTTATCATTTGCTTATGATAACCCCACGTTTAATTTTTTGGCGATGTACTTGTACTATTTCGACTGGCGGCTGAAAGTGAACAAAATACAATGCTTAACAAGCGAAATTATCACCAAAAACACCTGTTGTTTGAATAAAACTACCTCAGAATACAAAAACCGCCATTCATTTACAAATTTCTGGAATTGTCAGAATAAAAATAAAAGAAACACGCCACTGGCTATACCTGATAAATAATGCGGCAAGTTAATGCAACTTTGCCCGAACTTCACAACTTGATCCCCTGAATATGACAGGTTCTCGTTGACCATCAAGCACTGAGAACCGTTTCCAATCCACATGACGCCATTTTGTATCTGTACTGCCTCGCATGACTTTGGATCAGTAAACAGTACTACGTCAAATGTGACGGGATTCATTGCCAGGCACCTAAGGTAGCACAATGAGGAGGTTGTAGAAGGAGCGTATAAAATATGAGGTTATATAAATCAAATATTGTGCGTTCAAAAACCCTAAGTGATCGAACCAAGAAAAAAATGTAAAAGTAGAGAAGCTTTCAGAGCCATAATTTCGAAAAAATCTGACGAAAATACATTTTTACCAACCAGAAAAGATGGATATTTTTTATTTTGCTTCTTCACATTCTTACTCCTGTGGCCACGTTTCCTGAGACACATGTACTTCCAAGCTGGTTTGAAAAAAAATTTTTTCTAATTTCTACAAAACACACACTTGTTTTCAGATGCAAGGAATAGTGCTTCGTAGTTGCTGCTCATACGTGTCCAGCGACTTGCAGTGCAGTTGTATCCAAGTGCAATCAAGTCAGTCCCGCTTTGTTTTTGTACGCACCGTTTGGTGTGATCGTCAACGAGGATGAAATACGTATCTAAACAAAATGTTGTTTCAATCACCTCGAATTCAAAAATATCTGATCCTCTCTTCTATCTGCCAATTTTCGGGTTTTCGGTTGTCTTCTATGCAGTTTCGCTTTTAAATTGGAAATTGAAGGGAAGCAAAAATTGTTTGGCCTCATAAATAATCATTGTCTGGTTTGACGCAAGATCACGATTCTCAGAAATATATCCTTTATAGAATACTACATGTATCACAGTCCTACACTCTTTTGTAACAAAATTATTGCAAAACCAGTATCTTGAAAGTGCAAGTAAATTGTGAACAACTGGATTTGAGCAACTATCACCTCAATGCTGAAATAAACAGCTGAGGAAAAACTTAAAAAAGTCAGAACGGAACAACCAATTTTCTGAACAAGAGTATTTACATTGTTTCAAAGTCTGATATTTCGAATCCAGAAACTGTCTACAAATGGTAAAAACCCCACATGCAAGATTTATGAGAGTTAATCGCCACCACGGAAGGCTGAACCCTGTTCAAGTCAAGAAAATTCGCTTCAGACTTTAGGCAAATGAATCCTAATTCTCTTAATTAAATGCTTTGGTTTCAGTATAAACTTAGAATGGAACGTTTTCATTGCAGACCGTGGGTCTTTAAAATTACAGTAAACATTTGCAAATATTATTTTGTTATGAACAATAACTGTCTTATTGATGTTGTACCAAGGTTGCAAAAATGACCATCCGTGCAAATTAATCTTCATTTGCCAAATATCATTTTCAGAAGATTTTCAACTTCTCAAAAACAAAGTCATAATATAGGCTACACTTTTATCAAAACTTTTGAATTTTTTAGCCTTGAAAAGTTTTGCTTTGAGTGCCGAAAAGTGAAAGAAACTGGTGCATTTTTAAAAAATTTTATTATGAGAAGTAAGGGTTATTTCGGTTCAATAACAACTTTTGTATGAAGCTTGGTATTTTACCGGTGGCCATTAATTCTGAAGGACGATATCTTTTGACATAGTAGTAGTACCTTCTGTCATCGTGGTGCCATCTCGTGGGGTTTGGATGAATGCGTTTCCGCCTGTTGAGGTTTGTGCTGAACTGGTGTAAACCGTCGTCTCTGGTCTTGAAGTTGTTTCATCATTCACGGTATGAAAAACACTTCTGGTGGTTGCCACAGTTATATCCGAAACGGTCTGAGCTGCTACGACTGGTTGCGATGTGGTCTCGAGTAACCCAGCTTTCGTTGATGTCGTTTCATCTGCTGTGCTTTGCGCCCAAGTGAACCGAGTCGTTTTCGACTGTAGGGAAGTTGTCTCAGTTAAAGCAGATTGCGTTTCAATGTTCTGAGCTGAAGTGGTTTGCTTTGGTGGTATCTCAGTCGGTGTTGGTTGTGTTGAGGTGCCCTCCGCTGGTTCAGTTGTTTCAAGCGGAGTGGTTTGTGCTGTGGTAGCTTCAGGCAGGGTTGATTGCATTGTAGTAGAGTAAGATGGCGTAGTTTGAGCTGTAACAGCTACATCAAGCGTTGTTTGCGCTGAAGTGGCATCGACAGAAGTAGTTGGCACAGTGGTGCTAATGGTTGCTGTAGTTCTCTCATCATGTGTCGTAGCTTTGCTTGTAGTTGGCGTGGACCAGTCTTCTGAAATCACACAGCGATTTTTATCTTTTATCGAACAATGGCAACGAACTTAACGAAACGGTAATCAGCATAATAGTAAGCTAGTGATACTAGAAGAAAAGTTTGAATATTTTCTGCAAGTAAACACAGATGTTTTTTCAGTCTGTGATACAGGCCCGTAACCAGCTTGGGACACCGGGGGTGGCGAAGAGTTTTCTGGGAGGGGCCCAAATTTTTTTAAACAATGTCCAACACACGGAGTTGGACATAGTTAAAAACTTTTTCCAGAGGGGCAAAAAAATTTCCACCGAGGGCCTCACCCTCCTGCGCCCCCGCCCCCTCTAGTTACTGGCCTGCTCTGGTATTTGTGTTGTGGTGTCGTTTAGGACCAAAAATCTTCAAATTTTAGATTTGAAAACATTCTTGAAGACATTTCGTGCTTTCTACAAAGCTAAATTGAAAATTCCATCTTGAAAAATCTTCAGTGTTTGGCACGCTTCTCTTTCAACGTTTAGGACATGGCTTAATTCAGATCCGAAGCTTCTACAAACTGTTACCCGCTTTCAAAACGGCTTGTAAAAAATAAAATATGTTGTTGAAAAGCCAAGTCGTGTAATACAAACATTTTTTCCACAAACAAAATTGCAAAAAAAATATATGTCAAATCCAATCCACTTCTAAACAATCATTTACCAAGTTGACAAATGAAGAATGCTTGATCAGATGTGCATGATAACACGACCCAAGCGTTAGCATCATCTTTGCTGACAGCCACACAGTCGTTTGACGAATCTGGGCCAGAATAGTCAGCGTGTGTTGCGAAGTGATGATATTCTTTTCGGAAATCTTTGTTAGGCCATTTCCATTTGCCACCCTTATCGTCATCATCATCATCGTCGTCGTCATTATCATCATCGTCGTCATCGTCGTCGTCATCGTTGTCGTCGCCTCCGTTTCCATCATGAAAGCGGTCAGATTGAAGACCTATCCACCAATGGCTGGCAGCTGCGCAGATGTGGTTAGCCTGAATAAACGTTTGATCGCTCGAAGCGTTTTTGAAGATCACTGAACCGGAACTCTATCTACCATTTTCACCCTCGAAATGATTGCAAGTAACAAACTCGCCTGTTCCTTTGGTAGTATTAACTTCCCAAACTGTTTGAACTTCGTTGTGTGCTTATGTTGCTGTACGTCATTGATTTGCAAGGCACAATGTGGCGTTAAGCTCAGTTTTAAATCTTGTTTTTCTGAGCCTAAAACACCAAAAATGCTTTTCACGCTCTCATTCAAAAAGATGTAAGAAATGAATGTACAATACGTTGGAAAAAGTTAAATGAGATGCACTTTTGGTCAAAAGCATTGTACTATAAAGGTGTAGTATCAAGGACTGAACCAAACCTTGATCCAGAAAGAGTAACGGCAAGCTAAAAATGTAAAAGTCTGAAAGTTTCCACACTCGGCTGTGAAATAGGCGCATTAAATAAAATACATATTTGCAATCCGACCTTTCTTTGGCGAACTGATATAGTTACACTTTCTAATGGGTAGAATAATAGTCGAACTCACTCACTGAGCTTAACAGGGAGCCTATTCAATTCGAAAAATATTGGAAAAGGCCCTTGAGATTTTTTCGTATTCATTTCTAATAATGGATTTCATCACCACCAGTTTATGCGTTTCTTTGCTGTTAAAAGCTAATCTTAACCTTTCTCATTAATTTCACGAGGTAGTTTGAGATTGCACACAGCTTTGCTGATAAAAGCGTGAAATTTCACGGACTAAGCGAACTTCTCAGGATGTATAAAGAGTCTGTTAAAAATGTAGCTCTGCATTTCAAGTAGGAGTGATACACGCTTCTACATAAAGATCTGTGAACTCAAAATCAACTGAAGACATTCGTCAACTATCGTAACAACCAAGCCTATCCCAACAATAGTGACTATGCTGCACTAAAATGTGTCCCTCGAATTCCTTGACGTTTGGGACTACTTCGCCTCTGCGTTTTGTTTACACGTTTTATACGGCAGCGTTTAAATCGACTTTCGTAGATGTAAACGTAACTTGACACCAAAACGGTGTTTATGCAACTCAAACATAACATCGTGCATTTCAAAGATCTCCTACCAGAATTGCTGATGACATTTTCAATAAATATCTGAATTCCAGGGTCATCAATGGTCACCAGGTGTCCTTCAAGCTGCTTGCACGACTGCTTTGCTTCTCCGTATGTTTTCAACATTTCGCCGAGTATGAAATACTTGTCACGATAAGGAAGTGCATTGCCTGAAAAAAGTCTCTTTTAACATAAGACCCCTTTGAACCACGCAATTACTGTAGATCGTGAAATGAGCGGCAATAGTTCGGTTGTAAAGTGTCTGACTTCCAACTGGAAGGTTGGTGTTCGATCCACGGCCACTGAGTGAATTGCCGTAGCGCTCCTTGGGAAAGGGCGTTTACCTCAACCGCCTCGGCAAGATGCAAATTTCAAGTTTCGGCCTGCCACCAATTGCCGACACCAAAAAAAGAAAACATACAGCTTGTATTAACGCTGATTGAATTTTTAAAGCTTCGCGTTTCTGTGTTCAGCCTCAGAGTCAAATCCTGAACCATGTAAATCAAAACAGCAAGAAAGAAAACTAGATTAGGCTTATGGAAAGGTTAATTTTATGAGATAGCTATTGGCAAAAGAGGGCTTTCGAAGAGAGATAAAATTGTTTAATCCTGCTTTTTTCCATTATTACACAGAAGCAAAACTGGCTGGATTAAAACATTTTCGCAAGGTTTCGTGTCTTTCGCTTGATAGTATTTCTCAAGCACTGTACAACTGCACTTTTAGTGAAATCGAACAAAGTATTGATTTGAGTGAATTTTAAACAGAATCCAAAACAATCTCAAGACACTGAAAACAATTTCGTGACGTTTTTCAAAGTTACCAAAGGCTTTGTGTGCTTGGAGCAATTCCTCTCACTATGCCTGCCTTCTTAAATGAATATAATTTACTCAGTGAAATAGTTTATCAAAAATGTACCACAAAGATATTTTGCTAAATGTCTGTGGTGAAACAACACGATTTGGGTGATGGCAGGGGTGGATCCAGCTAGTAATTTCTGTCATATTTGGTAGTCAAGTCTCATAACGGCTTCGCTACTTTAAGAGAGATTAAGTATACTACACAACAGTGCTGTGACAAAACAGTGAAGACAGATTAGCTTTATGTCGCGAACAATGAGACATTTCAAACATGACGAAAGACTTATTCGGAATTGGTTTTGATATGTTTCTTGCAGAATTGTACAAAAATCATAGCAAATAAAGTCGCTTTTGTAGCTTTTATGGGGGGGATCGCCCCCTCCCGAATCCGCCACGACTGAAATTTGTTCCCTTCCTGGGCGGTTGAGTTGAACGCTTTTGCCGAAGGAGCGCTGTGTTGATTCATTCAATGGCGGCCTGGAACAAACGCCCAGCCTTTTGATCGAAGAGTTAAACCTTAACACTTAGCTATCGCCGCTCACTGAATGTTTCGGTGTTATGCTTATGAGCAACAATTAAAGATGAGAAGTTTTAATTTTAAAAATCATTCATTAAAAAGATTGATGGGTAGGAAGCTGTGTCCTGTAGATTGTCAAGATTTTTCATAAAATAAAAAAACATTCCAGGTAGCACTTAAGCAAACTCATTGACAAGGTATCAATAACAAAAACCACTGCTGCTCACCTGTCCAAACCAAACAGATATATCCAAGAGATTCACCACAGTCTGTTCTCACCCAGCTTGAAGAAACAGAGGAATCTCTGTCCATTGAAAAGCATTGGCCTGCATTGCTGAATGCGCTAGCCGTTGCGCTAAATCCGCGATCACCAGTTGAAGTGCCATCAGGCCATCTCAATGTCCCGTCGAGATCTTTAAGTCCAATAAAATACTGGCTTGCCGAACCTTGAATGTGGCAAAAAAAAACACATTTACAAAGTTATGCTTACACATGCTAACATTATATTTCTCATGTGTACAAGTATGACAATGTTGATAGTCGGTACTCGCAAACAGGAGCAATACTTCCGACGTAAACTGATGTTGGATAAACTCCCAACGAAAGTCTAACGGTTTTGTAAAAACTCTTGATGGAAGTATTAGCGAACCTGCTCCCAAAAGTTATGGGAGGCGAATTGCAACTTTTTCACGCCAAATACAATCTCAATCAGGGTTGCGGAGTCGGTGTCGGAGTCGCAAGAAGTCGGAGGTTTTTGGTTGGAGTCGCAATCGGATTCCTAAAAACACTAGGAGTCAGAGTTGGATTTTATGTCCGACTCCGTAAGTCCAATTGAATCATTTTTGCACCACACTAATCATTTGCACCACACACAGCTTCTTGAAAGTCTAACATATTATGCAGATTTCACATATTGTCCAGTTTTTCTGTCAAATGTATGATAAATGCACATAAAATTAACAAGATAAAGTCATACTTTTCTGCCATTATACAATGTTAGTTGATCAAGTCATGAATATCATTTTACTTTGTTTGTACCTGTTCTGTGAAAATCATTTTATTTTGTTTGTATCTGTTTTGTGAATATTATTTTATTTCGCTTGTACTTGTTCTGTGTTGCTGCTGTTTTGCTTTCATGTCGTTTCAGGGCAAAGATGAGCAACCACTACCTTCGACTCAGCAGTGGCAGTACCATCCCTAAGCAAACATCCAGATGATCGTCTGGTCATCCAACCAGTTTTGATGCTGCTGTATAACTTGCCCCAGACAAACTGCTTTTGAGCTTATGTTTGCATGGATGCGAAAGGGTTATGGTAACCCGGAGGGAGTTTCATTTTGGCTGGGTTTACACTTTCTTCGTCCAGCTCAGTTCCTTGCGGAACTGGTGCACCCTAACGAGAGAAACC
>JGI24022J15233_10005459_pt1 | contig 13488 bp, 15 predicted proteins | sample Ectturendosymbi2_FD_15233 | JGI IMG/M metagenome (IMG submission 15233) | reverse complement strand
AGCGCCTTCGACAGGCAGCGGGCGCCCCAGTTGTCTGAGGGAGGGTAAGTAGCTTGGGTGATATGCCGGGTTAAGATCTCCTCCCTTTCCTTGGTCAACTTGGCCATTGCCACGTACCTGTAAAAAGACGTTGCTCTTACTTCTTGGAGTTGAGTTTGTTGCAGGGCGTGATAGTTTGCTGAGGTGCACGCACAACTGTAAGCGCGCGTAGCCATCACCAACTGGCAGAGCAAAGCTACGAGGAGATAATTTCATGGCCGCTGTGTTTGGCATAAGCTGAACGTGAATCAAAGCAGTATTTCTTATCTTCTTCTTTTTGTACTGCAGGCTGTTCCAGCGCAATAGAGCTTCATTTAATAAAGCTATGAACAAAATAGCTTGGCGAAAATAGCTACAACAGACGCTGCACAGGGGATGTCGCAAAAGCGCTTGTCATAGTGACATGCAGACAACACCACGTTGATAAGACGTGTTATAGCTTCGGGTGAGTTTGTCACGAACAGGTTTTCACCACACAAAAACTTGTGCTTCAGAGAGAGTGCAAAAGTTCGTTTCGCAAATCCACGGCAAATTTTTTTTCTGATACAAGCGCAACACCGACCCATGTCTCCCATTCTATGCGAATGACACGGGCGAGCCAAGGACGATCCACGTCAATGCACAGCGAAGGATTAGCGCGTGTGCGCTTTCTGCCTTTCAGAGACGGGTCATGTAGGTCTTTCGTATTTTCCTCTCGGGAGTATGTTTGAAAGATACCACAAACTTGAATGCAGCTCAATGTGTCATGAAGAGTGTAAATTGAAGTCAACAATGAGGTTCTTGGTGTGTTCTTTTTTGTTTTTTTTATACAGGCAGCTTTGAAAACCTGCTTAAGATACGCAGTGGCCGAACAAACGTAACGTGAAGCAAAGTACGTTATGTTCCTTATTGTGCCGTGCGCTTCCGGTGGGAATAACAAAATATATTTTTTCAGCCCTTCCTTCTTTGCAACCTGAGTTTTGTATCTTTTTTACAAATCTTTACCAAACGTCGTTTTTTTCGGTTAGGCACCGGGCGAATGTTCCCAGCTACAACACCCACAATCGATATAGCGAGTCAAAACCTGTAACTTCGTTGTTTGTTACCATCGAACTACATTGTACGGCAGGTAATGTCACATCACCAACGCAGGGAAGTTTAGTTCCATTTGGGTAAAGCTTTTGCAGTTACTCTTGTTTGTTACAAGCAGTTCCGACCACGAATCGTTTTGCAGATATCTGGGCGTGCCGCTGGAACTGTGCGTGCAGCGTGAACCGCGCGTGACACTGAACGGTAGCAGCGCGTTATCTTATGGCAAAGCTTAGAACTCATTTGACCTCGAGGCTCAGACGGCCAGCCCTTTAACTTGCTTTCCATTGTTTTTTGAAACGACTGCTATATATATTTTCTGATCAGGCAACTTAACTTTGCGAAGAACAGCCATCATCCTAAGCGCCAAACATCAGCTGACAAGTTTCTCGACACAAACTGCGCCTCGCGCTCAAGTGGATTAACAAGAAAATGTTTGTGAAGATTACGTGCGATGTTCTCGCATATCTCACCGATGGCAAAGTGGCGTTAAATTAATGATTAAGTGTCAAAAACGCGAACAACTGCCGATTACGCAGCAGTCACTGAGCACTGCGTTGCACCCACCTCGGATCGTCTTTCAAAATATCGTGGATGCCAGCGTGCGTCAAGGGCGGCTTCGATACGAAGATCTCCAGCTTCTCGTACAGCAGCTCTTGGAAGCCCTCCTTGGCTTTTTCGACGATTTCGGTCTTTTTCAAAAGAAAAATTTTCGAAAGCGTCAACACGCGGTACGTGGCTGTTGCAGGAAAGCGGCTCCCACACAAGCAAGGCATGAAAAACTCATTTAGCACGATTTTTACACAGAACAGCAAGAAAATGATCAGGTGTGAAAAAACTTAACCTGAAACAATACGAAAATAATTCAGCACTGCTTATTAAATCTAGGATCACCTGAAATTGTTCGTATATTGACGACAATTCTGTTTCGGTAATTTCCGTAATGAAATCATAGTGTTTGAAGAATTTGGACACATCCCCCCACTCCCCGCCAGGCGTTACCTGAAAAGGCAGAGGATGGTCAGACGAACGTGAACTGAAAAGCGACAATAGACAGTACGTCCACCTAATATATGTTAATTAAAAATGTTTTCACTGCACGTCGAATTCATCAAATTTTAAACGATTTCTCTCACTTCAAAATAATTACTTTCACTCAAAACATGAATGTTGTTGCTAAAAAACATAAAATGGACAAGAGTGTTGAAATAGGTTGGATCGAGCAGGAGGTTAAATTGGTATCATGCAAAGAACTGAGAAGCCGGTTGTCAAGGTTCGCAAGTTTTGCGCGCACAGCAAAAATCCATTAAGCAGCCTGTAAACGACTTATGGATTGAAAACTTTCTTCAATGCGCCACTTGACTGTCATCGGACGTGAGCTGCCAGTTCGTGTTGTGTGGACTTGATTCAAACTATCTTCGACAAATCCCTGACCGTTGGGAAAGTTGACAGTGACCGCCGCAAGATCAAGCTCACAGTGGCAAAAATCAATGCAGAAAAACATCGTTTGCATGCCAGCCCATTCTCGGAAGCATGCCATTATGCGCTCAGAACAGGCTTCCCGTTTCGTCACAGTCACGATTGTTGCAAACAAAACATTCAAATTCATTCCAACTGATCGAAACAAAAAAGCTTTGTGAGGACACACAGCAACACAGGACATTTGAAAGTAAAAGTCGAACTTATGAGACACCGTAACTCAACGTACCAATCCCGGCAGCCATGATGTAATGCGCTGTAGACTCACCTTTGGCCACTATTACTGCAGGGGGTGACATTTTGTCTGAAATCAGGCATATAAAAGTTTCGCAAAGCATGAAAGACCAACGCAAATGCTAACGAAAAACATATGGTTTGATGGATTTTTAACAAGTCCAGCGTCGAGAGCCGCGATTCCTAACAGGGTATCGAACGACGTAATGCGGAGTGTCTGTTGCACGACCATATCCATTATTCTGAAAACCTAGAAACTAGCATCGTCCCAAAGAAAAACTAGCCATTCGATTGAAGCACGCACGGAAAAACAGTCGAACGGCTTCATTTCAGTTTCAAGTTTAAAAACCGTAACAAATTGTTCTTGATACCAAACAGTTTTTTTTAGGAATGAATTTACGAATTTTTGAAGTGGGAAACGATTTCAGCTTTGCAAAGTGCGTCGCGCGCAGCACAATCCCGATACCAGTCTGGAGGATTGCTTGCTTCCAGTGATTGTCAACGTGGTCCAGGTGGACCACCTGGAATTTCTGGTGGTTCAAAGTGATTTCTATAAATCCTTGATAAAACGTTCACTGACCTACAGTATGTGCAATACAGTTTTGACTAGTTGTTCATGAGATGTCAGCATAGCAATGTGGTCCACCAGGATTTTTAAAAAGATGGGCCATGGGCCAAAAAAAGGTTGAGATCCACAGCACAAACTAAATTCCCTGGCATCGGCGTGCCTAGCCGCCATGCGTTTTTCATTGGCCAGTAAATAAAACAAAGCAATGATTGCTGGCTGAAGAGACTGATTCAATGACAGTCAACAACACCGCTGTTTGCTTAACCAGCACAACGAATATGGTGCGAATGAAGTCTCACCTCAGCCAGCATTAGCCGGGTGTGTGTGATGCTTTGGCAACATAAAGCTGAGAAGCGTGTACAACGAAGCATCCATCTCGCCAAATAACACACCAAGCCACTCGCANTATAGCGCCAAACAAAGCTGTACAGCTCGCACAAGGGCTATACAGGTGAATCTGCTTCACAGCAACCGCTCGTATACGAAAGACAATGTTTCGTTGTCAGGTAGCACATCAACTAATTACCTAAAAGCAGCTTGGCGACCAAACGAAGCAAATCGGTTACAAGGCCTTTTGCTTGGCAAGCAGCCTGTTTCGCATTTAAGGAAAATAAGCTTACAAGCACTGTCTGCCACTTGAAGACCTTTAGAAAAATATACCAAACGGTGAAAGATGTACGAAGTTCGCTATTTCTTACACAACGAGAAAGGCAACTGCGCGTTACCCGGCTCATTTATCAACAGAGGGAGCAGGAAAGGACTGGTCAACACCGACGCGGCAATGCTGCTGCCAAAACGGTTCGGCCCAGCAGGCTGTGCGCAGGCCAGTAACTTTCCTGTGCGGAATTTGCGGTGAGCTTCACATTTTTTCAAAAAAGATGCATTTCACGCAGTCGGTCACAAGCAGCGATGCGGAGACACGCACAGCATACAAACATGAGGGGCGGTCCAACCAGTACTTTGTTCCGGGGCCCTAAAACTAAAACGGGGCCCGGTAGAACTTGAATGTCTGGCTGTTTGTTGTAAGCAAAATATAAAGAGGACTGTGAGGTGGTTTATGAAAAGGTTGTCATTAGTGGCGTAATTAGCATAATACACGCGCGCACTGAACGATTTAGAATGTCCCCAAACATTCCCACTTTCCAGTGGTTCACGAATAATGAACATCAGTTTCCTAAAAAATTCTGGAATGGAACCAAAATTGCACCAAACCGAGCTTGCTCGGACTTTGTCGTCACAAAGGTTACTGATTGCCACTGAATACGACACAATGATAAACCGTTGAGCAAAAATTGTCATGAACACGTAAAGGCAACTATTTATTCGAGTAGACAATTCTCGCCCCATCCTAAACTTTTATAAGCCTACGCACCTGCCCAGATCATAAGCATGAGCCACGTATGAGAAGTAGGTTACCCTACTCTCCAGTCTTTATAGACTCTGATGCGCTACTGGGCTAGTTGTAAACTTGACGTAAATACTGCCGGCAAGATGCAACTCGGACGAAAAGCATACAAGAGAAATGGTAGAGTAAACGCGACATGAAGTCGTAAAATTATTCTATTTCTGATAAAACGCCGCATTTAAATTCAGGAGAAACTACATGATCAAGTCAGTCTGAGGGGAAGCAACATCTTTAGGAGTGTTGGTTTTGACCGTTTGAATTCGAATTTGAGGAAATCTTACTTCATCATTAACACACACATCCAGGATAAAACCTGGCCACAACAGACCTGTTGCTGCTTCGTGCAGAAACATAACTTGAGTGAACGTAGGCTAATTAGCATGTAAAGAAAACTCCCTGTGTTCCGTTCCGATCATTGTGACGTTTTTTTATTTCCGTTTGAACTTAAAAGGGCCACAGAGTTTATGTAGAGCTTTTAGAAATTTCATGAGAGTTTACATTATCAAGCAAATTATCTACCAGCCCCGAAGCCCGGAGACACCAGAAAACTATTGCGCCGTCTTGAGAAGTTCCTCTCGTGGGCCTGCATACGAGACCATACATTTTAAAGGCTCAAGACCTTCTTGTAAACAATACATTTCCCCTGGAAGTATTGAGCGTTTGCGGAATCATTTGCTACCGGCAGTGAACTAGAGGTGGAACCTCGGTCAGCAAACAGACCTCAAAAAGGAACTGTATAAAAAGCTTTGATTTTCGTCACCTGTGGAGCTTCTGCCAGAAGATTTCGGAACTTTTGCTTGAGCTCCACTCGCCTCTGCTTGATTTCTAACGCTTTCCAGTGATCGGCAAAGATCTTTTCGGCTTCCGGCGTGCGAAGCAGCTCCTCAGGGATTCTTCGGTCCTCCAGTGAGTGCATGTGCTCCGTTTCGAACCACGGCATCCCGTCGCCTGACTTGTACAACTCGTCCGACTCGATAAACCAGCTGCGCGAGAGACGCAGATACAGGTCGGGATCAGTTCGGGTGAAATCGCAACGCGCAACTTTTCTTAGGTGGGCAACATTCGAGCGAAACGAAAACGCAGACTTTTCGGCGGGAAGAAAACGGAAGACAGCTTGCTTTAGAATGTTGTAGGCGGATTCGAGATTAAAATGCCCGGTGACAAGCGTGGAACGACACAGATTACTAAAAGTAATTCCTAATTGCGTAACAGCTCGTCAAACCCTAAATGAAGCTCGTGACAGGCAAAACCTATACGCACTCGACGGAATTTTTGTTCATGTCAAACTCTACAACTCGATAAGCTCACTTGTCCCGTGCTAGGTGCGATACAAAGAACCATTGCGTTTTGTGGCTCTAAAAAAGACATGTTCATTGTCATTCCATCGTCAGGAAACTTGTCATTGACATATATTGTAGACACAATGGCAGGTCGATGTTTCGCCAGGTTTCCGAGTACTAAAGCCACTAGCAGCACTACACGCTGGCCGCGGTGACGTTTGCTCGGCTTCTCAAACACGAAAGAAATCGCATGACTAACAATACAGGCTTCCACATGTGCGACTGCACGTTGGATGCTATTTTCACGGGCTACTGTTTGAGATAACAGGCGGAAGAGCATAACTGAAGGCCTTATTTACAGAGTAGCGTGAAGGTGCGCTGTGGAAGAATGGTTCTAAAAATCACACTTGACCTCCTCCCAATAACTTACTGTTTTCAGCACAATCAGGACGACCTGTCAGTTATGCCTTCTAATCGAAGCTAACTACGAAACACCGCCAGCAGCTCAGGAGATTTGCTGGAAGTTTTTCGAATGTCAAAACCTTTTGCGGGCCACCTGCTCCATTAACGATCAGCAACAAGACCAACCGTGACTGAACAAGCCCGTGCGAATTGGTAAAAAACTGCGCGGTGTCTGCGTTTCAACAGTTCCCAGTACAGCAACGAATCGTGTACGGCTTCTCAAAGAGGAGCTAAATGGCAACAGGTTATATTTTTAAAAAATCAGTTATAGTAAGCCACAAAAAAGAGAACGAAATCCGCAGTAGATCGATGCGCACGAAAATTATGCAGCATATTTAAACAATTTGAGCGTTTGACGACCCGCTGCACATCAACGCCAACCGCAAGTAGCGATATAGCCGCACGTCGTAATGACGGCCTCTAGGCGAGCAATTACGTTATTAGCCGCAATATAGTTTTAAGGCAACAGACGCGCAAACACAAGCAAACTGCAGTTCCAGCGCTGTTTCCAAGCATGCCAGTTTTCACCATATAACCAGATGAGCAAGCATTGCTTCTTGTTGTACAGGGTACAGGTACCGGTAGCGTTGTTGACGACCGGAGCGTCAATGTGCGAGGGTGTTGCCGGACAGAAAATTATTGCCCACTGTGACGCGGTTGAGTGTGTTACGAGTAAACAAAAGTTTTCGCAGGTTCTCAAAGACAAGTACGCTGTTGCACAAATGGGCCGAGCGCGAACGAGTTCCGCGAATCAGGACTGGCCCGCACCACGAGAATGTCCGGAAATTTGAACACGCCAATAACTTTTTGTTTTACCTTCGAGCATATCCTGTCGCACGATGGCGAACTATGACCTTGAACCTATGACCTTCAATNAGGCGAAGCTCACCTTTCGAACTGTGCGCGTTTCTTCATCACCTCAAGGGTGTCTTTCAGCAGGCTTCGCTGGCAGAAGGTGTCAGGCAAGATTAGCTTGAGGGCACGAGGGAGGTACTTCAAATATTTTTCCTGCTCTTTCAATCGGAAGTCTTCTTTTAATCGGTTAACATGCTTGCGGAAGATTTTCGACGCGGCATTTTTACCTTTGACAAAAGTCGTATCAGCGGTGAAAGACGCATCCGGTCCGGCCAAAGTTACTACGTTATTTTATTTGAATGGTCATAAAATAACGGTGTTTGGATGTGACAAACCGCTCTGGATGATCAAAAAAACGTCACTGGCATGCGTCAGAAGTAAGCATGCCTCGCCAATGAAACGCGCTAAACATCAATCGGGTTCTGCAAAACCAGGAGCATGACCGATTTGCAACGTCACACAGTCTAACAATACTTCTCGTTTGTGGTCGGGTCGGTCAGACACAATCTCCAATGTTGTTGACAATGCTCAGTGGATCGGTGACTCGTCGGGGCAGAAGACGAAAATCGTCGTAAGATAAGACTGATAAACCGTCGGCATATGACGGTTACGTAACGCAATCGATGTTTGTCTGGGCCGGTGCGCATTTCTAACGCCGTATCGGAGGTCTATCTCCGCGCACGAACTTCGTACAACAAAATGTTGCTCTTGCTGATTTGGTACGCTCCATTTCAAAACTGTAGACTGACTGTCGCACCAATCAAAACGCGGTAAGCTTCGTAGCAACCCCAGCATAAAGATATCATCGCTTATTAAGCGACGCTTGATGATTCACTCGGCTAAGCCTACGCGGTCCACCTGCAGCGGCGACATAAAGTTTTAATGCGTAGACAGCGCTGGCGTATTCTCAGCGCAGTAAAGTGTCGATTAATTGCTTTTTTTGTGATTGATCCCAGTGCAGGTCCCATCGTCGACAAACTACTCACAGCAAACAGCTTTGCATATACATATGCGCATCAACTCAAACAGCGAATCGCCTTTACTGGAACAACATCGTTATTTTGCCAGTCTATTTTTAGTACTGCCAACGGTTATTTTACCTTCCAGCTCTACGTATCTGAGATATTCAGGTTGATTCTCCAAATTTCGTCGAGCGGTTTGCCAGGACTCGTGATAATCGCTCACTGTCTGTTCCAGAAGGTTCTCCAAATTTTCTTTGGCGTCCTTCAGCAGCTCCTTCCGGACACGAGCAGCGTCGTCGAAAGAAACGATCTGTATTCGGTACCACATGTTTTTACTAACTACTCAAATCCCGCATAAGGCCAACTATTAAATTGCAGACAAACACCCCTTCAGAAAAAAACAGGGATGGTTGTAGTTTTAATACTATCTGCAGCGACAGCAACGTGTATCAAAGCCAGTGGTCATTTAATTGTTTCAGATAAATGCAAACTAAATAACGCGGAACTACAACTGAAAAAAACTCAAAACGAAACTATTAATCCTCTGCATCACTATGCAAGCGACTGATTTAAGCAATCAGCTGAGGAACCTTGGATTTCGATCGAGATTTGTCGATTAGCTGTGCCAAGTACAGGAACGCCAAGGTAACATTGGTGTTTTCTGAGGCCGATGTTTCAATGACAGGCAGTCCGGCTCCTCTTTTCCCACCAGCCGAACCAGCAAATTTTTCGACTTCTTCCACGTAAGGAGGCACAGCGTCATCGTACTTTGTCAACGCGATCACAACTGGCTTCTTTGTCTTTGCCAAGTAGTGGTAACAGTTTTGAACGAATCGAATCTGTAGAAGCAAATGTAGGTCTTCATTTCTAAGTACCGTCACGTGACTCCGTGTGGTGAATGCAGCACAAGGCTTGTGCAGAGAGTCCTAAAACACAGGGGTTCTTAACCTGGAGTCCGTGAATGTGATATAAAGGGTAAATAGGCTTTTCAGACATTTCGATTACTACTACGGTGATTGAAACCTAATTTCAACTATTTATTGCAGTGTTTCTTCTAAAAGGGTCGGTAGTTTTTATTAGGATGTTCGAGGGATCCCCGTGACCCACGAATGTTTAAGAAACGCTGCTACAAAGCAAGCTCACGTGCGACCATTCCACATCAACCGTTTGTTACAAGTGCGCGTCTAAACACAACAACCCTTCATTTTCAAATAACGATCGTAACAAGCAACATCCAGCTTCAAGTTTCGATGAATTTCAAACGAAATAATTGCAACGATAAGGGTGATGAGTTCGATGCTCGCAGCGGCACATGCCGTTTTGCCTTGGGGAGGAGCTACGCACGGCTACTGTTAAGAACAGCATTTGAAGACGCGAATAGGAAAGTATGTTTTTTATCAGCTGCATTCGTTCAGCAACAAAAATGGCGATGATCGACAGCAACCATCACGAAAAGAAATCTCAACTCGCCCGGGAACTGCATTTTACGGCTTGCTTGTGCTTGAAATCGCACGATTAGCGACCGCGCACTCGTGAATGGTCCGTTAACAGATTGAAGCGTGGCAGGTGCTCGGTAAGCCAAAGTACGAAAAACTTTGGCAAAGATACAATTCGAAGGATGAGAAAATTTACCGCATGGTTGCTTTTTTTAATAAGTTACGTGAAGCACATTTCCGTACTAAGAGGATATAAACACTAAACGAAGTTTTTTTTTACAAGAAACAAACAAAACTAACAGACAAATGCCACATTCACCTGATCGTCGATTGTTCTATTTTGAACGTGGCTAACATCCACACAAATGATAAATCCGTCGATAGCAAGCTTTCCGTCTGGCATAAGCTTGACTTCGAAATCGGACTCAATAGCGAGCTGATCCGTACAAATGTACATCATCTTCTCGGCAGAGGAAATCTACATAAGAAATAAGTATGAACCAGGTAGAGGACAGTGTCCCAGACACATGATCCCATCACAAAGCATGAGATCAATACAAACGATTGGCTTGCTACAACTTGCGCTGGCAGAAGTAATTGTGACCTAACTATATATAAAACCACCACACAACTAGCGAAATAAGCAGCCCAAGGAAATTATGGGTCATTCGCTTTACACAAAATAACTTTCGTGAAGGTGTACGGTCGGCGACACGCACCAGCGGCACAGAATCCCTTCACCATTCAGTTATGGATTAAAATAACCGAAGTTAATCGCTACGTTTTTCCTACATGAATTTCAAATACCTACGCTGGTCCGGCTCAAAATTGACTAAACCGGTCTTCAAAACATTTTAAGTCTGATACAAGCAAAACAAAATGCACTCCTAGTGCGTCTCAATATATGCACCATGCAGACACAACTGAAGGCAATCATTTCAGATTTCGCGTTTTTTCAACTGAGTGCCTATTTTCGACTTCGTAGCTTAATTTACCAAAAAACAACAAATAAAAAATTCAACAAAAATTACGAATTTCTAAAAGCCGTTGGACAAGACACATCCAGTAAACAACCTTGTAATTAATCGCTTAACCATAAAGCTAAGCAAAAAAAATCCACCAAAATCAAAGAGAAATCCTTTTAAAGACAACAGCATTTGCAGGCACAATTTCACAACTGAATACGAAAACACTTTTTGGATCTAAGTTGGAGCATAACAAAATTAAAAAAATTATAATATGTTGCAGTTGCCAGAAAGGCACATAGAGGTTTTTCTTTCACTCTAGAACTGCTTGTTAAATCGTTTGTAAATAGTTAGTCAAGGCCAACAGTATGAGGTGAAGACAGTTTAGACATATATTCAAATCGGAGACTGCAACTCCCTTTGTAACTTTAACATCAAACATACTTGAAAAAAGTTGCCTAAATCTTAGCAAAATCCTGCAAATCGCAGTTTTATATTAATGTTGTTATCTACTTGATGATCAAGCCTCTTTCAAGTCATTGCAATGAAATAAACACTGGCTGCTAAAAAATCTACATGTTATTAAGATAAGTGCAAGTGTGATCGAATGTCTAATTGTACATCCTCAAAAGGTTTCATTGAGGTATAGCAATGAAAGTTCAATTTCAGTTTGTTAGTTACGATTCTGTAAATAGCACACTTATGTAAAAAAATCAACACTATGATAGGAAACATGTTGTACACTGTCGGTCAACTGCTATGTAATGTATTGCAAAAAACAGCATATGCATGAAAACTCCACAGTGGCTGTTACCTTTGTTTGAGCGCATCTCTTGTAGTAAAGTTGATTTGATGATGACCTATGAGGTTGGTAAGATTGATCATCAATAAATTCTGTTTGTTCAATGATGTTAAACTTATATTCCAAGCCATTGTCATCCTGTGTGATAAAAAAAAAAACACTAAGTTAGCAAATAAAGTGAGATCCCATCTTGGCTAGACAGGCAAGTGACTCGTATGAAACAAGATATCCATAATTGTTGCCAACACATTTGGACACATGTTTATAAATAAAATACAGAGGCCACCTTCTGAGTTGAGTCATTATAGAAGATCAATCCAACTATCTTTTTCTAGCATTCATTTTACACAAAAGAAAAATAGCCAATGCGTGAAACAAAGCAAAGTGCTTGTTCAATCAGAGCTGGTTTTGACAAAGCATTAAAAGAAAACATAGCATGACAGTAAGACAAAACATTAGCATTAACATTTTTAAATACTGCAGCAAGTTTAGGCAAATGCAATATATGCACCATACAGAATGAAGTAAGAACATTTAAATAACACACACTGGCACTAATAACAACTGAACATAGCGTCATAGCACAGCAACCACAGACACTTGAAACTTTAGTAGCTTAAGGTAATGGTTCAATTACACTTTTAAGACAGACTATCAAATGACTCATACTCGAACCTCAATGAAAAATCACTGAGCATGACAAACATAATATTATTGGGTAGTCAGCATGTGTTGAGGCTACTGAGAAAAAATGATATTATTATTCATTCAGCAACCTTGGCATGCATACACAAAAATGTTAATTTGGTATATTTCGCATAACATTTCCACTTTAATACATGCAATAAACTGAGTATTGTTTTTTCATTTGAGGCAAAGTTCCTATACAATGCCCAGTGTTTAAAACGTATGTACACCAATCACAGATGAGACAACACTAATCACACACTGGTTACATTTTCACTGCAAAGTAAGCTCCACATTCATCAACCAACACTTGCACCAAAGTTGACCAAAACAATCCATAAAAATATTATACACCAACATAAAATGCTCAGCAAAATAAATCTGCACACACATTTAATACCTGTTTAACAACTTCACCCCAATACAAGAAGTGGTCATTGTTCACCACTCGCCCACCAAAATCAGACTGACTCAAAATTGATGTATGGTCTGGGTAGTAATCATCAGCTTCCTCACGAACAAACCTATTGCACAAGCAAGATTTCCCCACGCCCCAAGTTCCTTTGATCTGTGCAGCACAACAAAGTTCAGCCAGAATCACATGTGGGAAATGAAATGATATTTCATTATAGTTATAACCACACCAACAATAAGGTAGGCAGGAAATTTCGCAGAAAACAATAAGAAATAAACAACTCAAGCACAAGCAAATTTCCACAAAAGTGAAATTATCAGGGATAATGACACAAACAATGAAAGTTTTCACAGAAATCTAAATCAGTAATAGCAGTGCTGATGACTAAATTTTAAATGACAAGGTTTCACTTTGATAACACAGACTACTACAGGTGTGAATTGAGGTGTTCATTGGTTAATAGTGCAACCTACTTTAATGAAGGTTAATCAAATAATGCACCTACGAAAAAAAAGGTACATCTTCAAGAACTATCTGAGTCTATACCATAGAAAGCAGTGTTGAAACAGCCAGGAACTCCCATCTTAAAAAAAAATAACTAGTTGCTCAAGTATAGCCTTTTTTAATGATAGTACTGATATTACACATTTACAATTGAGTATACCTTATTGTTGATGTGTCTGGTAATCCCAGGGAGTGCCAGTGGCTCCACCAGCGTCTGTCCCTGGCGGTGGTCAGGGGAAATGCTGCCAGCATATTGGCCTGTGTGCGAGTTTGATCTAACTTTACGTGTTCTTTTTCTAGTAGCTGCTTTTAACGTACTGATCACCA
>JGI24022J15233_10005456_pt1 | contig 13490 bp, 9 predicted proteins | sample Ectturendosymbi2_FD_15233 | JGI IMG/M metagenome (IMG submission 15233) | reverse complement strand
GAACTGTTACGCTCTGTTTAAATCGCGTGGCTTCTCTCTGGCATTCGTCATAGCGCACGTTTGTTATCTCCAGAGGAAAAGTGTCTTTGTTAGACCGAGCGGCTGCCAAACGCAGATTTTCTCAGCAGTGACTGGTTTATGAGGCTCTGGGAAGGTCAGCCTTTTAGCTTCGAAAAAAAATTTTTAGTAATGTCGTTGCAACTAACCACAGTTCGTGTGTTTTTCTTTACTTGTTTTCAATTGCCAACATTTCGCCTGTAAGATTTGTCTTACATTTACAGGACTGATGATGCGTTGGAAAACGCGAAACTAGTTTCACCGTCAATAAACTGACTGATTTACTTGCCGCTATCTTTGTGGCCTTTAACTATTATGCTAAAGTAAACAGTTTTTGGTTATGAAGAAGACAGTGTCTGAGTTTAGCAAGAATGCGGGAGGTTCTTGAAACTTGTTTCTAAATGTGATTTATGTGCTATTGAACGGAGGTTTTTCAACAAAGACACCTTGATGTTATATACCATATAATCCGTGCTAGAGATTGATTGCTTCATTGATTTATAGATCTAAAGTCATATCAAGGGAACGTTTGTTTAGTCATTAACTTGCGATTAGTTTCAACATACTTAGGGGTAATTTGTTGTGTCGTAACTAATACTTAATTCTATCTGATGGTTTTACATATTGATTCGTGCGCTAATGTTGCTGAAACGGAAAGAACCTATCATCAGCAGACAGCTTTATGCTATACTGTATTCAGTGTACATATTGGAGATAATCAGAATACAGTAAAAATAAGCGGCTGACGTAACGGTTGTCCATTCTCAACCTTCAGCGAAGATGCTTTTAATTTTGCAGCTAACTCACATATTGTTGACAAAAGAACTAAAAGAAGTCCAAGTGTGGGAAGACCTGGAGTGCAATGCCAACGTACGATACAAGGCGAAAGAGTACGTGAAAAAATACATGGCAAAATGCGGGCCAATCTACAAAGGAAAAGAGGAAGAACAAAGATGACCCGTGGCTAGGAAGGACGGGCTGTACCTGATTCACGTTCCTCATGGGATCTTGAATAACCACACTTGCTGGAAACTCGGGTAGTTGGACTCGAGTTTTCTATGACGCAAGCTTGTTGGCAAGATCTAACGATGTTTTGAATCCCGAGAACTATGCTTGTTTGTCTTACTCGGCGACAATCGTTCGCGGTTTTTAGTGAGTCGGTTGTTACGTTATCGCGAATAAACCTATTTTGTATGTTCAAACCGATGCGTCAGTATCTTTTCTCTCGAATTGAGTGCAATTCATGGGTATTTGTCGCCAGCAGGAAGTTTCCAGGTGTTTCAGGAGAATATTTTTTCACTTCAAGGTACGCCGTTTTGTTTTAAATTAACAGCGATTACGATCGATTCCCTTCGTGTTCATTTGGTAAAATCCGTGCAATTTCGCGGAAAAGTTTGACGTACAAATACGATAGTGTTAACTTCTAGAATTTTCGTCCTAGTCAAGCCATATGCAACCTTTTTTGCGAATCGGCAGCTGTTACACTTTGCTGACTCCGCAGCCCTGATGTTGCCTGATGCCTACAAAGTTGTTGTGGAACCCGCGCATGCGTTTGATGATTTAGTCACGAGCTGTAAGGCGGCCACCAAGTGGTCTGTTACTGAATATAATAAGACGCTCAACCAAATATATCAGGGTCAAATGCGCTACTTTTGTTGAGATGTTCGCATTGATTGGCGAACCACTGGTGTAGGTAATGTACAAGTATTAAATCGTTCTTTGCGTCGATATGTTTGGAGCAAAGTTGTAAACAGGCCTCATTTTGAAGTCTCGACCCCGACAATGTCTTTTGAAGGCCGATATATGCCCGAAAGTCAAAGTTACCGAGTGGGTCAAGATATCAACAAATAACAACCCTGCGTGAGAGTAGGCTAGTCCGAACAGACAAAAGAACGCTGAGGCGTTTGGAATTCAAGAATAAGGTGAAGAAAATCACTTCACTCACAGAAGTCACCGCGGTAAACAACAAATCTACGTCACAGAAGAAAAATCATGTCTCTGAGTATTATTTAAAAAGTTTTGCATGCAGGCCAAAGATCGCCCTAAACATTTTGATAAACTTAGCCCGAACCTGGCCCGACTTGCAAAAACGTTTACTTGGGATAGTTAGATTAAACAAAATTTATGGCATGGGTGCATAACCAAAAAACAATACATAATGTTGCGTTCAGGGGTGTGTCGAAGGGGGCACAATGCCCCGGGGGCTGAAAAGTCCCAACAATGTTGCAAGTACTGTCTTCAAGACAGTGCATTTGCTCCTAAAAGACCTTAGGTTCGAACACTGGTGTAGGAGGTGGGGGTGCAGGGAGTGCAACCGCACCTCCAAAAGTTTTGATATGGTGAAAATCCAATAAAATCTGGGAAAATCTCGGAGAAACTTATAAAACTCCATGACAATCTGAGCAGAAATGGCGCCCAGCATGCTTTGATTTGAAAATAATGGCACCCGAATTGACATGAAAAACATTTTTTTGTAGATCACATGGCGTCCGAATTGACCTAAATTTTTTTTCTGGAGGTCACTTATATTGAAGTATTTTTCGGGTAAGTTTGGGAGAATCCAGGCAAAATTCCTTCACACTCACACACCCATGATTTTGCCTGCTCCTACACCTATGGGTTTGAACAAGAGGACGCCAAACTTGTTTCTTGACTCGGGCGCCATCTAACGTCGGTACGCCCTTGATTGCGTTGGAGAGTTTTTTTGGTAAGTTTACAATTTACATTACGTTCAGCAAACGCAAAATCTAAATCCAATCCGGCTCTGGCTGAAGCTAAAAAAACCTCACTCCTGATCCTGTTGGAAGCAGGAGGAGACCGGTGTCAAGCGAATTTTCTGACCTGTTGATGTTTTTCAGTTATTTTGCTTTTCAGAATGAAAAAATAAAGTTTGGCATTTACTTTTTTCTTTTTTGGTGTGTGTTATGTAAATCAAAGCATTTTGGTTAGACGTCAGGTACCCACAACAAGCTATGGCACGGGAATAACTTTTATAATTGAAAATTTTCGGACTTAGTCATTGACCTCAATTATTTTTCTTTTTCTCACCCTCACCCAAAGCCTAACCCGACACACTCACCTAAACACGAAGTCCTAAGCCCTAATAATCAGTTTTATCAGAGCATTTAGTATATAGAATATTATCCTGTGCATGCGCACATGGTGTGAAGTCAGAAATTTCGCTTGGCACCGGATGCAAAAAATCCAGTCCATGTACGGAAGTCCCATTCATCTGTACACCAGAGATGAGCGGACTGTCAGATTTTGCGATCCTGATCTAATCCTGTATTTTTAAAACTCAGTCCAAGTCCAACCTTAGTCCAAAAAGTTTAAGAAATTCAAAATCCAAGTCCAAATAAAGTCCAAAACATTAACAAAATAAAGCTTTTTATTGACAAAAATTATGTAATTCTTTTCCATTAACTCAGTCCAAATCCGCCCCTGATCTTAAATTTATGAACCATTTTACAGTCCGGATCCAATCCAAAATCAACAAAATTCGTCATAGTCCGGATCCAGTCCAATCCAAGTCCAGTCCAATGCTCACCTTTGGTGTACACACTGCACATCTACAAATAAAACTTGCCAAACCGGATCTCGGACCTCGTTTTCATTTCACCTGCTGGGCTGCTGCGCGATTTTGTACGTGTAAATTATGCTCATGCTTGCAAGTAGTCCAGCGTTCTCGCGTGATTTTAGGAGAAATCGCGGGTCTCACTCAGCGTCACTCTGGCGAGGAGTCCAGGATCATGAGTGACAGGTGCTGCTGTGTGCTGTGTACTGCAGTTCATGCAATATGAAGCACACGTTGTTGTGAGCATATTTTGTATCTTTTGCAGATGTTCCACTAATTGCAGTTGCACGATCCAATTTGAGACCCATCCCGTTGTAAAATAAATTTCTCACTAAATCTACTTAGCATAGTTGTCGTACTCCAGATGAGATAAATCTAGTGGTAGCCTAGGCCATTCCTATATTGTGAATCATTTTTTATATCTGCTGGATCTGGATGCAGTGCTTGCCTCCAACCCTTGTCTGTGATTGTGTGACTACGTATGTAATACATTACAAGGAACAGGAGATTGAACAGTATAAAATAAATCTTTCACTGGATTGATGTAGCAGAAGTTGGACTGAAAATTCTGCACGTTTACTTAAGACTGAACTGTGCGAACTAATTAAGTGACAATAAAGTTGGAACAGGTCTTACCACCAACTTGAACAACATGACTGAAGAAAGTTTTTTGAAAAAGTCTTTAAAAATTGCATTTGTGGTCTCACTCTACTGGTAAGTTCACTAATCACTTTGCTTAATGATGATTGTGTAGTGTTGTTTGGCTACAATAGCGGATTTGTGATCTTTTTAAGTTTTGACAAACTTCCTTGATGTAGGTGTCAGTGCCAGGTGTAAATTTTTGGAAGTGACTACGGATACGCCTGTCCTGATAAAAGGGTCAGTTTGTCATTGAAACGGTGTTGATCTTGTGGTGTAGGCATTACGGCTACTATGGTAATGGTCTTAGGTTCAACTCTTACCTTGTTGCCACTTTTGTTTTTTGTTTTTTTTTCTTTACTTTTTTTTAGGCTCGGGTGTTACATTTAGGGGTTAAGTGTTACTGTTACGTTAGGGATAGCATTAGGGTTAGGTTAGCTTAGTGTTAGGTTAGCATTGATTAGGTTAGGGTTAGGGCCACGGTTAGTAGTGTTAGGTTTAAGGTTTATCTTTTATGTTTAGTTTGTTTCTACCAAGCCTACTGCACTCTCGTCATGCGTAACTGTTACGTCACAGGTGGCGTATTCATAAGTTTTCAAATTTCAAGATCCACAGGTGTATCTATAGCCACTGCCTAAATTTTTTTCCCTGGAAACAAATTGGCTACAACTGCAAATGATGCCTTACTTGAGCATCTTTCGCTACACTCTAGTAAGGTACATTTTTAACTAGGCTACTGTATATAATATAACCATTATTATTTGATCTTTGCACTGTGAGTTTATTTTTTGCAATCATGTAAATAGTTCTGATATTAGCCACTTTCATTGTCCGCAGTCACTGTAGAATTGTATTCACATTTCATAGGAAGTACATTTTATTATACTGTATTTTTTATGTAGATGTGTTTATGTTTAATTCATGGTGCCTATAATGCGACAGTGGGTTATGAATAAAACACAAAAAAAACTGCTTAATCATAATACACCAGGTGTTGGGTAATGATTGGTATGCACAAAAATACTATTATAGCGATTAAAAAAGACAGACAAGCAGTATTTTAGCAACCACCACATTTGCCCATCATCATGCAGAAAAATTAGGCCTTTATAATGGTAGAAAATGAAGACTTGTAAGAGCAGCCATTCTGAGCAGATGACAAATTTACTTGAAAATCAGATGATGCTGCATTTGTTCATTGTCATACAGAACTATTTTACAGAAGGAGAAAGTTTATGACTTGTTTGTTAAAAGCATTAGATATTTGATGAGTAGATTCAGACACATTAACTGCCCTGATGAAAAAGTTAACTTGATGCTGATAAACCATTACATTTTATTAATATATTGCAAAAGTTAAATTTGTTTGTATAATTTAAATTTGCTTGCTTCTTGTATGAACTTACCAACATTCTTATGTACTATCTATGTAAGCAAACCTTTCTAATGGAGGTATACTAAATTACTTCCACTGCATTATAAATCTTTTAAACCTCAATGGATAATGTACTACTAAAGCTGTTCTTTTCTGCCTAAAGTCATGTAGGCTGTGCACAAAATTTTTGTGGTGATTAGTCAAAAAATGGTCATAGCTCTTCAAAATTCCTATTGTTTTTAATTGCTTTGCTGCTTCTTTATAAACCATATCACATCATTTTTTATTTTGACATTACTTAATTTTTATCAGATTTAAATAATTTGTGTCATGGCCAATTAGAAGACTAGGCAGTGAAGTTCAAATATTGTTGAAAAAACACAACTATTGGTTCAAAAGAATATTATTAAAATTTGGTGTATCCAACCCGCGTTTTCCTGAACCCGAAACCCATTTTTTTGGCTATTTTCTACTACCCGCAACCTGTTTTTTTTTTAATCACCAAACCTGGATATTTTAAAACACCTGGAATTGCTGTTGCATTCAAACATTAGTAATTGTGATAACACTGAAGTTGTGGAGTGGCACATGTAATGGCCAAATTAGCACATTTCAACTTCTAACTATAATCATAAGGCACGAGGTGCAGGTTTTGCTTGTTGACCACCGTACATTTGTTGTTGGTCCATTTGTAACATCATTTAATTGACCTATTTAGATGGATCGTTATGTCTTTTTGCACATAATAGGTGTCTACGCAAATGTTAGTCTTTTTGCTATCCTCATAATTACCATGTGAGGTGGTTCTTCATAGCTATGCTATAGTTACTAGGTAGTTCATTTATAAGCTGATACGTGTTATTTCGTACACAAACTGTGATTCTTTGCAAAATAGATTTGTTCCCTTTTAGTTTGCAGCTAACTTTCTACCAAATATTCTGGTTCAGTTCAAACGTTATGGCCTGAAAACAACAAATTAATTAATTAATCCCCAAATTACATAATATATGATCATCAATTTTTGTTGTTTAGGCCATAACTTTTGAACCAGAAATGCTAGAAAGCCAATCAATGGTTCAAAAAACTCGTATTACTGCCTAGTTTCCAATAAAAACTTGAGGCAAAAATTCTATCTGGCAGTTGGCACTCAGGGCCAGGTAATCTGAGCCAAAATGGCCTAAAACCTACCCAACTTATGACGTCATCCACAAAAAAAAACGAAATCCAAAACCTTCCAATTTTTCCAATGCAATCTAGAAGACTCAACCCATCTTTTGAGGGGTTGAACAGCTCTCTAGCACAATCAGCTGGCTAGTTATGGAGTTGCAAAGTGGTGCAAAAATAGCAGCCCAATGCATGCTTAATGCATGATTTCGAAGTGTGAATATTTCATACACTGTAACTTGAGCAACTGCATTATTAGTTGGTGATGATGTGATGTAGAGATGCAAAAATACAAGCTTCAAAATAATAGAAAAAATTGCCTTGTAATCTGAAGTATAGCATCTTAAAAATTTTTGTTTTGCAAAAAGTTCTTCATTAGTAGTTATCAAGTATTTTAATTAGAGCCTTTCCGTTTAGCATTAGATGAATATTTTTCATGCCATAAATATGTTTTGCATTTATAAACAATTTTATGCTAATGAATATATTCATGTTTTTTGGAAAGGAGAATATTAGCAAATCATTGATTTGTTTACAGGATTTCTTCAATCTGTATGGTTTTCTTGAACAAACGTCTGCTAAATTCAAGTGAACTCAAGTTGGATGCTCCTTTCTTTGTGACATTTTGTCAGTGCCTCATTGCTGTTGCTCTTTGCCGAATACTTGGCTTTTTTGCAAAATGTATTCAAATTGATTTTCTTCCTTCATTCAAGTAAGAGAATCATTTTTGGTTGTTGCTGTGACTCCATGCATCTACCCATCTTTGCACACCTGAGTTATGTGCAAAGCCTGTTGGTTGTTTCACTAATTAAATCTCTGAAAAATAAGCACATTGCATAAATATATGTGTTTTGAATTTTTGTGTTTAGTCAAACTTCTTTGGATGTTGAAGTTCTAAACAGTTGTAACAAGTTTATGATATGTGGGAATAAATGATTGTAGACTCCTTACAACTTAATGTATCTTTCAGTGGGTAAGAGAATCAAGTTTGGTTTTCCTGTCTAGCACAATATGTGAACCCAATGTTTTTCTCATGTATTATGAAACAAGTGATTTTGTATTTACTGGTTGGTGTTGCTAGGGGAATCATAACCAAGGGGTCTTGCTTTCTGCTGGTATTCTCCTTAAAAACATCGTTTTTATAATTTAATCTTCATAATTTAAAAGTTATAGATCTGGCAAAGTAATTCTGCTGGGTAATATGACCATCCCATGATTCATTAAATACAACATTAGTCAAAGTCTTTGTCAAGAGATGATTCTGTGGAGGTAAGTGTAGAATTTTGACAACAGTGATATCATCAGCTACTCATCAGCGAGTTCATGGTAATGCTGTATTATCACAAGGCATGCAGCATGCAGATTGATACAAAAACATTAAGCTCAAACTGAATAAGATGGTTACAAAATATAACATGTCAGTGCTCAGTAGTTAGAAAATGTATATAATGAATAACAGCTTCTCCCAAGTTTTGTGTCAATTGCTAAAAAAGCTAAACATTACCTTTCGCACATGGCCAATCTGATATTTAGTGTTGTTTTGGTACCTTTTTATTAGGGCGTTTGCCAGAGACGTGACGACTCAAATCACAGACTTTACCCAAGTTGCGCTCTTGCATAATGGATGTCTTTTTGCGAGAACTGAATGATTCGACTAGAGTCAGTAAAGGCAGTGATTCGTTGCTCATTTGTAAAATTGAATGCCTTTGCTTTTACTATCCATTTCGGAAAAAAGTTTTGGACAAGGTTTTGTTGGAAAAATTCAAGCATGCCAGTGGAGTTATTTGTATGGTTTTTAGCAAATATCACTGCATTCTTCCCCCATTTCAACCTTCAAGCTTCTTCATGGATCTCATACCTAATATTGGAAGACTTTAAATGACTTAACTGAAAAAATGAAAAGATTCAACGTAGCACAACCGCCAGTTCTGACTCAACATTGTCAGTGACGTGATGCGTACTGTGAATGACTCAACATGGGCTCATAAGTGTGACGACTGTGACTTTGTTAGCTTTTTTTTCACCAGACTCAACAGTTGTCAATTCCATCTGTTGCCACATAAATCTCATCTTTTGTTTTAAGTAAAGCCCTCGCCTTTTTATGTTTACTATTATTAATAAAGTTAGTGCTGCCATGGAAGCAACCAGAGCGCTATTAGGATTAATACTTCTTGGTTATCTTGATAAAGCGCAACCAAAGCAGTGAAAAAGTTAGTATCAGTGTAAGTTTATTCCTTTTTGTGGAGTCTGCAACGTTTTCCCATCTCATTCAATGAGTAACGGATCAATTGTAGCGCGACTGCAAAAATGTTCGCTGCGCTAGCGCATCTCGGTTGCCGTAACTAATCATATTTCGTTGGAGAATGCGTTCACATGTTTATCATAGCTTATATTCTCCACACAGGTGAAGTGTTGAAGAGTTTGAATCAATCAGCAAATTTTTAATAGGAAATCGATTTCACCTCATACTGCGCATCGTCAGTCCTACAACGTGTATCTTATTTTGTCAGTACAGTATCTTATTTTTATGATGTACAAGTGCTACGTCACTCAAAAAAGAAATTGTAAAAAGAGAAAAATATTTCCGGTTTTCATCTTGAGTAGTGTTCTCCGACTTCTTCGGAAAATGTTTAATGGCGCCCTTGAATCTTTGCTATAAAAGTGTCTGCAAGTGACTTGGGTTCAAAGTACTGTACGGTACTGACCTGCTGCATATTTCTCAAATAATTAGTTACGTTGGTTGTTTCAGATTTGACAAGAAGCTTTCAAGGGAAATCTTGCCGGTATCGATTTGCTTTGTTTCGATGATCACATTCAACAACTTGTGTCTGAGAAATGTGGGTGTGCCTTTCTACAATGTCGCCCGATCGTTGACGACTTTGTGCAATGTTGTGTTTTCTTACTTGATTTTGAAGAAGACTACACCACCATTGGCACTTGCTTGTTGCGGCGGCATAGTGTTCGGTACGTCCAATGAATCGATGCCTTTTGCTCTTCTTTGACCTCCATGCCTCGATTAGTCATTGTGCAACTGTATTAAAGCACTTCCCAGTGTTCATGCAAGCTAATGCTGTACTGTGTTTTTTTATTTTGCTAGCTGCCAACTGACGTGCACTCTGCTTCGTTGTTTTGCTGTTTGTTAATCAAGAACTTATTGTTTCACTGAAGACATTTCGGTCATTTTTTTGAGATATTTCGGTCCTTTGTACCATAGTAGTATTGAAACTTGCCGTAACACCATTCATTAGTCTATATTTCTGACCGAAATGACTTAATTTTTTTTCGGTCATTTAAAAAAAATTTGGTGTATGACCGAATAAAAAACCCAGATCAAGAACATAACCACTTAACCTGCAATTTAATGACCAGTTTTACTTGAGGGTTTTGTTGAAACTGCTGTATAGTATTATTTTAAATTACGTTTTCCCTGACTAGTGCGACGTCACTTCTGTTTTTTCCCACTCTTCCACCATTGAGTTTACACATTGCGCTTTTTTTAATTTTTCAGGTTTTCTTCTCGGCGTCAATGTTGAAGGCCAACTGGTGAACTTGTCCTACACTGGAGTAGCTTTTGGAGCGCTGGCCAGTGTATTTGTGAGCTTGAATGCTATTTACACAGCAAAGCTTCTTCCTTCAATTGATGATGATGTGTGGAAACTCGGTACTATTTTCTAATTCGGCTCCTTTTTCGTTTGTCTATATATGCCAATCTTATTGGTAGATCAGTCGTTCGTGACTGATTCGATAATTTCCGTACTCTGTAAATCGAACCTAACGTTCCGCATTTGTGATTTATGTGCTCTTGTCAGAAGAGCTCCCTCGACCTCAATCTTTTCAGCTCCTGTATTCATTCTCTTTTTACTTGTTGCTTAATTTGCTTTGTCACCACTGATCACTGTTGTGTGTTGGTGAATCGAAAGCGATGCGTACTGTTCCATTATTACTTGTTTGGCTAACCTACCCCCAGCTCCATACATGCGCCATCCTGATGCAGAACTTACAGAAGCCTTTGGTCTAGTATAGAACTACCTACACGCGCTGTTTGTTTTTGTCCTCAACTTTCCGATTATTTTGTTGATTGTTGAAAGTCAATGCTGTTTCGGTACTGACTGATACTAAGTCCCTTGGTAATTATCTCAGACTCCATTTGAAAACTGTATGGTCAACATGTTGATTAGGCGTGATTAACGACGGACTCTGCAATCAACAGCATTCTTTCTTGCAATTAACCTAGTCTGCCCACAGTATAAAGTTAAAGCATCTTACTTGCGTGAAAAGGGGACGTAATTTGCTTAAATGGATGCGTTGGTTCATTTTTGACCAGACTGCTTTATCTCGATATTTGTAGAAATAACAAGTGTCCGTTCGTTCGTGCGAGTAAATCGCGAATGTCTTGCTGTAACTTGATCGTATTATATTAGTGTGTGACAGTGTTGTTAACACGATGCTTCGCAAAAACATACCATGGCTTTAATTTTTCCTTTCAGGTTATTACAACAACCTGAACTCTTGCTTTCTGCTGCTTCCGGTGGTTCTTCTGTCAAACGACCTCAACGCAGTGTCTGAGTATCCTAACATCGGCAGCGTTTACCTTTGGATAGCGATGGTGGTTGTTGGTGTTTGTGGATTTTGTACCGGCTTTGTTTCCACGTGGCAAATTAAGGTGGGCTTCAGTGACCGCAACTATGACATGCAATTATACAAAATATGGGTGTTGGTTTTACTGTGTTTGTAAGAGATGCGCACATTGTTATCGCACAGCTGTGGATGTTTTTCGATGAACATCTTGCCGTTAGTTTTGCATTCATCATAAAAAATTGTATTATGCCTATTCCAAATATGCGACTTTGGCACATTTTCACATAACGAATACTACGGGAATTTTCCCTTATTAATAACAATCAGGGCTATTTAAAGGTGTTTTAGGCACCCGATTCGAGTCCCTAGAATTGAAAATTGTGTCCCTAGAATCAGAGAGCTCGGGTCCCTACAGGTCCATACCAGGTACGTAACATTTTCCTCAAAATAATTCTGTACTAATAATAATTAATTGAAATGAGAGCGGATGGTGATTGCATGAGAAAACTAGCGACAATGTAGCCATGATAAGCTGCAATGGAAGAAATCATAAAACGGCAAACAAGTTCTTGTCGTGAATTTCTTTATATGGAGTTGTCCGTTTTGGAACATCTGGTCCTGAAATATGAAGAACCATTTGTTGATGGATCTAAAAATTTACACCACGGGCAAGAGACGTTTTATGTTTGGAACTAAACTAATTTCTGACGTCGAACTGATGACATCAAATACCTCTCGTAAAGTTCAGACGCAAGTATCATGAACTTCAACCTATTTCCTTAGAGTGTTAACTTTGAGATACTTACAACGTTGACTGTTGAAATTATAATATTTTTCTTATCTATTCGTCGTTCAAAATACTCATTTGCGAAAAAAAAATTCGATTCATTGTAACACTGAAATATCCAATGCAGTTGAATTAGGGAAAGACCCGGTGGAAACCGATGTAGTTTGCAACAGTTGCAAAACTCAAACGCGGAACAGCGGTGGGCTTTATATGCTGTCGACGTGCGGCTTTGCGAGGACTGCAGGTTTTTTTGCGTCTGAACTTGAAATCGCAAGTTTTGTTTATGATGCCACGTCACTTTTTGAAACCGAAGTTGGATAACGTGATAGTTTACTCTGTTTTTGGTTATTTCCTTTGTTTCTTTTCACCGCTTAAAGTTGAAGCAAAACGTCATTGTCAAGTTTTTTGCTGTGTTCCTTTCAGTGAGTGGGTTGTCGTCAGTCCATGATGCTACTACTCTTTTCCAGGTCACCACGCCGCTTACGCATAACATCAGTGGAACAGCCAAGGCTTGTGCTCAGACAGTACTTGCTGTGATATATTATAAAACACCCAAGAACGCGCTGTGGTGGCTGAGCAACTGGATAGTCTTGATCGGGTCTTTTCTCTACGCTGTTGTTCGTCGAAATGCGATGAAGCGGGCACATGATGAACAAGTAATAGCTTCTGGAAAAGCAAATTAATTAGAATCGCGGTTATTACCTAAAGATCTTTCATGACGTCTGACGCAATTGTGCGTACGCTACTCGTTTGAAATCTTGATGATGATATACATTTTGAAGCTGTACTTCACCGGTCGTACTGTATAAAACTTTATGATCCAGTTGCGTTCCTGCAGTCTTCAGAAAAGATGTTCATAAAGCAAGGAAAGGGTGTTTCGGCTAAAATCAACAGCTTTGCATGCTATAGTGGCCTGGATCATAAGCGGGCTGGTTGGTGCATAGCGTGTACCTGTCGATTGTCACATTCTATCTGCGCCGATTCACTTCTTTTTTGAGCAAACGTACCGTTAGACGTCCATAGTGTTCTGACAGCGTTTCTGCGGTACGCATAGCAATCGACGCAGGTTAAACTCGATTCAACAAAGTAGTTTGTGCTTAATTCTTCTGTCGTTCGCCATCAGTGTTGCCACTCTGTTATGAAGAAAAACCCCAGAATGTCCCTTGCAAAAACCCCAGAAAATAATAAAAAACCCCAGACACAAAATGTTTGAAAAAAGTCAAAACCAAACTTGAAACGCACGCTGCCGGTACTTGCACATAAAAATTAAGGTAATATGCATTGTTTGCATCATATTTTTAACAAGTTCAAGTCTA
>JGI24022J15233_10005454_pt1 | contig 13491 bp, 7 predicted proteins | sample Ectturendosymbi2_FD_15233 | JGI IMG/M metagenome (IMG submission 15233) | reverse complement strand
GAGCCGTAAAAGTAGGGACAAAGCGGTTCCGTCAGAGTCAGTCCACACTGGGTCTCGGACGAAGGAGCGTTAAAAAGGGTCTTGCACCCTTTGTCCAACATGTGCCTGGCACATAGTTCTTGCGACGGCCATGTGGGATATATTGTCTAGCCGCAAATTGCAGAGTCTCAAATAGTTCCTGGTATGCCTTCTCGATGTTTTTTGTGTCCGGAGGTGGCAATCTCACAACGGATTCTCCTGTAAGAAGGCAAAAGCGCTTCCAATCAGCTTTGCGAAAGTCCCAACGTTTCACCTGATCGTTGGAGGCAGGAACTTTGAGTCCAGGTGGGGTTATAAGAGAGAGTCGGTATTGTAACCGCGGAAACCTTCCTAGAACACGTCTGTGAGGTAGTCAGTTGCCATGGCCGACGCTCGCGAAGGCCTCCGTGTTGGTGCCAACATTCCATCGGTGAAAGGAGAAACTGGCTACACCCCTTGGATCGTGCAGCAGCTCGAGGTTGTTGGCTGTTGCCCACGAGTCCAGGCTCTTACCGTTAGGAGATGTTGTCCTGCAACCCCAGTTGAAATCGCCAACGTACAGAATGGGGTGTGGGAACGTAGGGATAGCCGTGGGTGTGAGTCGCGAGAGTGGTGGTTTGTAGACGTGAATGGTCTTGTATCTTGCAAAATCACTGTCTCTGACTGCTCAGGAAACTGGTCGACCAGTGTCCATTCCAATTGCTCGCGTACAAACGTGGCAAGGCCCTGCTTCATGCTCAGGACTGACCCAGCTAGTGAGAGGTTGGGAATCACTAACTTGTCTGCAGTTGTGCAATGGGTCTCCAGAAGGACGATGACCAATGCCTCGTTCTTGTAGGTGCTCGATAACACTGATCTTGTTTGCGGTGAACCCCTCGGTGTGCAGCTGCAGAATGCTNGGTCTTCGGTCATCCTCGTCAGCAGGCACTCTGCTGCCGCCTTGAAAAAAGCGTACCCAGTCCGTGCTGAATACATTCAGCACGGGTAGAAGTGGTTGCTATACTGCACTTAGAGTATGTAACAGTCAACCCAAAATTTATGGCACATCACACATAACTTAAGTGAGAACAGCATGCGAATCAAAGTTGGACAACACTAAACATAACCATTGCACGGCACCACAGTCAATCCGATCACAGCAGGGCGGAAACCAATTGATATTTTTGGTGGTGGGTAAAATGATTGCAACTTGTTCTTTTCTTAAAATAACTTAAAAAGCTTTTGGTACTTTCAAAAGTTTTTTTTTAATTTGGGAAAGGAAATTGCCTGGTTACTCCCCCTTGATTGTGGGCCTGTATCACTGTGTTCGCTTTTGAGATGGTAGATAATTAACATTTTGTCCAGAAATTTCTAGAAATAGAAATAATACAATGCACTAATGACAATTTCATCCTCAAGGATATCCGCACTTTGTTTGTGGATTTTTGTGTTTACCTTTCTACAATCACCTCTCCACCTCCACAACGCGAACATTTTTGCAAGTGTTTGATATGTGTAAGAATTGTATTTGGTAAAAAGCTTGACAGATATTGGGAATAATATGTCTTCTTTCGTATGAAACAATTTTTTAATCTGAAAAAGGACTGCTTGATTCGTGCAGTTGTTAGACTTTAGTGAATTTATTATGTTAGATTTCTCGATTCTTATCCCAAACGTTTCGTCCATATAATGTTTGCAAGAAACATGCACTTGAAGTTTCTATTCGTTTATTGCACATTTAGTAGTAGTCCTCATTAGCGCAAAAATTGTGTTTGGATTCTGTAAGATGAACCAAACGACAAATACAACTTTTGATAAGCCTAACACATTAAAGTGCGAGTGACTGTTCATGTAGCACAGCATGATATTTTAAAAAAACGTTAAATTATGTTAAACCTGACATTGAAGTACGCCTTAAAAATAAAATAGGAATTGCATTAGCTGATATGGTTGATGGAATAATTTTCATGCATTACCATTCAAAGTTACTGCACTTTTGGCGTGAAATTCAGGAACAAAATTTTGGAAGGATAATATAATATCACTTTTATCATGCTTTGCTACAAGAAGAGCCACTCGCACAAAGAGTTACCTTCATGCACAACTTTGCCTACGGCTTAGCTGCCACGTGCAGCATTTTCCATGCAGATGGCGGCATGGCCTCAGGCGCATCGCGAAACCTGAGACAGGTCACGCAAATCACTTGGTGACACGGAAGTGTGCAATAGTGGCGCAGAATGAAATACCTCTCTAATCATTTTAAGTGAAACTATCAAGAAAATTTTTTTCAGTTACTGTTTGTTTGGCGTATGTTTATGTAAACAGAAATCACTAGCCTATAGCTAAAACGTCATCTTCAAAAGAGGTTCATATCTTTCCAGCATATCCTACTCTTTATTGATGGAACTTGATTGAGTGCCAGTTAAGGTTGCAGTAGACCTACAGCCAATGTGTGTAGTGACCAGGCCCGTAACCAGCTTAGGACACCAGGAGGGGCAAAGAGTTTTCTGAGAGGGGCCCCAATTTTTGTACTATGTCCAATATTTTCAAACTATATCCAACACATTTTTCCAGGGGGGCGAAGCTCCCCCTGGTTACGGGCCTGATAGTGACTCAACTCGCAATGAACAAGTCGAGACGAATGTATGTCGAATTAAACTTTAATAGCAGTTCTGCTAACGTAATGTTGTTCAGTTCTTGAAAGATCCTCCTGTTTCGGAAAGTTTTTGGTTGGTTGCGGATCATCTACATTTTTGACAAAAGCCTGCAGTTTTTCTTCATGAGAGATTTTAACATAGATTACCTGTTCTAATATTTTGTTAAAATAAAATTAACTCGATGACATTGACACAAATCACAAAAGGTGAAACCAAACAGCATCAGGTGCTCTATCTGACATTTTTCAGCTTGGTCTGTACTGCACACTGAACCGTGTCAGCCTGGATGGGCAGTAGGTCAATAGCTGCTGTTGAGTAGCAACCCTGGTTGTGCCAAAACTATTCGTGGTCGTTGTTCTGAAACAGTTGCAACCTGGGCCTTCACTTTGATGAAAACATATACTGCGCCACGATTTGGATATATAGTTTATATTCACTTTGCCCCAAATTTCTTCAGTTGTGATAACCCAGAGCTCTTTTAAATCGCAATCCACATTAGACGGTTCATATGCCTCTGTTGCATTAGGCTATTAGGCTGCTGCTATCGGCAATATTACCCCCCGGTCAGATTATAGCTTCTAGGAAGTTACTAAAACAAAGCTTGAAATCCCACCTAATCGCAAATGATATATTAAATGCCTTCAAACGCCAATCAAAACTGATGCAAACCTCTGTAAAATTGAAATATTTTTTATTTTATTTGCTGTCTGGCAACTTTATTGAAATGACTAGATATTGTTTAGAAAAGCTTAGACTTTCCACATTACAAAACATGCCGAAAAGAAAGCGTGACATATCTAGAATCTACCGTAGTGGCAATGAAAAGAAGATAAAAGCAGCGAAGGCAAGTGATATAAAACGTATCAGCGGAACAATAAAGAAATTTACCGTTGAGAAGAATAGTACCGAGATCGAAAAATCAGTGAGTCACTCAGTTCCTTGAAGGGTCAGGATCTGCACAATCTTCCTGTATCACCTGGGCAAGATGCTGAACAAGCTACATCATCGTCTACCTTGGGCCAGCAGTGTGATTCAGATTCCAAGTGAAAAAACGACAACCCTAACGTTAGCTTCATCGAAAATTGCGAGGATCTTGCGCTTTGGCCCAATCGTCTTTCAACAGCTCAGCGAGATTTTCTAATCGCGATAGGCTCACATGATTTATATTTGAATTATGAATTTCCCAAAGATGTAACAGATAGGAAATTTTGAACTTGTTGTTTACAACGTAAATTATCCAATGGAGAGGCGGTGCAAAAGAAGTGGCTGGTGTACTCAGCTAGAAAAATGGGACATTTTGCTTTTGTTGTAAGCTTTTTTCCATTGTTAACGCCGCGTTGTCCATTGATTGGTTTTCTGACTGGTGCAATGCTAGTGTGCGCTTAGCTGAGCATGAAAAGTCTTGTTGTCACTTGCAGGCAAGTGTTGAATGGTTTGAAGATGAGTAAAGATTAACGAAGGGTTTCTCGTTGGACTCAATTCATCACTTTTATCATTTGCCGCTCCACCGATCTTTCATTGTGTTTGGCTGTTTGCGTAATTAGGTAGAAAATCCACTACTCCAGAGTCCAGATACATAAACGTACAGGACACTTAAGCTGCACTGCTTAACTAGCCAAGGCAAATTTTGTGAATGTCATCCAGCTCACTCGTTTCTGTTTATCGTTATATTAGGCAGCTATAAGCTTCTGCAACATCAATCAATCTTGTGCATTATATACTGCGTTTGGTACGTTTATTCTACATCTGTGACATGGTAGTTGCAAAATTTTGGAAATTACATTTTTAATTAATAGAGAACGGTTTGCATTGGCATCCAAGCACATACATGAAGAATAGCTATAAACTTGGGCTTTGGGGAAAACTTGGCCGGTTGCATGGATAGCTGATCGTGCGCCCAGTTACCTTTATCCAAGAATGTGTGCAGTTGTGGTTAGCGAAAGCAGGAAAGGTAATCACTTGGTGTTCGAAGTTTTCTCCAAGTCAGTCGTTCTTCGAACGAAAGTAGTGCCGTTCAACAAAAGTGAAGTAATTGCATCGTAAGTTCAATTCACTTGTCAGTGCGGTTTGACTGAAGTAACTTTTTACTTGCACTCGCCGCTCGGATCTCCATTGCAGAGATTCCTTTACAACTTTTGGCTTAATTGCGAGTGGTAGCGGCGCACTGTCTAATTTCAACCACAGAAGCAAGCTATTAATCATAAACATGGACGTAGCTAAGGGACACATGAGCTATGCCAACGCCCCTTCAAATATAAAGTAAACTTTTGTGATACCATATAGCTTACATACAGATCAACTCCAATATTTTGCCGCCGTTTTTGATATTCATATAGGCTATTTTGCAAAAGCGTCTTCATCAAAAATGCCATAGTCGGGTTGACTAAGCGCGTTGACATCATAAAACCACTGTTCAGAGGGGCCCCGCGCCTAGGTCTTGCATTGGGTCCCGCACAAGCCAGGGCTGGACCTGCCTGAGTGTGCGCCATTTCAGCCGCACACCTCTGCTCGATTGCTTTTACTCGACGATGCCCTTCATCCGCCTGGGATGTTTTTTTCAGCGTACGACGAAACCCATTTTCAAAAAATCTTCAGGTGCCATCGCTTTTGTCATCTCGATCCAACTTAGTTGTTGTAGGATCATTTTTAGATAACCTTCAAAGGTCAACGGTTTTGGCTTTGTGATACATGGTCTTCTTGTCACTAGTCCCTGAAGAGAGTCCTCTTGATGCTTCTATGAATGACCAAAATACAGTAGTTCATAAAATAGTCTTTAACTTTTGAAACTTTTGGTTTAATGGCCGAAAAACACCGAATGCTTGAAGTACAGCATTAATGAAAAAAGAATTTGGCCAAATAAATAGGCCTATACTCATATTTTTACACTGATACATAAAAGGGAACTGGATTTATATAGTAATTGTGTAACGTTTTGAGTGAAACCAAAACAAGTGAATGCTTCTATTGTGGTAAAATGTGTAGAAACAAATTCGCTTGTTGCTGATTTGAAACTATTTGGGAAACTTTTGGGATGAGAAAAGCGTTTTTCGATTTGGACAGAACACTTTGTTTAAGAGGATTTCAAAGGCGGTATTGTAGAAAAAATGTTTCTTTTTTCAAAGACTGTTGGCTTGATGCTTTGTGGTGCAAACCGCTCTACAGTGATTTTTGGAAATTCAAGGCTGACTGTTTTTCAAAACTCGCTTCTACCTTTTGAATAACCACCTTCAGAAAGCGTTGTTTTCTTTAATTTATGCATATTATTCCTTCGCTTTTTGTCTTGCCTCTATTGATACAGAAATTGGGCTGTTTCCAATTTTTCACATAATGCAACTGATGTGGCAGACCGAAATGCGATAATTGCAGCAGTGAAGCTTGTTCGTTTCAAAACAAGCACCGCAGGTGCTTTGCCCCAAGGACATGCCAGATTCTGCCTTTTTCCCGCAATCCTAGTATTGACGGAAGTGAAATTCCACAATTCTGGCTAATCGTTAGTAGTCTCACAACAATGCTCACCTTCACTTCAGACTCTCACGTATGAATTGACATTACACAGCATGTCTCATGTGTTTTTAGTAGGCGAGAATTTATTAAATCATTCCTTTATTTTTTATGTTTTACTGCATTGAAACCCATGGTGGACGTTTACGAAGTTAGGTAATAAAACAATGCAATGTGTCAAGTATTACAATGATGATCCAAGCGAAACATTCCTCATCTGGATACCGCTTCTGGGTTTTAGCAGGGAAAAACCCCGAACAGCAGGGTAAAATCCTGAGAGGCAGGGTAAGACCTTGAGAAAGGTATAGTTTAGAATTAACGTTTAGAGTTAATTTTTATAGTAGCTGCATTTTTTGTGTCCTCTGTCGAGCAGTGAGCAGTCCTATCAAAATATGTATTACTTTTGTATTTTTGTATTTTACGAGTAATGGGAGTGGTTATTTGGCCAACTAGGCCTTAGACACTTGTCGTATAATAAAAGAAATATGTGATCAATTTAGCCATGAATACCTGTCGTGTAACAAAAGGATATATGTCCAATTTGGGCATTGGTACATCCAACTGGGGCATGGGTACGTGACGTGTGACAATTGCGTGTGTGGTAGTACCAGTATTGCGTAACATTTTAATTTGCTTGTGAGCTAAATCAAAAATGCTAAAATATGCCTCAAAATAACATATTTTCATGTCTCAACATAAGTTACTTCTGTTGCATTTAGAACCGACCGCAAGCTTCGAGCATAATATGATTTTGATGTTCAACTGACCGCCAATAAGGGCTACTGGCGGACGTTGTGGATTTTTCTTGCCGTTTTGGTGTCTTTAGTATGCGTACCTCCCACATTTTCATGGGAAATTGTGTTTGTTTAAAAAAAAAAATTTTTTCGAAATGCTGAAAATTGTTTTTTTGCGCGTCAGATGAATATGAGAAAAATTGCTGAGTTGTTGAAAAATGCGTCTGAGCTCGTAAAACGTTTCAGTAAGCCTCAGTTATGGTGGGAAAAATTTTGGCTAATGGTACCAGCGGTGTTGGTTTTCCTTCTGGACCTGAGCAAGGATTGTTTTTAAGATGAAAATGGTTGCATTACTAAAGATTGTAACTTCGACTATATTTACGACATGAAAAATTCTCCACAACCTGAAAAACTATCTGCTTCGCTGAATTTTTCTGTGCTTTGTCCAGTTTGTTCATGACTGGCGTCTTTGATTTTTCTTAAAAATTACCAAAATTTGTCAGAGTTTTTTTATATTGTTTGGTAAATGTGTCTGGGTACAGACTAAAGAACACATAGAATATGAAAATATGTTTCACAAGTTTCATTGCACACCCACAGGCTCATTTCTGCTACTTTGCTAAAGCATGAGTGGACAGTTGCATAATAGTGCTGGTAAAAAAACAATAACCTGCCCAACGGCGCAATGAGGTCGTTCNCATGAATTCCGCGCGAGGCAAAAGTTGCTGTAACTTACTTGATAGGGCATTTTTTGTTGTTGTGTCGCTNTTCTTGGCTGCTGGGTTCAACATTTTTGTTCCAGATAAGACAAGATCAAGTAAACATCGATGAATCCGGAGAAAAATTCGTAAATTGTGCTGAGGATAAATAAAACCCAGCAAAACATAATACTCCCATTACAGTCCTAACGTATAACATATGGCACAATCAATTTTCCATCAATTTCAATTAAAAAATCTACGATTTAGTTTATGGGCAGCACCTCCTACAAAATAAGTAAGGTTTACCACAGACGTTTGGGAATTCGAACGCAATTCTTTCAAAAGGTATTTTCATTTCTGAGCGCTTGATACCGGATGTTTTACTCTGAGACAGCTTACACTACTCTCCACATATATCACACGTTCTTAATTTCAAATAAATGATGTAGGCAAAGAGATTTTGTTCCGACTATGCACTGGCTTCACCTGGATTTGGGATGAAATTTACTCACCAAAAGATCAACGTGTTTTTAATAACGCAGAATGGTGTACGCGTATTTACTGTATTAACATGTTTTAAACAAACCGTTTAAAGCCTGATCGAGCTCACTCGAAAAACAACCAGTTCTGATTTGCTTGGTTAGTTGGTGATCTGTTGTGGTGGATAGTTTGGAAATTAAGCGTTTGTGTTGCGGACATTTGCACTCCTTCTGACGCAGAGCTTATTACTGAATTAACATTGGAAAGACATACTGAACCACTGAAAATGAGCTTCAAGGTAACTGATTTCGCACAACTTTGAGTACTGACATACTTCTAATCGCTGACTATATCAAGGTCTAGTCATGTCCATGCAAATACACCGTGTCAACGTGTGGGTATACCCGGAAAAATTTTCTCTTATTGCAAGGAAGGTTTGTAAAAGATCGTCTGCTGTACACAAATTACACTTAGGCTACCATTCTAGCAAAGAAATCAAGATATGTTTTTCAAACTTATCAACAAATGAATTATTTTGCGACGTTTTGGAAAGTATATTAAATTTCTTAAACAATTTGACGACCAACGCCATTTCCAGCTTAGCAAAACATGCAATTTGCATCAATGCACTCTTTCTAACAATTTTTTCCCTTCGCCATACCTGACTACTGAAAGTCTAAACCATTTAGTGAGAAGTGTTGTTTAAACAGAAGCCACGTAATGCTGTTGATATTGGAACTACAAAAACATCTGCTACCAAACGTGTTCTTGTTTTCTACAAACATTGGACTTAAGTTCATGCTGGATCGATCTGAGAGTCAGATCTTGACCCTACAGCAAAGCAGTGAAAGAAAGAAGCCTTTCAAATCAGTGTTTCTTAACCGGGGGGGGGCATCAATAAATTTCAAGGGGTGGCGCGAGCCTTTACGCACTTTGCAACATGGAAAGATTGATCAATTAATTTACGAATAAATACATTTGTCTTTATGACTTACTTAATGTCAGGGGGGCTTGCAACAGGAAAATTACTAAAGGGGGGCGTGGTAGAGAAAAGGTTAAGAACTACTGTTTTGAATGTAGCTGACGTAGACGCAGTATTTGTTAGAAGGAAGGTACTTTTCTGTTTGAAACATTTTCAATCAATGGATCGCGAGTAATGTACAGATTTTCGCTCATCGGATTGAAAATCTTTATATATTTCTATTGCTAAGTGAATATAATGCAAAATAGATCTCATTCAAGGGGAAACACACTATACATGCCACGAGTATCTTTTTTCAGAACAAACTAAAATCTTTATACCTAGAATTTCTTTTTTTATTCTGATAAATGTCTTTTCAAGCAATTTGTCGCAATTTTACTTGAGTATTCAGCACTCTTATGATTTTATACTTGGCTCTTTTGTAAGTAAAATTTTGCGATGAAGTGTGCGATACTTGTCACCAGAGATTTTTTCGCATCTTTTTTACATTACAATTTGAATTTAAAATGCATCCTCGAATCGTGCTTATAGACGCTCATCAAGCACTTGTGTCTGCCCTCTGCACACACGAACGTAAATTGAGCGTTAATACAAAACAAAAATTGTATGCAGCAGTTGGCAAAATGAGATGCTCACTATTATGCTGCTCAGTTCACTAGAATATTTTTGTTTATTGTTGCAGGTCATGGTGGGTTNATTTTTTCTTTTGATGTGTCTCAGGTAAAATTTCAGCAAACGCTCAAATCGTCACAATCGTTTCTACGTAGCTGCAGGTAAACGGCTTGACGCAGTGGGACATAGCGTATAACGATCTACAAATCGTTCCGCTCGTGTTGAGCTTTTTCAGGATATTTGCCAAGCGTTACCACAAGGATTTTCTTAAGGGCTGCCATATGAAGCATGAAAACCCAATGCAATCCAAGGATTTACTCATTTAAATACAACAACACGTTTTTTGCCAAAAGCGGTTTTCCTCAATATGATTGGAAAATTTCCAAACTTCCCACGTTCCCGTACAGCGAAGAGCTGAACGTGCACCTCGTGAAAAGTAGGTGGTTTTTGGAAGAATCTCTTTCAGCGCTGCGTCATTGCAGGTACCAGATCTGGATTAGTGGGGGGAGGGGTAACGGAGGCAATTTCCCCGGGCCCTCCTCTCCAAGGGGACCCCCAGTGATGACATTTATTTGTTTTAAATAAGACACTCGTTTGAAAAATTGTCGTGAGTCAGAAGAGATACAAGAATACAACTCTATCTTCTGATGTTGCCCTAATTATCATTAATGATTTCTCTGCAAGTTTGCCTTTCTGCCAGTTTTAGTAGTCACTACTGAATATGAATATTTTCAGTTTTGCTCAATGCAAATATACAAGTATTTGAATTTTGCTTGCAACTTTTCCTAATAATCGTTCTTTTGGCATGGGTATGATTATCTACTCGTGCGTCACGCCTACTGAACAAACGTCACGAAAACGATACTATTTGCCTGCTAAAGCTAGTTCTGATGTGGTTGCTGTTTAGTATCAGTGATTCCGTACCTTCTTGTGTCATCTGGAGGTAGCCGCAGCCAAACTGCGACCTTTGTTTCGTCACAAACGGTAACATATGGTAGAAACGCACTCTTCTTCCGATGACTACTATCGTTATGTACATCATAAATATATGAAGCTGGTCAAGCAATTTGCACCGCATGTTATTGCGTGGTCCGTCAGAAAAGGTTTTAATCAGTCCATTTGTAGATCGAAAGAGCTGAAAACGGGATTGCAGTGCTCAGCTAGTGCGATGCCGAAATCTATGTTGCCATTAGCAGCTAAAAATCACAAAGGTTCAAAGGAGAAATAGAGCAAAAATCTGGCAGTGTTAGCTAAAACGTCGCGACTGAAACGTTTTTTCCAGCAACACTTTTAAGCAGCAACGTTAAAACAGTGGCGTTAACCAGAGCACCTGAAATGTAGTTGAAAATCACAACTGTTTCGAAGCACCTTTCACACTCAGCCTGGCTGGCCATATTGAATAGTGACACGTTATTTTTCCCGTATTTTTGTTTGTAGTCTCTGGTTTCAGCTTATTGTTCGGGTGAATGTTGTTTCTTGCGGAGTTACTCTCTCGCCTGTGAAAATATTTTTTCTTGGTAAGAACACACTCTAGCATAGGCGGATCCAGGATTTTTTTAAGGGGGGACTCAAGCACGAGTTCATCCGGATGTGTACCGACTGCATAGCAGTGAAGACCCAACTGCTCATGTAACTTTTTTTAACAAGCACGGTTAATAACCATACACATTTTTGATAAATCAATTTCTCACCATTACCCGGCGGTTCTGGAGCAGAAGCGGCCTTCAAAAGAATTTAGAAATTATTGTCAAACTTATCTAACTTTAAAAAAGTAAACTTGTTGATGTTGGAAAAGTTTTATTGCTTGCAAAACAAGCACAGGCCCATGCCGAAAAAATCTGCACGAAGAAACCTGAAACGCTGCCAGTTACCTTTGCTGGCAGTCTGTGCAAGATCCATACCGTATTTTGTTCGAAAATTGCAGATGTTCATGGAATAGAAGATCGTGACCATCGGACTTGAATTTTTTTTTATTGTCGGAAAATTTTCCGATTTTTATTGCATAACACCAGAAACGTAACCAGGGGGTAAAGGGGCACAATTTCGCGGGCGCGGAATCACTATGGGGGACCAAAAAGTCACAAGCACTTTTCAAAACAGTACATTTGTTTCCGAAAGACCTCAGGTTTGAACATTGGGGCGCCAAACTTGTTTCTTGCCACAGGCGCCATCTAACCTCGTTACATCCCTGCACATCACGATTGTCTAGCAAAATGGCGAAATTTGTTAACAAAACTACCTGCCCATCAGTGGCAAAATATCAATCAATCACAGACTATTTAAAAGAAAATTCTGTTGAATATCGAAGTCATTTGACCATAGAAAATAACTTGAAGGCCGAAAAAAAGGTATACCATTTCGAAAACAAGCACAACTTTCCAGAATTTCGGGGGATGCAAAGTCACTTTTGGCAACTTTTATGACGTCCTTGATGTGCAGTCAACCGTGATGCGACGTTTTTGCTATGATCAGCTTACCAACATTTGTGGAGGAAAATATTTCATACTGGGGGGCCATGGGCGTCGGCAGGGGGATAGGCATTTGCTCCCCCTGGTAATTGGCATACGAACGAAACTGTCTAGAAAACCTGAAGTCAACAGTTTAATTCCGATATTAACTGAGTTAATTCTTGCAATGGCAATTTATTTTCCGGTATGACACTCACACTGCACAAGAGCCAGCTTCACTGTTCTGGTATCATACCGTGATGAGCTGCGTACGGTTCACTCATGCCCACTCATTTGGTTGCAGAGGCAGGTTGCGAAACTTGGGAAAGAATTGTTCCACTATTGGCCTTTATTGCGTAGCAATAACATGACAACCAATTCTTCAAAGGTTCATTTCAAGTTGCGGCAATAGGTGTTTTGCCGCCTGTAACTGTTGAACGCAGGCATCTTGGCAAGTGATGCAGCGTGACAGTTACTGCTGATACCAGTAAGCCAAATAGTTTTATACTGTGTGAAAAGAAGCAAGGACGCCGGAAAGTAGGAAAGTGACACGGGCATTTCCCTCTGCTCTTTCAAAAAGGGGCGGATGTGCATTTCTCATCACAGTAGTGTGGGTAATTATATGTCTTATCAAGATCGAAATGAAACAAATTTATTGCAGCTATTCGCGCAATAGGGAAATTCAGAGTGGTTTTCAACCATTTTTGTTATCATTTTGAGGTCAATATTGTTGCTGAACAGAAACAAAAACATCGGTAACGATTTGCTTGTTTTTTATAAGTTTACTTTTCCATCAACTTTTATACTGCTCCCCCTGCCGTGTTTCGGCGTGTTTGAAAATAAGCATGAGTGAAAAAGAAGCATTGCTGCCAACAAAGCGAATTTTTTGAAACCAATGTTCCTTCTAAGTTATGAATATGCGCAGCACCACCAGAATCGCCGCCAGAAAGTCTTCAATAGGGGGGTTTTACGTCTGTGCAGGGGGGTTTGACATTTTAAGATTTAACAAACTCAACTGAACTGTAGTATTTAATACTTGAAATTGGGAGCGCAGAAGTTTGTTTGGGGATGACTTAGCACATCAAACACCCCCGTGGCGACGGGAATGAGTACCACCAGACCATTTGAGCAGTGAAATCTCATTCTTGTGCACTTGCAATATTCCGAAACATTGTGAAAACGTTGAAAGAAGGAGAACCTATTTGAATTATGTGTGCACCTTGTTCGTATTTTGATAAAATTTTATGCTTATTCTAATAATTTACAAGTTTCGTAATTCATTTAGAACTCTGCTAATTCAGTCTTAAGAATTAAGATATTCATGCTCACTAAAACAAACATTTGCTCAGTGTAAATTTTCTTAGAGGGAACACTGTTTGC
>JGI24022J15233_10005453_pt1 | contig 13493 bp, 6 predicted proteins | sample Ectturendosymbi2_FD_15233 | JGI IMG/M metagenome (IMG submission 15233) | reverse complement strand
CCAGGCTTTGGCGGGTCATACAACAGAATCTGAATCAAAATCCACGAGCCGTATGGAATACGCCCTCGAGCTGCAATTTGGTCACCCCTGCTTGAAACAGCAATTCCAGTCTAAAGTTTGTTTTTCTCATTTGCAAATTCTCTTTCCTATGGTCTCAAAAATTTTAACTCGGCACCTGTTTTGGTTACGGATAAATGAAACTTTNAGCTTTGCTCTTGGCATTCCTGATTTTTTTATAGACCATTCTGTGTTATATTATATTTTCAAACTAAAAGAATTGGCGAGAAACGCCGTGCAAACACTTTTTATTCATAACAATTTTGATTGACGAGAACTGAGGTACATATTTACTTGGAAACTTACTTTGCTATTCGCAGGAGAGGTAGCACTCAAGTTTTGCAATCAGGACTGAGCAACGCGGTGGCTATATGCTTAGATCCTGTAAACAGTACCTTGTATTGGTCAGATGTCAATCGCAAAACTTTGTCGAGGTGAGTAACTTGATTTTTCGGGTATTTTGCGTAGTTTTTCTTTCTACTTAATGTCTGTCTATTTACAAACTCCGCAGGCTTTCTTTCACTGGCACCTGCAACAAGCTTTCCATTCCTCTTTGGAATTATGTTAATGCGCGTAAGGAAATTATTTCACTGCTTTCATCAACGTGCCTCTGATTCTTGCAGCCCATGATATTATACTAATCAAAATGGTCACTTCGCTGCATCATTTGACCGTCATCACTTTTGTTACTGTGGGCTGCTAAATAACTGTTTGACTGTTCCAGACAGCTACACCGTGTCAAACCGAGCATACTGTAGTACAAAGGTTCCCAACCTGGGGTACATGTACCCCCAGGGGTACATTTGCCTACCTGAAGGGGTACATTTAAGGTTAGCAATAGAAGAAAAAATATATTTACACAATATTTGTTTTGAAATATTTATACATATATCAATGAATATTATTTTCAAAATCATTATATGCTTATGGTTAATTATATCTACGAATAATGATGATAAAATATTTTATCATATGAGATTTTAGGGGTACATGTTCATCTGTCGAAATGCTAAAGGGGTACATGCTTATCTGTTGAAATGCTGAAGGGGTTACATGGTAAACAAAAGGTTGGGAACCCCTGTTGTAGTACGATGTAACACTTCATGATAAAGGTACCGAAATGGTCTTGACAAGCGCTTCTTCGCTGTGCGTCAGTGTAAAAAAAAGTAAACAAGTTGGTCTTGTAGTCGCTGAAACTGTTTGCGCTTGTTTTTTAGAAGAAGAAAGCTTGAAAAGATTAAAATCGCTATTCATTCAAAACGAACCCCGTCTTACGTCGGTGCATCATCCACTCCACTGACTGTACCCAACATCTGAGTCAGTTGGCCGAAATTTTTCGTGTTGTCGTTTGCCTACGCCATAGGTTCTCAAAGTGCTCCGTACGGAGCCCCAGGGATCCGCGAGAGAAACCTCGGGGCTCCGCGTAACAATGTTTTTTTTGTTTTTATTTTTTTCTTTATCGAGAGAAACCTCGGGGCTCCGCGAGCTATTCGTTTACTTGTTTTTATTTTTAGAAATTTCTTGTGGGGCTCCGTAAATTATGGTCAATCTCTTCATGGGCTCCATAACACCAAAATTTGAGAAACCCTGGTCTACGCAATTACAATCGACGCGTTGCGAATAACTCCTTTTCGTACGTGGGGCACAAGCCTTGTGCATTGACCAATGCCAGTGCTGCCACGCCTATTTTGTTAACTCACGACTGAGGTTTTTCGCTCCTGCCTGGATTTGTGGATTGATTTTTGTCTTCTAGTTTTGAAAAAATTCTTTTTCTTGGAGCTGCTAAAACCTTGAGCGACCACTGCCTTCATCGTTTGTCGAGTGAATTTTTGGAACAACTATCCCAAAAAAGTCGTGGAACCCCATTGAATAGCGCCCTTTTGATACAAATGCGCTCCTGTTTGGTGCCTATCGAAGTAGAAACAGAGATTAAAAAATACTCTTAACTAAACAATGCTTTACACTTCCTTGAATTTCAGGATTTACGTCCAGGACTTTTACCCACCCAGACTCTATTATCGAATAGTATCAGCAATGCTATTCTTTTGTACTAATAATACTGTTCCTTTGTTTCCTTCATGTGTGAGAACGGCCCAGCCTTACTCAGATCAGAGGTAATCACAAGTGCTGTCGCTGTCGCTAGCGCAGTTCTCGACGTGCCGCTGTGAAAATTGGTCTGTTTTTGTTGCAAGCAGGGACGTAACGAGGTTAGATGAGATTGTTTTTCACGATAGCCATCAGTGCTACCAAAATAGAAGTAATGTCATAGCAAACGCTTTTCATACATGATTTGTCCTGGAATTGTCCCTTTAGCTATAAACGTTTTCCATATGTACAGTACATGTAACTGAACAAGCTTCATCTGGAAGCGTGATGGTCATTTAGCTATTTATTAGACTCCTATCGTGAGACTTAAGTTGTCAAGAACCATTCTACTTCTAACCAGGTCGGGAATACGTTTCAGACATTGTTTTTTTCTGATCTACGGATAACCAATACAGTGTCAAACACTAATGCGCAGCATTCTTTTAGGGTATATCGTTTAAATACGTTTTGAAGATATAAGAGAGTGTTTGGGACACCAACAATGTTCTGAGTTATGTGTAGCTTGTGAAAAACAAGGCCCATCTTTTGGGACCTGCTTAAAATGTTTTCTGAATTGATGATATAAAGCGTTTCTAAACTGCATATTACCTGAAAGATCGCATAGTTCGACCAACAAAACTAGCCACTTTCATGACCTGTTGACCTACAAAACGTAATTACCTTTGTGTGATATCCAACGATTGTCGCAGACAACCTTGGGTATTTAAAAAGTGAAGACCTTTTTGGCGCCCCATTATTTCATTCCCTGCCCCCAAACGCATGGTTTGGATCCTCCAGTGCTCTGCAGTCTACAATAGATAAGCAGCTACTCGACCTGTTTCAAAATCTCTTGAGCACCGAAAGCAGAGCATTTTTATAAAGAACTGATTATCTTGCAAGGAACCGCCACTTCAGGGTAATGCAATGGTTTCATGGTGTAACAAAGTTCTTCAAAGTGTAACGTTGGTAATGCAACATGTTTCAAAAGGTTTTGCTTTGCATTCTTGGCTCAACTTTTTGCCGTATGCCAGATTATTTCTGATTCCCCGTGGTATTGGTTCAAAGTACACAGTAAGTTTAATGAATTCATCTAGTCAACCAACCCCATTTATGACTTATTGACAAGTGTTGGAAAATAACAGTTGGAAGTATGATAAGCACAGTTAGAAAATAAACAAACAAGCACAGAACATGGTGAGGAATAATTATAGATGAAGAGGACATGCCTATGTACACTAAGGAGCCGAACAGATAATAAGAGCTAAAATGCCGCACAATCTAATTCTGAAGCTTCCATTAAAATCATAAAATAGTTGTGGTAGAAAAGGTTCTTGGCACATTTTTCCGTGTTCAGGCTACTAAATTTGTTTGTTAGACGAATCACCTCAAAATATGAAAAACTTTTGCTGAAACCACACACATTCATTAATATTTGCTGAATTTTAATTGTTCTTATGCGCAAGTTCGCTGAAAGTATCAACCTAACTTTTTATTGCAGAATGTTGGTTTTCATGTTTTTTTTTTCAGACCCAATCCACGTTTTTTGGCTGCTGGCGAGCGGCACTCTTGAGCTAACGTTCCGCTTTTATTTTTCATTAGAATGCAAACAGTTGTTTTTAAACTTCCACCACGATTTCTTTGAAACATTGGTACTAACTTTTTTGTTTTTGCTGCGAAATATTTTTATAAAATATACAAGACAAAAATTAAATGAAAAAATGGTGAAACGCAACGCCCATGGTGTAGGCTTATTAAAGATGAAGTATGCACGTTGTTGTCCATTTTTGAAGCACAAACGTTTTACTGGAGAAAGGAGCATGTGCACATGCAACCAATTGAAAATCTTTTATAGCAGTGAATGACAAATTATAAAAAATGCTCTGTATTCAATTAGCACTCCGCCATAAATGGTAGGTTGGAGTTAATCTCCTGCTACTTTTGTGATTATTGGCGTCATTTGAAAAAAACAACCGCTTTCATGATGCCTGAGGTTCATTAGTAACGCGTGGTCAAGAAGCCACACAGAATAAAACTGACATTCACACAAGTGTCAATTTATGCTTAAACTTTCAAGTTTTTCTGTAACTTAAATTTTTGAAAGCCGCTCTTGTTTGGCGTGAAAATTCTACAGCGTGAGTTCAGACTTTGTTATCGTAGCTGACATGCTACCTTGCTTCGCCATAATGTCACTTCCGTTTCAGGGGCAATCTGGTGAGCGGATTACAACTTCGCAATGTCGAAACGCTTCTTCAAGGGTCAATCTCATCGTCTTTTCTTCGAACTGCAGATGGAATGGCATTAGATTGGATTAACAGGAATCTATACTGGACAGATGTCAATATTCATGCAGTTTTAATGACAAGCCTGAATCACATTCAAGACGAAGGTTTCATTACAACAATATATGCTAGAAATTCCTCTTATAAACCCAGAGCTATAGTCCTTCATCCAGGAAAGGGGTAAATTCACTGTTTCAATACTTTTGTTATTTTGAAAGAGTTGAGCAAACCTGTATGCCCAGAAGTTGTGAGACTAAATCACAAGAGGTTCAAATACTGTGAAAAGCCGCGTCCAATTTTTTGCGACAAATTCAGCATGGAAAGACTCAGTTGAAAACCAATTCGGCGCCAGCTGTATACTTGTTCTGCTTTTTGTAAATTTTTAGCTGGATAACCAAAAGCCATGTCGGATAACTCAACTATAGTTGAAACGCATTGAAAAATGATTAATTGTGGATGTCCCCAGCACAATGTAACTTTTTTAACTGATCTTCCATTTTTGTACAGCTGGATGTTCGTATCTGATTGGGGAAGCAATTCGAAAATAGAAAGATGTTCTATGGACGGATGCTCTTGCACTGACATTGTAGATTCAAATGTACGCTGGCCTAATGGGATGGTTATAGGTACATGTGGAGTGTTCCAACTTAAAAATAATATAGCCAGTTGTGGCTAGCTGTTCGGTGAAAAAGAGTTGTGTGTTTTATGGACTCCTATATCAAGGATAATCTCCAAGCTCTCAAGCCTGAACGAAATTGCGCATGAAAGGAGATATCAGAAAGCTAGGCTCGACCAGATTACAGGTTAGCGACCATATAAAGTCGTAAGTTGAGTTACAGTATAAGAAAAAAATCTGACTTGCAATAAAGGAAACAAGGAGTATCTGACCAAGATGTGGTGAAATCTGAATTGGTGAAAGAAAAATCGACTTACTGTTATTTAGAAAAAGAGAATATAAAAGTTAGTTGGCGGTCGTTGCTTCTAAGAATTCCTCGAATGTCAGTAGAAATAACACCAACCATATCATTTCTCCAAAAAATTAAAGATGTTTGTGGGAGATGGAGGCTGCAATACTTAATCCCGCCACACAACTAGCAAGACTATTGTATGTTACATTCATCCATGCGAGGTGTACAACTTTAAACATTAGCGAAGATTGTAGGTTGGTGAAAGCTCAGTGAAGAAAAAGTGATACAGTGGCATCCATTGCTATCGCTCTTAGCATTATCAACGGNAGAGAAGTTGTTCCTTCCCACCCTGCAGTCCAACTTCAATGCAGAAAAAAATTAAAGTGCATGTAGTAATGCGGGCAAACCAGCATTTACTGTCCTTGTTGCATGTGACAAGATTGAATGTATAGCACAAAATCTCAAAGGTCCTCTACCCCAGGCGCGGATCCAGGGGAGGAGCGATTGGGGCGATCGCCCCTCTAAAACCTACGAAAGTAACTTTATTCGCCATTATTTTGTACAATTCGGAAAACAGCATTCGCGATATAAGGCCATTTTGCTGTCCATTGTTTTGTCACAGCATTGCTATGAAGTATACGTCATCTCTCTTACAGTAGTGAACCCTTAATGAGACTTGAGTACCAAATATTACTGAAATCTCCCCCCCCTAACTTTACTGGCTGGATACGCCCCTGCCCTGCCCCGAAGATACACGAAGTATTACTGCACTGTAATTTTTACCATAAACTTAAGTGTTCTACTTGCAACGCATTGCAAAAACTGATGATGAAAATCCGTATAATATGGCGCATACAGTAAACAAACTTTAGCCTTGCGGCAAGCTTCTGAGGAATCTGCCTGCCTCTGCTTTCATTCTTCTGCGACGATTAAAACTTGCAAGCGTATCTATTTTTCGTAGTTAAAGGCCACAAAGATGGCGGCAAGTAAATCAGTCACAGTTTGTTGATGAGGAAACAAGTTTCGCGTTTTCAACGCATCATCAGGCCTTATTCAAATAGAATCTGGCGTATAGTTTCAACATATACGACGTAACTATAATATGGCGTATAGTTTCGACTACAAATTTCGTTATGAAACCCTCTGAATCCTGTGTGAATCACTATATTATTTGCGCAGCTTCGCAGTTTTCACTGCTGATTACAGTATAACCATAAACAACAAGTTTGTCTGTTTGGCAGATTTCGCAATTTGCGTTATTTAAATTAGAGATGGAAAAATCAGCAGTGACAGCCAGCTGTTAGTTGTAGCGAAATTTTATGTCAAATCAAAAAAACAAGGGTTAGCGTCATAATCTGTCTTTGAATATGTCTAAGTTTTGACAGAACTTAATATAGGAGACCCTTGCAATATTGCGGCATGTACGAATGCCCAAGTTTACCTTTGCTCTTTACTTGTGAACTACGCAGTTATAGTTACACGTTTCAGGGTATCCGTTGGTTTTCATTTTCTGTAAGTATGTTGCGTGCGCCTGCTATGAAAGTCAAAAATAATACTTACAAAAAGAACAGAAACCCGTATAACTTAAATAATCCGGGAGTTGCAAGCAACAAGTAAAGAAAGAACAGAAAAATGCCTGTTTTTCTGAGATCTTTTACCCATATAACGCAGTCTAAACTACTTTGGTGTAACATAACCGATATGGCTTAATGCTTAGACTTGCATAATTATCTATCAGGTCTGGCTTGTCGGCAAACCAGTTTTGCTGTATACTAAGCTACTATACTTTAGGCATAATTTGCACTTTTATCTATGAACCAGTGTTTTAATTTGTACGATTTATCACAATGTCATACACGCATGATGTTTCGTACTACATAGATTTCACAACTGGTAAGCTGTACTGGGTTGATGCTTTGCTGAAATTAATTTCCTCCTGTAACTTCGATGGTTCGAGTCGACGAACAATCAGTCAAAGTGCGAGAATTATACGACACCCATATGATATTGCTGTGTACCACGAAATAAGTGAGTAATAACAAAGTCGATGCATCTATTTGGTATCTATACCGTAATCTTGTTAATGCTTTTATTTGTAACATCCGGACGTTTTCGCTTATTTCCATCACAAAATTATGGATTTTTATTTGTCTCAAAAGGCGTAGACTTACATTTATGTATTCTTTCGAACTCCGCTACTGCCGGTTTCGAAAAAGTGAAACAGCGCTAAATCACACCTTCATTCACAGTGTTCTGCAAGTTGCATTGAATAGCAAGTCCTAACCTAAACCAATAAGACCTTTAAAGCTAGACTCGCATGAAAGCTTCATTCCAAGAGCTGAAAAGATGCATAAAAATTTACTGTTGCAGTTACGAGCACCCACAAATAAAAGAATGCAAGTCATTAGGGGGCAATGGACAGCGGGTCATTTTTGAGGCAAGTTCTCAAACGTGAGTCAGTGTGTTTCGAGATTGGAGCAGGCGCTACTGACCGCAGCACTTCCACCAACATTTTCAATACCGGGAAGAATACGCACGCTTCTTGGCAAAAATATTCAGCCTTTTAACTTACAAAATTAAATTTCTAGGAGACATTAAATGTATCAGATTAGGGAAATGTGCTGCTAAGTTATAGACCCGAGAATGCAGTCTGAATTGCGTAGTATAGGCGAAATGCTCTTTAGTCCTGAACGCTGCTAGGACATGGAACCAGTTTAAATCAAATAGTTATTTCTGCAACGTAATCAGTGTCGTCGCCAGTGGGGTTGGTGGTGCCGGGTGTCCTTTATGACAGTTGTTGGTGCTTCAATGACTGGAGACAAGTGATGACTTTTTTGTTTTTCACCAAACCCAGCTTTCCGTTTTTCTGTTGCCCCAAAAAATATGAAACTGAGGAAATGCCTGCATGTGATTTCAGTTGTAGTTTTACTACATAATGTTCATGAAAGGAGATATATTGCAACATATTTTTCAAGCACAAGCAGCTTGAACGTTATCAAAATATTGCAAAATCATTTGAATTACAAAAGAAAATTATGTTAAGAGTTGCACAAGCTCAGGCCATTCCTGAGAAAGGAGTTTGAGTGCAAGACGAATCAAAAATAAATCACAGTTTTTAAAATCTGGAATTGAATAGGGTAAGAATTTAGAATGAAAATATGGAAAGTATGGTACCAACGTTATTTATTTGTTTTGGAAAAAATCAAACTATTTACGCCATACTATAAGTGTAGGAGCAGGCCAGTTTTTTGGGGTGTGAGGGATATTTGCCCGAATTTCCCTAGATTTGCCCAAAAAACGTTTATGTGTCAAACTTTCTCCCTTCAAATTTTCTGCAGCTGTTGGTACATTACATTTTCCTCTACCATGTTGCCATACACATTTAACTTCTCAGATGGCATTAATGTTTTGCATTAATTCAACCATGACAAAAATACATAATAAAATATAGTGAACAATGCCTGAATGTACAAAGCTAAACATACTTAGGAACCGATTAAGTTCAAAGTATGTTGCTGTACATATGCAACAAACGGTATGGCAATATGTAGCTTATTCATCCAAACGCTGTAGTTAAAATTAAAAACAAAACTTTTCTGTAGTTGCCTGGCATGGACCCTAGTAGTAAGAAGTAGGTGCCTCACAGCATACTCTACTCCACGTAGTGTACAATTAATGAAGAACATGAATGAAATTTCCATTTTTGCCCAAATTTTCAAGTGAGTGAGTTACTCATCAACTCACAAACTAAAACACGAAGTTACTAGAAACAGTTTGTTGGTTTTATATGAATTAAATATGTTTTATATGACGTAATAAACATTTGTTTATACACTCAATAACAAAACAGTATAATTTCATTAATATTGTTAAAAATTATCAAAACTTCTGTGCCAGAATTTTTTTAAAATTTTGTTAAATTTTAGACAAATCAGAATTTTTGGGGGTGAAATTGCACCTCATTCACCCCCAGCTTCTACACCACTGATTTACGCTGTTAAAATCTAGAGCGCTAAACTTGATCAAACAAAGGAAATTTTTGTATTTTTTATGCGACGTTTACATTACTTAAGCTTACTTAATGTAGTGGTACCTAAAAGGTACATAAAGTCTGCGGAATATAAAAATGTTAAAAAGTTGACTGCAAATTTCAAATTTTCAGTGAAATATTATGCTTTGATCATTGTACACTAAAAATTTACCACAGCTGCTATCACAGCTCATGACGTTCTTCCTATAGCCCGATTAGTTGAAGGTGTTTTTTCTTAATTTACATAGTTAACTAATGTTAACATTGGAAATTCTCATTTTCCAAGACTGTCAGTCTACTGCAGTGAGCATATGCGTTTTGTCCGAGAAAGTCGAAGCACTTGAGCTTAGTGAGCATTACTGAATGAAGGTATTCATTTCTGTTGCAGTTTACTTCACCGACTGGGCACACAGAGCTCTGATCGCTTTCAACGAGTCAAATCCAAATATTGCACAACTTGTCCTGAAAAACATGATTCGGCCAGGTGGACTGGTGGTGATTGACCGCAACTACACTCATCCATCTTGTAAGTTAAAAGACACTTGCGTGTTCATTGAAAAACAAAACAAAATTCGCTGTAGTTTATTGCAAGAAAAAAAGTGTTTGTAGTCGCTTACAAACTGTTTTTATTTTTCGCATGAGTAGCATGTTAACTCAACATTCGGAAACTTACTTTTCATTTTAGCTGACATTCGGAAGCTTACTTTTGGAGATCCAACCGGCAGTTGGTTGTGCACGTACCACCAAAGCTGATAGACTACGTTCGATGCCCGGTCGGGTTATACCTAGGACTTGAAAAACAGTACATGCGACCTGTCCAGCCTCGTGCTAGTCAATGATGGGTGGGTGCAAGAAACAGTTCTCGCGCTGTGCTGCCATTGACTTGCTAACAGCGCAGCATTCACTGCGAAAGCAGCCGCCTTGTCCACGACGCAAGAATGTAGAAATGGGCGCCGCAAACCACTCGTGACACTCCTAAAGAATTGCAGAAACCGAGTATACATAAAACTGAACCGAACTTTTCGAGATCCAACCGCGAAATCGATTTCTCTTTTTGATTGCACAAGAAAATTTCACGTAAACCTTTGCATACTATCATTTACCTCAGGGGTGGGGAACCTGCTGCCCGCGTGAACATTTCATATGGCCCGCAAACGGAAGCTCCACTATAAGCAAGTACTTAGATAGTAAGTCAAAAGAAGTCGCTCTTCTTCACAGTTAGATAAAGGTAGACTATTACGATAAAATTAAGTGTTATTTGCGGCCCGCCTGCAATATGCGTAATCCATGCGGCCCGTGATAGTAAATAGGTTCCCCACCCCTGATTTACCTAATAAGGCTGACGTTTTTATTAATACCCGGTCCCTAATTTCATTTTTGTAATTCATTAACTCAAACATACCCCTAATTAGGTCTTCAACAAAACGCAATCTCAAATTCCTAAGCTTCTTTAAGTCATTTTTAGTTTTCATGTTCGAAGTGTTGGAATTAAGTGTACCTAGTGATGGGATTCGACCGGTGCGCACCGGTCGATGAAGTTACCTACTGCAAAAGTTGAATCAAGTTACCTACTGCAAAAGTTGAATCAAGTTACCTACTGCAAAAGTTGAAGTGGCAATATTCACATAAGTTGTAGCATATCTAAATTGTGAGCTAACCAGCCTGACTAATATATGGCCCAGCATAGGTGTGGAACTTTTATTTACTGTTAGCTGTAACCACAGCTAAATTGTTACCGTGGAATATTGACATTGTTGTTGCTTCTAAACAGGTGATTTAGCAGGCTAAGTAAACTCCCTGCTGCTGTCAAACTTTGTAAACACGACACTCTAGCAAGCGTACAAATTTGTGGGCGTGTTCCCCATTTCTTGTGACTGCATTGCCAAAAACTCTCAAATGAATACAGAGTTTTTTTTCTGTAACGTTCAACAACACTTAAACGTCTACAATTGCTTTCGGGAAGTTTTAAGAAGTACTTTTTAAAATGACATGATAATTTTGATTGGATTTTAAACCGTGTTTTTGTTGTAAAAACTGGTCGGTCATGACGCGAAGAAGAACAATTAACCGAGTTGACATCTGATCAAAGTTTTATTACTTTCAATCAAATAGTTCTTTCATCTTTCTGGTTAAGTGTTGAGGACAAATATCCATTGCTCTCACAAAAGGCAACTTAACTGTTATTGGCTTTATCCACTAACTACGTATGTGAGACAGCATTTTCACCTCTTACAAATGTAAAGACAAAAGACAGGTCCAGACGTACAGTGGACTCTGACTTACGAGTTTGTCTGTCAGAAATAGCTCCGAGACATGATAAATTGCGCAGAAAGAAGCAAACTCAGCCGTCCCATTGATGCTGTCAATTTTGTACAATAAAACATTATTCAGTGTTATATATTGTTGGTTATGTATAGGGCAATCAATTTTTTGATAAACCTTAAAATTTTGGCTTTATTTGGACCTATTAATTTTCTGCATTTGCAACTGAAATGCGGAATACAGAACATGTACTAGTCAAACCAATTAGTTAAAAATCTTTACTAACATAAATCAAAGTATGAAAGACCCATCGAAACTAGAATTAATATGACATGGACGAAAATCAATCCGAAAGCACAAGAAAAATATCCAGTGTCAATAAACATCCTGAAGTCACTGAGAAGGTTCTGTATGGTTGTACTTCAACATCAAGTACTGCTTCACATTATTGCCTTCGAAGTTTCTATGTGCATAATGGATTGAGCATTTACCAAACTAAATACCTACTGCAAGACCACGTCACTTGCCTTACTACGCCCAGCTTACTTAATATTCAATCGTCCGGTCAAGGGTGTACGCAAGGGGGGGGTTCGGGGTTAAACTCCACCCCTTGAGCTTGATATTTTACAAAAACTTTATTACCCGCGTAAAGGAAATTGATTAAATGTTTTCGCATACTTTTTGCTTGTTAATTTGTCGACATACTGCAAATACCACGGAATGAATTTACATGCAAATTTCAAGGAATATTGTAAATGGGCCAAAAAGTAGTAATCAGGTTTTGGTGGGAATCCGGGTCATCGTCTGCGTCAAGAAACCATCTCACCACTTTTTGCAGACCTTTCGTCCACTGCGCATGTTTACCATTGTGTTCCACGATAGTTCACTTTATCCGAAACCATTGCATTTATTTTGTCTTCTAAGGCTGATCAGCGCAAGCGCTAATCCCATTTGAGCGGTTGTTACCATAGAAGCATTCAGGCATTTAATAATGTTTCAGCAGGGAATAAGGAAAACTAAAAGTTTGCTGGACTTCTATGAATAACAAAAATTCGAATGTTTTGTTGCGTGCTTTGTGCGCATTCTCAATTCTTGTGCAGTTTAGCAAGATTCGATCCTTCAGGCGGGGTTATACGCCAGCCAGTCCAGCCGCACTTTTTCTATGCTCGACTGCTCGTATTCGATAAGACATTACAGCGCAGTCTCATTTTGTAGTTGTAAACTGCGCTGACGCATTGGTGAGTGTGTTTTAATATCCTGTTTTAACGCTCAGCCTGATATTTTTGCAGTAATGAACTGCTGTGTCGTAGCGTTGAGTGTATTTTCTTCCGATATCCTAACTTGGAGCGCTAATAGTTTATATCCAGTGCAATGACACATAAAATAAGGGAAGTGGATGTCGAAAAATATGCATATAATGTCAGCAAACTTTGCCAAAAGGTTGGTTTGGAAACATGAATATGACGTCAAATTGTGACGTGCAACTATTGCAAAAGAAAATCAATATGTGTTGTTGTTACTTTAATAAAATATCAATAAAGAGAAAAACTCGGCTGCAAAAAAATTTTGACTGAAACAAAAATTTTGACTTTTTCTTGACCTACTAACTTTTGAGACGCTCATGGTATCATGGTGAAAATTGATTTGTGGACATTTGAAAAACTTTAAAAAAACGCAGAAAATGTTTGACTTTATTGACTTACGGTTGTCCCAGTGGCGTAGCAACCCACTGGTTACCAGGCCTGTAACCAGCTTGGGACACCAGGTGGAGCGAAGAGGCAGTGGCGAAACTAGCACATTGGGCCAGGGGGGTCAAATCGCTGTTGTAGGGGCCCGTGTTAAAACCGTAAAGTATATGACGTCATCGTGCTC
>JGI24022J15233_10005450_pt1 | contig 13501 bp, 8 predicted proteins | sample Ectturendosymbi2_FD_15233 | JGI IMG/M metagenome (IMG submission 15233) | reverse complement strand
CAAATTTTTTGAACTATGTCTAAAACATTTTTCCAGGGTGGGCAATAATTTTCTAGGGAGGCTTACCCCTGCACCCACCTTGGTTATGAACCTGCGGCTAAATGAAATTTTAGGGGAGAAAAATTTGTGTTTTTGTTATATGTTTAAAACAATTTTTTCTGGACAAAACAAAATTTCAAAATTTTGGGGTACTGCCCCGAATGCCCCCCGCCCGTGGATACGGGTCTTCTTTCATTAACTACAACCGGAACAATGGTATTTATTGACGACAATAACTTGATTAATAAAAGTACAAAAACTGTTTGTTGTCAAATAAACGCATTAGAGTTTGTCAACAAAAGCGTGTAGTAGTCCACTGAATAACTTACAAATATAAAGTGATATAATTGAAAAAGCCATTGTCAACTTAAAAAAGAAGTACAACACTTACAATGAATAAGTAACTAAACTATAAAGTGCGAATTCCTCCCCTGAACTCATGAAATTCCTCCTTGGGGAGGAATTCCTCCCCGGTTGGGAACCACTGCTGTAAAATATGATTACCTCACCTGATGAAGGATTTGTCAGGTGAAGGAACAATTGATGCAAAATTTTAGACACGCACACAAACGCACAGCAGGCATTTCAATCGCATTGGTTTTGACGAATCTCAAACAATGAGTGGCAGTGCATGCTGCATCAGTGATAAAACAAAATCATTAGTGGTGTCACCATAAAAGCGAAAATTTTGCCGGCAGTTGGTGATTGCTTCCTTATTATTAGCGGTTCAACGTTGTGACACTTGGCCCTGTTGCGATCGGAAATCCCGAGCGGCATGTGCGCAAAGCTTCGCACCGTGGCAGCAAGCAACAATAGAGATCACCCAACGAGATCACTCTATTATTGCTTGTTTGCGCCACATACATGTATTTTTGTTCTTCGCGCACATCCCGTTCGTGGTGAATCACAATAGCAACCAGAAACATATATTTATAATGTTCGCTGACGTACAGTGTGGTCAGGAGAGCATTTCAAAGCAACCAGGGTATTTTGTGCCTGCAGTCATGGTGGTTTTGCCTGCAGTCACGCATGCGTTTCGCAGAGTGCGGAAATAAGATTGGCCTGCTGTAACCATGTGGCTGATTGTCTCATCACATTGCATTTCATTGGGAGCAGTTTCTAATGTAATGTGGATAAGCAAACACTCAGAAATTTTCTTACTGAGATAAAACCTATCATGTAGAGATTTGACAATTTTTTCTTGAGCATAAATATTTTTTTCGACAGCAAGTAACTGCTTCAGCCGCGTGTTTGACGCTGCTTCACAAGCATTCGCTCTTGGCAGGTTTCAAATGACCCGTTTGTGTAAAGCATTTGTGAACGCATGCCAATGCAGAGTTCATAAATAATTACTCAAAAACTTTTATACTGAGTTAAAACATATCATGTAGAGATTTGACGATTTTTGCTTGAGCATAAATATTTTTTTCGACAGCAAGTAAGTGCTTCAGCTGTGTGTTCAAGGTTGCTTCACAAACATTCGTTCTTGGCAGATTTCAAATGACCCGTTAGTGTAAAGCATTTATGAACGCATGCCGATGTGATGTGGATAAAAAATTAGTGTGAGGTGGAACATCATGTAAAAAGTTGACGGTTTTGGCTGCTGCAAAATTGTTTTATTTTCGGCAGCAAGTAACTGCTGGAGCCGTCTGTTTGGCTCCTTCGAAAACATTCGCGCTTGGCAATTAGCCCTGCTTCACAAACATTCACACTTGGCAATGCGCGCTGCTTCACAAACATTCACATTTGGCAGTCTTCAAACAGCCCGTTAGCGCAAAGCCTTTATGAAGCAGGAAGGGCATCGTGAGGAATAACACCCGTTGATTTGCTGAAAAGCAGTAATTCTGTGATCGCAACTTGTGATCTTTTCGCTGCTTCCCAACAATACATATCAATGGAGATTTAGAGTTCAACAGAGAACAATAAAGGTTGCTGCCAACAATAGCTCGTATTGCACCCTTGCTGCTCGTCCTTTCCTATCGCAACAACGCCAAGCACCTGAACGTGCATGCATAACTGTTTCGCAAATCTCAAACCATATTTACGACCAGCTGATAAAAATGTTGGAGTTTTTTTCCTCTCGTTTCATGCGCTACCATCTTGACATGCGGCTGCTACAAGGTAATCACAACATGTTCTGTGATATTCACATTTTTTCTGCAGCAACAACAACAGCAGAAGCGTTACATTTCAGCATCCCAGAGCTGATAATTGTCAAATGCTCAGCCCAGGTGAAAGTAAAATTTTGCATTGTTTTTTTGTGCAAAGAAAATTTTGTGTGGCTTTTTCATGCGAAAATGAAATTTTGCATGTTTTTTTGTTGTACAATGTGTGCAATAATTTTTTTCGGAGTTCAGTTAGTGCAACGAAAACATCTATGAAAGTTTTAAGTATCGAAACGAAAGTGCTGAACGTTTTAGTCAAATCGAAACCAAACTGAGTTATTTAGCGATCGGCAAAAACAGCTGAACCCATGTGCATTTTCAGACGGAGTCGAAAAGCAGAAATGCTGTCTAGGACCAGGTGATATAAAAATTGTTATAACTTTTCTTCTCTACAATTTTTTAATTCCAAACATGGCAGGATGCTTTGTGACAGCTATTGCAACGGTTTCTATGATTTTTACATTTTTCCCATTGTTGGAATAGGTGCAATAAATTTTCAAAGTCAAAACACAGACAATCCACCCTTGTTTCAGGGTTTTTTTACTCTCCAAAAGAAGTGGAAAAATTATTTGATTTATTTTCATAAACTACACAATACGACTAACGTTTTTGTGCAGAATTTGTGTTTCTACCATGCAAGGTTTTCCATCCAGAGCATTTTTGAAACAACGCCTTGCCCACTCAAGTGCCAGCGTGAAAACCATACCAGCGTTCTAGCATCAGACAGCAGCCACAAATATACTGTGGACCAGCGGTCAATTAGTTAAATCACTCAACAACAATGACTGATTGTTTTTGGTAACATACAATTGTTGAAGCTTAACATCAAAATTGTTTTGCACTCCACCTGGTCCTTAGACAAAGTCTGAGTCACTTTTCCCATGGCTGTAGCCAGCAGGACTTGCCTTGCCAATCTTTTGTGAGGCATTCTGGACACATGGCTAACCAACATTACTGGGATTTCTCAATTTGGAAAAGTGGCTTGACATTCAGGGCTTTACAAATTTCACAGCTACGCACTTTGTTGCGAAGTGTCACACCATAAAATTTTCTCAAAAATCCCATCTCTACTGCTTGCACTTGGGACAATATTCTTTCAGTCATTCAACCATGCTGCCTTACAATTATTGCTAAACTCTAGTCTGATTAAAGTGTTGCGTTGATCCTTCAAATTAAAAAATTTTCCACCACTCAACTGATTGCTTCTACATGATTTTTAAACAATCACGTCTGTTGACCTTAATTGATTTACATGCATTTTTTCATGAGCTGTGGTAAGGATACTTTTAGATTCAGTTTAACCACCCAAGAACACCCTTCTGTTCAGTGTTTGATAAAATTGAAATAGACTTACCAACAATTAGGTTTCCACATTTTCTCAGATACGTAAATAGCATCATTTCAGTCATCTTAGTACAAGATGGAGCATGATACTGTTGCAACCTCTCCAGTGGTGTTGCGTTGATTGTGATTCACCACGAACGGGATGTGCGCGAAGAACAAAAATACATGTATGTGGCGCAAACAAGCAACAATAGAGTGATCTCGTTGGGTGATCTCTATTGTTGCTTGCTGCCACGGTGCGAAGCTTTGTGCACATGCCGCTCGGGATTTCCGATCGCAATAAAACGGTGCTATGACCAGGATGTGGAGGTCGTGCCAAGTTCAGCCTTCACACAAAGAACGTGCGATTGGTGTGGTTCGTTGTAAAAAGGAGTGGATGTTGTTGCAACCTCTCCGGTGGTGTTGCGTTGATTNTGTGATTCNCCACGAACGGGATGTGCGCGAAGAACAAAAATACATGTATGTGGCGCGAACAAGCAATAATAGAATGATCTCGTCAGGTGATCTCTGTTGTTGCTTGCTGCCACGGTGCGAAGCTTTGCGCACATGCCGCTCGGGATTTCTGATCGCAACAAAATGTACAACATCAGTAACACTGGCAATGTCTATTGTTCTTCGTTTGTATGTGGCTCTGATAACTGTTACAATATACCTGGGGTACAGTTATGTTTGTAGATGTCCTTTAGAGGCAGGAAAAGTGACATACATTTGTCAGATAACTTTGCATGCACCATGAAGTAGTCTGATTATTTGTGTTTCCAATGACTATTTTTAAAAGTCCTAAGGAAACCATGAATACAAAACCTTTGTAACTTTAAGTTTTGACTGTTGTAAAATTAGCACACATTTGTTAATGTGGTTTCAAAAATCAGGTGTTACTTAGCTTGTTTGAGATGTTTTCCAAGTTTTTTGAGTGACTGTTGTTTTATATGATGTAGGCCTACTTTACTTAAAGCATGTTGTGTCTTTTAAAAGCAGTTGTGCCATCAATATATTTGGCTAGACAATGTGCAAATGTTTCACAGAACACATACACACTCGGATTTTTATCATGCGTTTTTTATTGTAGCCAAATGATGGCAATGCTTAGAATGTGCTATTAATGCTGTTCTTTATAGCAAATTTTTTAATGGTGGGTGCTTATTGCTTCTGTCAACTGGTGACATACATTAAAGTGGAAATTATCTCATTGTTAGGAACACTTTGTGATGACTTTCCAGACTGCAGAGGCAACCTGTAGCATAGTATATTGCTAATAGATGTTTTTACCATTCGTGTTTTGAATACAGGAGCATGTTGATTTAACCTTAAAACGTTCAATTGTTTGCAACTTTGTTACATTTTCAGTTTAAAAGTAACTTAGCCAAAATCTTTGTAGTAATGCACAATGTCCATTATGGTAAAAAATGTTTGATGTGAAGGTAAATAAACTTACATCAAATGAACTTATTGCCAGTTAGGAAAGCAATCAAAAGATGCATTGTTTTACTTCATGTTGTAGTATCGTGGTAGATTTCTTGAGATTTTTTCATTTAAAAAGTATGCATGAAGCTAGCAAATGTATGATTGTTCAGCTTTTATGAATTCATCAAAAATCACTTGAATTGGAACAGCTATTGAAAAAAAAATTAAATTCTGTCTGAAATTGGTCTTTTTACCTCAGGTAAAATTAGCTTATCTCAGAATTTAAAATAGCTTGCATTGCAGTAAATTCAGGTTAAAAATGTAAATCTTAGTCTTGAGATTTTAACTTGTCTTTTCTATGCACAGGGAACATTTGGAAAGCTTATCAAAATGACAAAGCCAATTTCAAATAATGATGATGACTGCACTATTAGTTCCACTTCCACTTTCAGAGATCAAAAAAAATTTGATGAACTTCCTATGAAAAGCATCTGCAAAGAAAAGTATAATGTTGAATTACCACATAAAAGTGAAGTGTGCTCTACTGTTCAAGCAGCTGATATTGGTCATGTTGACATTTCTACAAACGACATACATTCAGAGGATACTGACACTTTTACATGTGCTGCAAACAACGCTTCATCATCCTGTGAAGTAGCTGATGAGTACATTGAAATTGAGGACTTGGCAACAGCTGGGAATGGTTGTGCTGAGGAACATTTGCGCTTAAGTTTTACGGAAAGTTATTTTCTGTCTTACGGTCTTGGATGCCTTTTTGTGAAAGACACCGATGGCACAGTTCTAGATCTTATGCTGTAAGTTTACTGTTGCAAATTGTGTTTTGAAGATGACAATCTCGAATCTTGATGGGGCACTCAGGTTTCAAATGTTTAACATTTATCTACGGAGCTATTATAACTATGTATGTTTTTACTGACTGGTTTATCAAATATCATTCACTGTGACAGCGTCATATGTGGTTTTTGATGGCTTCACAATGTTGCATAGAGTACAATGATCTCAAACAGACAAAATACCTAAATTTTCACTGTCTGACTTGCCTCTCTGCAGTACAATTCACATTGGCTCAACAGCGCGACTTGATGCATGAGCTTATAGTGCCTTGAACAACTTATTAAAAACGATTCTTGTTGAGTAGTGATTGCCATCACTGATGCAACCTTAACGTTTTTAAAAATTTGGCATCTGTTTGTCTGATCATTTTATTGAATTGCAACAATCTTTGTTTGTGAATCTTAATTCTAAAAATTGTGAAAATGGATGCAGAACAAACTTTAGATAACATATCATCTGGCTGATTCTGCAGATTCTATGGCAAATCCTATGTTTCATGTATGCAGCAATTTAGTGCTTCTTCCCTCCATCTACTTCATTTGGGATGCAATGCACAAATGTTAGGTTTTTGTACAGAAGTTTTTTACTCTTAATTATCAGTCTCACTTCCTTGCAACTCATGAAATGCTGTGAAGCCATCCAAGCCCAGATAAGTCAATGTTAATGTTAAGTCGGTAATTGAGAGAGAGGTTATGAAATTGGATTAAGTTGTAAAATGTCCGAGACGATGAGAATAATGCAAGGACTATTTTTGAAAAATATTAGCTATTTTTTGAAAAACATTTTAAGTAGTCATACCAAACTCACAAAGCTCGCGCTCTCCAACTGTCGGAGCGTAAACATGTGCAAAAACCAGGCAGAGTGCTTGGTCTCTCGAGTGATGTATAAAAGGACTTGAATGCCGCATGTTGTTTAATATTGCAAAGCCATAAACAGGTATTGCAGTCTAAGCGAATGGCCAGCCGCTAGTGAGGAGAAGCTACATAACTGAAGCCATAACTCCTTACGCTGTCTGAAAAACCGTTTCCAACAGTGGCAGCCCTGTTGGACACGGTTTGACATGCTATGTAATGGACTCAGAATCGCTTGAGATCTCGACAGAAGTTCAAATTTTATATCAAGAAAACTTCACGTACATTTTGACCCTGCGGAAATTGTTTGCTAAAGACAAGGTTGTTTTGGCACAACGTCATCCGAAATGTCTGACCCGAAATCGCAGACAATAAGCGAACTAAACTTATACTATCGGCTAGTGTTTACAAAATCGCTTTGTGTGCCCCAGAGTCATTATAAACTTGCCATTTTTTCAAGAATCGCCGAAGAACATGCTGGGTGCAAATGGTTACATGAACACAACTAAAAACGAGAAAATGTACAGTAGGTATTACGGAGCTAAAAAAACGGAAAGCCCATGTAAATATATGCATAATTTGCCGAACATTTCAGTTAGTGCGCTCCTTTTTGCTTGTAAGTCTGCAGCGTGGAAGGTTTGATATTAACATACTTTTAAAATAAACGTATCGAGTTAAAAAAACANTAACCGCAATTTTGTATAACAAATTTTGCATGAAGTCAAATTCAAACGAATCAAACATTTTATACACCACTTGACGTAAATGGGTTGCCCAACTTTTCACTTGAACCTTTTAACTTCTCCCTAGCTCGGAATTTATAAGCTTTGATCCTTAGCACTGCACTGAAGGTGAGATCTAGACGCTCCAATCAATCCTGAACATCAAGGAGCAAATTAGGTTGTGTAGATCCGTTCAATTTCGTGAGATGTAGCGCTCGTGTCCACCAGACTGAATGACTTTCGCCGGGAAACAAAATTTTTGCAGGTGGAGGTTGGGTTGCAGCGGTGGTTGTTACTGGTTACTCCACTTGGATGGTTGGCTGTGTCTTTTTACTTTCGCAAAATTTGGTTACCGATGTATTTTATTTACGTGTTTAGCTCAGACTGCTGTCCATACCACAAGAATTAGCCAAAGATATTAAGAAAACGAAATTACTGAGTCATAACCCATCACAGCGTAGTTGTTTTGGGCAAATCTTTGCGTCCATGTGATCAAGCGATTAAAGTGTGCGTTTCATCTACTTCAAGTGATAAAAAATCAATTGTTTTTTTTCAACAGACAATGGAAAACGTTCTGTCTGCGCGAGCCACGCTTTCCGTTGAAATACGCAGCCTATCACCATTTTCGCGGTAAAGGTTGGGTGCCTAGGGATGGTATTCGATATGGATCCGATTTTGTTCTTTACCGGAAAGGACCATCGTTTTATCACGCAAGCTACATTGTGGTTCTGCAGACGGTTGACGCTGAAACACTTGAGGTACGTTCGTTGTAAATACCGGTTGCACAACATAGTTCCTCCCTTAGTTGCGTGCTCCATTTCGTAAGATGAATGGTGAGTTCGAGACGATGCTGAGTGTATTCTTGGACAGCGTAAGCGAGCTACGGTCTCTGTCTCACTTGCGCCTTCCCTGTTTTTAGCGCAGAGGTGGGGAACCAAGTTACTCTCACGGGCCGCATGAAATGTGGAATATCGCTGGCGGGCCGCAACAATAATTTAATATTACATTAAAGTTCTAACTTTATCTTCCTAAGGAAAATAAGGATAGATAAGTAAGAGTGCGAGAGACTTCTCTTGACCAGCTGTTTAAATATCTGCTTGTCGTGGAGTTTTGTTTTGGCGCGATGCTGCGTTGTAACTTAGGTAGTAAATTTTCTGGCGCGTACTATTTTAAATATTCACGCGGGCCACAGGTTCCTTGGCCTTGGTTTTGCAGCCGCGCATCTTCGTCTTGACTAGCTATGCGAAGCATAACGTTTAACGACCAATCACGGCTAGCAGCCTCGATGACGTTTAACCATCAGTTTGAAATATTGAGTTACTGGGAATATAACTCTACGGCGGTAATAGAAGGCAGTCAAGTTTGTGCAAGTTGTGAATAGGTGCAAAAGTTTAAACGATTCTTCTCTTACGCAATCCGGTGAGGCGACTAAACAAATAAGTATTGATAAGAAGTTAAATTTGCGCTGCAAAACGTGACGTCAGTTATAGAAATTTTACCGAAGCACCATTCGGGAAAGTGAATCGAAGTCGTCTGGATGATTAGTTCTGATTTACAAGTTCGATGTTTTTATAGTCTGTTTGTGAAAACTTTTTTTGACAAAGCATCGTTGTCAGATTGACTAAAAACCTTCACTCTGAAAGCACTTTATTTTTACTAATTGTTTAGGTTTCTGGCTTAGACTCATGGTTCACATCACAGGGTTTAGTCGAAGGGTACAAGAATACAAACATTCTGTGTCGTAGCACATCACAGGGTAGTTGTTAGTTGGTGACACTGAATAGGAACAAACACTGAAACAACGCACCAGCAACTGCTGCATTTGCTCATCATCATACAGAAGCATTGCATAGTGGGAGGAAAACGAGGCCTTGTAAAGCATCGTACAGGTGAAGTGACTGGATAAAAAGTTAGATAAACATGCACATCATCAAATGTCTTGATGAAACAGTTAACCTGCTGCTGGTTGAACCCTTGCGCTGATGGGAATGTGTGCGTACTGAAAAATTTGATATATGTTGAGTTGATATGGGCTATGCGCAGTCGTTTAACACCAGGCTGTGTGTACTTGTTCCACAAGTAACAAGCTTATATTGACGTGCAGTAAGCACGAAACGGTGTTTTTTACTGCAGTTGAGCACTGAGCGAAGATGCCTCTTAAGTGCTTGATCGAAAACGAGACTTCATGGTGTCACCAAGGGTGGAGCAGGGCCGGAACGTATGTGAGCGACGTTCCCGCACCTTTTTCGTAGTAACCTGACTTGAAAATGTGTATTTTTATTCAGATTTCTTGTGTGTAGCATCAGACGTCGCATAAATGAACAAATGACAAACTATCTCTTGCGTAGCACCTTAGCATAATTGTGTTGTGTAATTACTGATAATGGCCAGTTTTTTGGGTGCGTTCCCACACTTATTTTTTTAGCATTACCACATGTAAACGGCATTTGCACTGGCGATTTGATAAAAATATTTTGCCACAGGTCAAACCGGTCATTTTTTAAAAAAAAGTCAAGCAAAACATATGGGCCACTCGCATTTGTGCAGGTCCAAAACTACCAGAGTTTAAGCTTTTGAGAAAAAACTCTACTGGCGAAGATAGAAGGTCTCAAGCTCGTGCCGACATTTCGGTTGCTGTACAGACAGCCAACTTTCATGAGGGTTAAGACAGGTCCACGCTGCGCCAAATAACTAAAATGGGTTGAGGTCCGGGTGTTGAGAAAAGACACATGCCAAGAAAATCAACGGTACCAAGCGCAAAGGCGTGGGGAAACTGATAACGAGCCAGTCAGACCTCAACAAGCCAGTTGGGTGAGATAAACAATAGATGTCTCTTGTTTTGGCTCCATGTGCCAGTGACATACTGCCTTAATAAATATAAACATGTTTTTTTTTCATATTTTATAGAGGGCTCCAAAAAAGAAAATTTTGCTCGTTTAGTGATATATCCTACTTAAAACAGAATGTGTGTATCAAAAGCAGGGGGTCGAAGTCGGAGGTTTTGGGTGGAGTCGGGTTCCTAACAACACGGATTTTTTTGTCGCATAGGAGTCGGATTTTTTTGTCTGACTCCAAATGTCCGATTGGATCATTTTTACATCACACTCCTAAATTGGGAATTCCTGTTGAAATGGTACAATTTCTGTTGAAACCTTTGCTGAAACAGAGATTTTTTGCTGTGCACCACGGTTGCCATTGATTTTGACAGCCAAATTTCATTCCCTTTATGTTAAGGAGTCTGGAGTCGGAAATTTCGGAAAGGTCGGAAAGGTCGGATATTTTACCTCCGACTCCGCAACCCTGATCAAAAGTGTTGCAAGCAGCTTTACTAATTTTTGTAGATTCAGCTTTTTACTTTCTTATGTGCGGCGATTCTTGACTGCCTCGTATCTTCAATCAAAATCCTGTCTTTATAAAGTCTTTTAGCACCAGAACCAGCACGCATTGTTGTATTGAAAAAGAAAATCGATTTCACCGCTATCACGGACATTCAGGACTGAAGAAACATTAAGCGCGACTGCTTTCGCGGCTTGCGATTTCAGTGTATTTTCGACACAACTATCCTGCGCAATAGGTGTGGATCGTAAAAAGAACGAAATGAATATAGTTGCATTTGCTTGATGTTTACGATGCTACAGGATGTGAAGGGCTGTTTACCAGTCACTTGATTTAAAAAAATTTCCTGGCATCCTGATACCAATTATTCTGTTTCCAATCGAGTCAGTTGTGCTAGTTTTCATTCTTTTTTGCAGCCTATTGAATTCAACGGCGTTCCGAACAGGAACTTTTCATGGGTCACTTTGTCTGGATTGCTCAGGATGGCGACGACTGTTTCCAAAGAAGTAATGTTCTGCTACATTCTAGTGCCGAGAGAATTCGCAGAAAAGGCACATCAGACACCGGAGTGCTTGAAAATGCTATCAGTTCAGGAAAAAATTGTCTCAAGATGGACTTCCAATAAAGAAAAAGAAAGGGAATTGATTGACATTGACTGCCATTTCTGATGGTTTTTGATATTTTTAAAGCTTGTGTTGATTGAAGTGTAAGTTCTGCAGACGGTTGACGCTAACGCACAACTTAGAGGAATATGAGCAACTTTAATGCAGAATGGTATATGAGTTTATGTCGAATTTCGGTGAAGTTAACATATCATGTAAAATATGCCCCAAGACAATTGTTAGCGGATAGAATTGATCTGTAGTAGCTTGGTAACACGTATGAAAAGGATGGAAACCGAAAAAATGTCTGGAGCTGTGACCAGATTGTTTCTTCTTTTCAAATACGTGCAATTTTATATAGAAACGAATACCGTGATTATTTGTTTTATTGATAAGAAGGGCATGGCATTCTCCGCTGTTTAATGGTGTGCTTCGTTCGTAGGGTCTGTTGATTCACCCCAAGCGAAAACACTCGTATGCAGGGCCGCAACCAGCTGATATTTTCGGGGGAGGCAAAGTGATTGTTGTAACTTGTACCTAACAACTGAACATGTTTTTTAAATTTTGGGGAGAGCAATTGCCCGGTTGCCCCCTCCCCTGGTTGCGGGCCTGCTCATATGAACTGTTTTCGTCGTATTGTATTCTTGTTGGAACCGCTTGTTTTAACCGATGATGCTCACTCGTACCTGAGTCTGTTGATTTTTGTCGACCGCCTGGATATACGCTAAGCTTTTGCCTTCGCCATCGATGACGCTGGTTGTCAGATGAGTGGAGAGCCAAAACAAGGGATCAAGCTATCCTTCTCTCGTTAAAATAATCCCGCAAACGCTTTACAACTTCATAATTCCCGTAGTGAATTCCATAGTGTGGAAGCCACTGGTCGTGGGGGTTAGTGGGGTTCCATTTTATCGTCGGAAAGGTCGCTGTTGGAAGTGGCGTTTTTGCTTTGCCACCAACTTGACGTCATATCTGGTTTTGGTACATGTTAAGCCTATTTTATTGCTTATTACTCATATCTAAGCGTGCTTGTAACGGAATAAGTTGCGTTGATGACTGCAACCGTTGCATAACTATGGACGTTTTATTTTGTATTCAGACTTCGCCCTACGTGGGCGTTTACTACCAATACTTATGGCGACCTTGAAGCATCACCAAACGCCAATAAATATGCAATGATTCTGTGTTGTGGTGATACCTTTGATGGGAAGGTATGAGTGAAATGTGAAATGCAGTGGCGTAGCGAGGGTAAGTACCGCCCTTTCCACCCCTCAAATTTGCGTGAAAGAACTTAAATGAAAGAAGATCATCATGTTTCACGCTGAGTAAAGATGGAAGAAATATAAAAACATCTTGAACATTAGAATCAAACACTTACGAACTAAGATAAGTCTTTCATTCTCGTTTATGGGTATTGCTTTTTCTGCTTGTTCGCCGCGCATCTCATCATTTACTCTTCTTTATTTTGCCTTCTATACATGTGCATCTATGGACCTGGCATATTTTGGTAAATTTTTCCCTGTTAGCTTTCACTTTGCAGTAAACCACATCGCATAGCTTTATAATAATCCATTTATTTCAGACTCGTGGTCGAATCACAGACAAAATCGAACAATACAAGAGCACAAAAAATGGTTAGCCATAGCGCGTTACAGACTAGGTGTTTGCACACGACCAACACTGATATTTGTTTACTCATTCTAGAGAGGATGAAAAAAACAAATGTGTTTTGCAGGGCACCATTAGAAAAGTGATGGTGGGATACCTACTCTACAGATTTAAACATTTGTGTGTGTTTACATTTCGTGCAATATCCTCATCTTTAACTTAAGAGTATATATACTGCATATACAGTAATAGGCTTTAATAATAAATTTATAATTCTATCTCAGTATTTGTTCACTTCGCGTTTCAGTAGTGGTTCAATTCTCTTGGAATATATAAAAAGGCTTCAACGTTAACTCTGTCGCCTGTGGCGTAGGGCCCTTTAAAGGAGCGGGCCCATTTAGAAAAAATTTATGAAATAGACTTAAAGCTAGTGAACGACCGGGGCACTAAATTTAGCCGGGGCCGGGGATTGAACTTTGCCGGGGGCCGGGGCAGTCAAACATTTCTTGGTTTAGTTATTTGAAAAAAAAACAGAGTGCTGTAGAAGGGCGTACGCAAGGGGGGGGGGTTAACCCCCC
>JGI24022J15233_10005449_pt1 | contig 13502 bp, 9 predicted proteins | sample Ectturendosymbi2_FD_15233 | JGI IMG/M metagenome (IMG submission 15233) | reverse complement strand
GCCATCCCTCGCGATTTGCACAGGTTTGTTTTTTTCCAGCCATTCTTCTGTTGCGGAAGGTTGTTTCGGTCGAACGTTTCAACTATTTTTCTGCTTTGCAGGTTTTTCATGTATATGATGCTTGTTGCATTGGGATCCTTGACCATGTTGGGTTTCTACCAGCTGGCCTCCAGCAAAACCAAACGAGGAAAACGCCCGGCCGTTTCCCACGCTGTGAACTCGAATGGTCCTGGCTTTGAAACCGGCACTACGAATGGCCCTGTTGATTTCAGCTGGATCCCGAAGGAAACGCTGGACCTAATGAGTACGTCAAAGTGTATGTCCTTTGCGAGCTAAGCTATGTTTTTCGAGTAGAGTGTGAAAAGGAGAAGTTACGGAGATTTTATCACCACACTCAGTTTCGCATAATGGTTTTTGCTCGCCAAAACTCTTCAAAGTATCGAACAAAATTTTTGTACGTCGCAACTTGCCTATGCAACAGTGCTATTTGTTGGACAAGACAATGGAAATTGCTTGTGCTTTAGTTGTTACGGTCAGGGCTGTGTAGCCGGAACCCAAATTCCAGGCCCCAGTGTTTAAATGCTTTTGGCTCAGGCTCCGGCATCTAAAAACTTCTCTCCGGCTCCAAAATGGTTTGGTCCAGTGAAAACCAGCATGGATGAGGCGCATAGGCGTACGGGAAGGCATTTTACTGAGGGGGGGAGGGGAATTTGCCCTGAAAATAACTTTTTAGTTTAATCCGAATGAAGCCTGAAACCTCTTGTAAATCTGTTCTATACAGTTCAATTCGTTTATAACGGCTTCGTCTGTAACGTCAATTCACCTATAACGTTACATTTTGTTCAGTCGCGATGGCATCTTTTACATGCATTTCAATTCGCTTATAACGTCAATTCGGCAATAACGTTCTTTATGCAATCCCTTAGAGGTGCCGTTATAGGCAAATTCTGTGGTTACCTTGCTTCTTAACTCAAGGAGGTGAAGTGTCTTGCGTGTTGTGCTCTCCCAGACAAGAAACTTGACGGTAATTGCCTTTACTGCTGCAAATATGTGGGCGACTTCGATGGCGCAACGCAATGGTTAAAAGCGACGGTTCCGGAGCAAAGGGTCTGGCCCCCTACATCTGCCTGTGTTATCGTTGCTGTGCGCTTGAACAAGCACTTAAAGACGCGCACTCAAAGGGGCCAAGCAATCTGCAGGTCCGTGCGGCCCGCTTCTCAAGATTGCACCTCGGGAAATAAAACACGAACTCAAAATGCATGGCCAGGGTGCCTATGCGTAACTGGTCTCAGGAACGTATTTTTGACTGGCCCGCATATCCCCTTCCTAGGCTTGATCGATAGGTTTTATCGCGGTTGACTGAGTATGATGGCGTCATCCGATGGCCCCCCTTTTCAGCTTTGCTTCGGTCCCCAATCGTAAGTCCATCACTGTTCAGTTCCCTTCTTGCGAAGTGTGCACGAAAGTGGGATCAGTTGGTAGTTGTAACGCTGTTTGCCGCTTTCGCGTGCGTCTGCCTCACTTCACACGTTAAAAATCGAACAGATTTATGAGCTATTATCCATTCCCAAAACGTAGACTACGAATGCCCAAGGAAAGGTAGAACTCCTGTGTACGCTAGGTCGTAGGTTTGCTCAATCAACCTGAAATTAAATTTGTTCTCCATAGGATTACTCGTGTCTTGCCTTTTCTGATTTTTGTGGCTTTAGGCTGATTTACGTGTTTGCGGATTTGAGGAAGTTTTGCAGTCGGCCTTGAAAGATGACGAAAGCTATGACACACTGAAAACTTTTCTGTTTTAAACTAAAGCTCTATGGTAAGCCATAGGTTCCCAACCTTTGTACTCAACACCAGAAACTTTTCGAGTTCTGTAGCATCAAACAACAATTTTGCCATAATAGTGCCATAAACATTTAAACGTCACAATGCGCTGACAATCAGGCGATCATCAACGTGGTAACTGCAGGGGGAAGCAGAAACAGCAATGTACGCATTTATCAGTTTAAATTGCTCTGGAATAATTAGGCTGGATAATGTTCCTTTGAATAATAGCACTCACAAGCTTTCATAAATATAAGTTCTTTTGAAAAAAAGTACATCTTGGTACATACGAACTCTCACCCTCAAATCGCGTTTCGGACTCCCAGGGTCCCAGAACCTCTGGTTGGGAACCGCTGCTCTAAGCAATCCTGAGCATAACAATTATGCCTACGCATTCGTTCTTGTCAAAACACTGTTTTCCACTGTTGTCTTTCTTTGATGTACTATTAAAACCTTGATAGTAAATCAGCGATATCGCTCGTACATTTTCTTTTTTAATTCAAAAATTGAGCATCAAAGTACTGACACTTGGTTCACCCGTGGCTGTCATCAAGAGTTGATGAAAATTAATATTTTGAAAACAACCTGAGACTCCATGCTGTATTTTTTCGTAATGCTTCTTAGTGCAAGAGTACAGCAATTTTCTGCTGAAACGACGCACCACACTTTGATCTGTGGCAAGAGTAAACTTCTGTTTTCAACACATTTACAGACAAATCACCGAAAGTCTCGCCCAGACGTTCACCGAGGAAAAGGGCGACGAAGAAGGCCTCGGCGGCCGAGTAACCAGCGCATCACCACTTTTCGCGGCAAATGAGGCTCACGTCGGAAACACGCCTGGGTTTGGTTACCAAACGGATACAAAATTTTGCAATGCTTAGTGTGTGTACTCTTTTTACGGTGAAGCATTGCGTTTTTTCCGTGATTTCAGATATCGTTTGCATGAAGCTATTTTCGGTGTCTTTCAAGATTTTTATACGTTCCCAGCGGAAGCGTTTCGTTTTTTTTATGCTGCACCGGTGCAGCCTCTACGCGCGTGACTCTCGTTGAAGCTTTCAGTCGTTACCAAACGCGTTTTTAGATCGGGAAACGTGTTTGTTTAGTTCAACCACGCAGAGATAGTCGGACAGCAGGTTTGTTACTATGCGCTTTTCAATTGAAATTGCACGGAAGTTCCGCGAAACTTCCGACGTTGTTTCCGAGATAAAAGAAATATGTCAATGCCGGTCAGCTCCAGAACTTCTGACGATTTCAAGCGGTGGTGGGAAACAACTGCGCCAAATAATTCAACATTCGACAACAATGTCCGTGTTTCGACGCTCACGCAAGTCCGGCCAAATGGACTGCTACTACATTTCGGTGGGAACCCATGAGCTTGGTTGACTTTGTAGCCATATCTGGTGCCAAGTCTTCTTGTGCGTTTTCAATGCCATCTGCAACAAACAAAAGTACGAATGAGACAAAAATGCCTTTTGAGGTGGTGATCTTAGTAATTGCAAATAAATGATGAGCAAATGAGTGCTAATGTCTAAACTGTCTCTTGCGTAAACCGTTAAGTGATAGTGGTCATGAAAACGACCGAGGCTACCGGAGACTATTGATAGCCTGTCACAGTTTCTCAATCAGGGCGGTACCTTTCACTAGGAGCCACGTGTCGTGTAGGTAGAAGCGTGAGAAATAAAGTTGTGGATCGTACATTTATTGAAAAGCAGGGCGGGGGCACGGACTGCGAAAGGTTGGGAACCACTGGATAAGGAAAATCTATTTCGCTTTGCATGACACGGTCTGTTGCATGCTGATGTTATTATTGACGGAAAAGCCATGTCACATTTTTCACCTGAGCAATCTCCACCTTCCTTTCCCAACTTTTGACAGTTTTTTGTAATTCGCAGAGGTCGGCCTTTTTCTCCACGTATTCTTGCACGTTTGGGACTTTGTAGTCTGCCAGGCGTCTTCGCAAATGCATGTTCTTCTTTTCGGCGATTTCACGTTCCTTGATTAACGGGAAAAAATTGACTTGATGCGAGAACACACAAATAAAAGAGTCAGTTGCATGGAGATCAATTGTCTAACTCGGCATCAGCAGCGTGGGTGGGTGCACGACAACTGCTTCGTCACTGAGTTCAGCATTGTGAACAATTTACAATTCAGAATGCGTCAGCTCAGATGCGAACGGTCAGTTTTCAAGGCGCACACTCCAGGTAGTCAGCCCTCTGAACCGCTAAAGAGGCAGTGGTTCATCACGAACATGGTCCCACACTGCCACAAAATTTACGTGGTTCAACTTCGCTGTTTGTTTACCAAGGAAGCCACGCTTAGTGCTTCACTCCTGAATGCACTGGTTTCTACTTCCTATTAAAAGCAGCGCTTTATAAAATTTATCCAGTAGTTTGGTTCTAAACAAAATTGCCCTTTTCAGGACAAAAAGCTGAGAAAAACTTGGAAAATCCACATTTTAATTTACAATATTTTCCTGACTTAAAAGATGGAGTTATACCTAAACAGTTGACTGCAGTCTAAAACTTGTCAAATGTAAGCGTATAAAGTTCTAGGGCATTCACCAAGTGATCTGGAATTTGCTTACCTCGTCAACTGTAATTGTTTCCGCGGCAAACTTAGCCAGCATCTCATTGCGAGATGTTATTTCGCTTTGTAAACGTTCGGACTCCATGGTCAACATATGCAACTTTTTCTGTAAAAAGTGTTAAAAAATATTCTTGTGTGCTACAAGTTGCCTGTTTCGCTGATACCAGCATCAATTAAAAAGACGATAGTTTTCAACAGAAGTTGGTACTAGACCGTCGGGGATAGAATGACAGACCTAAGAGCCATTCGTTATGACAGTTGGTCAGTGGTCATTTTTTCGAAGGATCGACATCCTTAATCGAACGAGTGCGTCTGCACAAGGAAATTTAACACAGGAAAGACCAGGTGTGTTTGTAATTGCAGAGGTATGGTATGGTTTATTCATGCATTTTTGTGACTCAAATCACGAAATAACACGAATGCAGCAAGAGGAAAATCAAAGATCACAAATTGATTTCATGTTGATGACAATATAAAAACATAAAGAAATTTTTGGTTTCACAGTTTAATGATCGTGTTCTAACATGTTGAATCACGAAGGGTTGGCGAAAGATCACCTGGGTCAAGTTCTCAGCCAGTCCTGTTGCTAGCACAAAGCAATTTTTCATTGAAGACGTTTCACAAGTAGTAAAACAAGTAACAAAATGCATCGAATCAACGTCAGGTAAAACAGCAAAAAATGACAACACAAAAACTGGGTGAAAAGCATGCCTATGTACAGAGGGGGTGGAGTGAGCAACTGTAGAGGTAATATAAGGACATCAACACATAGAAAGTGACAAGCATATAAAACGAAAATCAACAGGAATTCTGGCAAGATAGTTTTCCAAAGGAATAAGGCGAAAAAGATCTCAAATTTTCAGGAATATCAGACCAAATTTTGGGACCAATGTACTTTAAACAAAGCTGACCCAGAGATGTTTTTATTCCGGGGAAATAATACTTTCGTAAAGCACATCGGACAAGAGCTTAAAAAGCAATTGAACTTTATCACAAAGGATACTACAATTTCTTCGCGCATTTGTCGATGGGACTGTTACAACTGATAAATATGTTTTTGTTTCGCTACTAGTACGTGGTTTGTTTGAAAATACTTTCGTCTTGACTTCACGGAGGCAGCGTGTATTCACAGGTTTTACTGACAATCTTGCAGTATGGTAATCGCAGAAGCACTTATTGTGGTAGTGGAGTGGCGAAATAAACCTAAACTAAGGCGGTTAAATCGAGAAACTGCCTGCGCCAAATAGAATACTGACGCAACTTGGGAAGGAAGCAGTCCACATTGTAAAGTGCAGGTTATGAAAAATAAACACAAGTAGACAAAAAGTACAAATACAGTTTTCCACAACAATAAAGTGTGGTATTTATTTTTTATATATTTACGTGTTTGTGTCAGACACAAGATCCATACCACATTCGTTAAAAGAACACAAGGGTACAGAAATGGTCATGGACAACGCTTCACAGGGTAGGAGTTAGTTGGTTCTCGTAGCCGATACTGAAAAACGGAACACTCAAGTGACTACTGCATTAAGTCATCGCATGTAGAGCCATTAGCCTACTTATTGGGATAAATATGGAGATTTGTTAAAAGCATCAGACAACTGAAGTGGGAGGATAAAAAAGTTGGTGGAAGATGCACATTGTTTAACAAATGCATATAAATTGTTTCTACAGTAATCAAGTTATCAAATGTCCTGACGAAACAGCTAACTTGATGTAGGCGAGACTTAGGTTCCTAGGCATGCAATGCAAAATTCGATGGATCAGGATGCAGGGACGGATTTAGGGAGCGCGGGGCCCTAGACCATCATAGTTTTTGGGCCCTAACCAAGTGTAATCTATTTGGTCGCTTTTTCTTAAAAGCGTGAAAGTATGTACCTCTTATGGGTAGTGACCCCTGAAAAATATATCTTTTGTTGTGCCGGCTTTGGTTCTTTGATTGCCTTAGATCTTCAACAGAAATTAAAGCCTTTCCTACATTCGTCTCAAGAACAAATGGCAATGCGATATTTTCATGGAATTTATAGTTCTTTCGTGTAGTGCAGAAGTTCTCTTCGTTAAATTTCCGCGATTCTAGCGTTTTTTGTAGGTTATTTTTCGGGTATATACACTTTGATACGGGACCAAGTTGCCGCCCTGAAAAATAACGTCTAGTTGTCGATCTGATTAGCTGCAGGTAAACCTCTTTGTTACAGTAACCACATGTGTTATGGACCAAACAAGCACAATCCATTCAGTGGACACAGGATTTTTTATGCCGTTGTTAAGTTGTCTTTTTCTAAGCAATACAAAATATAGTGTTTTAATCCTCTATGCTATAGGACAAGGCCGCGCGGCCCGCATGCGGCCCCCGAGGTTGTTTAAGTGGCCGGCGATGTAATAAGTTCGCAAGCAGACTTTTAATTTTTAGTATTTTTTATAGGCTCCAGTATATTTGCCATCAAAACACACCAAAATTATACCTGTTGTTTCTGTTATGGGCCTACCACCCAAAAACTTGTGTAACAATCGCTTCGAAAAAATTTTAATTTTTTAGATTTGGTTTACATCCATAAAAGCTGGCAACACTGCATGCAACTGCAGTGTAGGACTCATTTAGCCTCTTTACATGGCGCATTTCATTGTGGCTTTTATTTTCTGAGTCACGTTTAAGAGTGTGGCTTTCTTAAGCGTGACTCAGCAAATAAAAAGCCACAATCGACCAAAAGCCACAATGAAATGCGCCATGCAAACAGGCTAATTATCACCTCGTGTTATCGCATAAAACTCATCAAAATCAAGGGATCTGTTACGTCACAAAAATGTTTGCGGTCCGCAATAAATTTCCTCGTATGAAAGTGGCCCGCAACACTGAAAAGGTTGGGCAGGCCTGCTATAGCAGGGGTGAGCAATAGCGGGCCACATGTGGCCCGCCACAGCGTTTTCAGTGGCTCGCGGAAGCATTCAGGAAAAACATGAAATTTTGAAATTTCCTCGAACTTATCACAGCAAATGTTAATGTTCAGGCTAACTTCAACCGAGACTTGCTTCTATTTCTCCTAGAGAAGCATTTCTCAACCTGAGCTCTCGAAGTTTTTTAGGGTGCGCTAAGATTTAAATGTAACGATAAGTTTAACTTGTGTTTCTCTTAACACCGTTCAAATCGCAAAATCTGGTCATCGCAAGGAACTTCCTTAACGTAGGAGCTTGTTTGTTGCGCATACCGTAATTTACTACGTGAGTTTATAACATTAGAGTTACCAATTCAAACATCACAATATTTTGCAAAATATGAGTGGCAATGTATGTATCCGAAGTCGCAACCTGAAGAGCAGATACGTCTTTCCATCGTGAGACCGCCGTTGTACAGTCCAATCTGTTAGTTTTATCATCCACAATCTTGCACGTCTGTTGTCGAAATCCGAGATGAAGCAAAACACAAGCGGTATGTTGCTTGTGTCAATTGACGCATTTGGTCATTCTTGTTCTAAAACTGTTGATACAGTACCAGCAGCTTATTATTGTGAAACTGCAGTCAGGTAGAAACATATTCTACCTCCAATAGTATTACGATACTTTCATTTCTATTGTTGCCATGGACAAGAAACGCAAGTATTTGAGAGTATTTCAAATTTGGTTTTACCTCCATAGTTGGAAAAAACACAGCGAAGCCACAGTGTTTTGTGTGCAACGTTGTTCTTTGTGCTGATGGTGAGTTTGTGAAACCTTGAAAGTTCATACAACATTTAGAGCCGAAGCCTTCCATCATGTCACAAAAAATTTATTCTAGTTTTAAACCCGTTGTTGACTAAGACAACCTATCTATACCAACAGCTTATTGTTGTGCAGTTGCAGTCAACATTCAGGAAGAAACGTATCGCAGAGGTATGAAGGCTCTCAGTGCTAAGTCTATGAAACCTTCGAAATTGATACAGCATTTAAATACAAAGCATCCCAATCACGCCACACGAAGTTAGAGAATTCTTCCGACGCTGTGAAGCGAGTTTGAAACGTCCGAGATTTATCTTGCCGGAAGTTTCCACCAATACATGCATCATATAAGGTCGCACTTGAAATTGCCAAGCAAATAACCTCACACGATTGGAAAAACGCTTGTGAAACCCCTGTTTGTTGAAAACAGTACAACAACTTCTTGGAGAAGCTAGTGCGGCAAACGTGAGACGAATATCTCCTTACAGCGAGACTAGTTACAGTAGCATTTAAGATATGCCAGAACATGTGAAAGACCAGGTGATAAATGAAACGAAAGCATCTCCAACTCCAATGTTTTCTTTTCCAGTGGATGAGTCAACAGATGTTACTTCATGTGCTCAGTTGCTTGTTTTCGTGAGATATATTCATTCAGGAGACATTAAAAGAGGAGTTCCTGTTATGTGATGAACTGAAAACTACAAGTGCAGATGTTCTGGAAAGTAAGATCTTTTTTGATTCTGCAGAGTTGCAGCGGATATATGACTGTTACTCTTCCGTAAAATGTGCTGGATTCCACGATTTTTATCAATTACATCAAATCTGGAAGCCTGATTTCGACACACGAGTTTTTCTATTCCACACGTCAGTTTTTCTATTCCAACACTTGCCTGTTCAAAGAATTCTGCAAACACATGATTTCGACACACGAGTTTTTCTATTCCACACGTCTGTACGCTGGCTATCGAAAGGAAACATTCTAAACCGCGTTTTTGTTATGAAGGATGAAATTAAAAGTTATTCTCAGAACTGAAAGCATACGAGTTGTCTTACATTAGTGGCAAGATTTGGTTGATAAAGTCTTGCCTATGTGGCTAAAATTTTTGGAAGGTTGAATAACGTAAATCTAAAGCTAAAACGAAAAGTACAAACATCATCCAGTATCGCGACGAATCTGCAAGCATTTTGTTAGAAGTTGCAAAACTAACTTCGTAAAGTAATGTAAGGAACGTTGCTATGCTTGAGAAATTGTCAAGTGTTGTTGAAAAGACTGAAGAACTTGCTAAGAATTTGAAGACGTCTGTAATAGACCACCTTCAATCTCTTGAAATTGAGTTCCAATAATATTTCCCTGAGCAAAACGAGGAAGAAAATGCATTCGTACCACATCCGTTCTCTATCTCTCTGGCTATAGCCAATATTCTCGATGAAGTGCAGGACCAATTTTTGATCTTCGGAATCATTCATCAGCATATGACATTTTTCATAAAATGCCATTTTCGCGGTTCTGGTGAGCTGTGCGCGTGAATCATATCCACAACGGTCTGAACTGGCCTTCCGAATATTGCTTTCGCTGCCACAATATGTCTCTGCGAGAGTGATTTTTCAGCTCTAGCTTACATCAAACGGAGGCACGAAATCAAAGGATAGTCGAGCATGGCAAAAGCTTAGCAGTGTCAAACACTCAACCACGAATTTCGAAGTTGGTCTTACGGTTGCAAAGTCAACCGTCGCATTGAAAATGTTTGTGAAATGCAATTGCCGTTTGAAATTAAATGTTATGAAATGCATCTTTGTGGTAAAAATGCTGTGGTAGTGTGTTGCATTTTTCCAGAATAGCATTTTGTATCAGAATGGTTATAATATCATGTGTATTGAAAAATTAGTAGGAAGGGGTCACTGGGTGTGTAAAAATACCAAAGGGGGTCACGAACCGAAAAAGATTGAGAAACACTGCATTAGAAGAGAAGGCACGGCCCTCCACTAAGTACAACCTTCTCAAAGTGGCTCCCGAGCCAAATTAATTGCCCACCTCTGCGCTATAGGATGATGGCAAGCAGTACGAAGATAAGTTCCTTGCACAGCAAAGTATTTTCGCTACATCCACAGCTAACCATATGAAGTAAGCTAAATGTAGAAATTTTTCCAAGTAAAACTCACGAGAAACTGTTCCAGCTGATTTAACTAACGTCTTGATGTTCAGCAAGCAAGCTATTTTTACTGGTTATCTAGTTGGAAACAACCAAACGTAGATCTGCATCAAACACGCTATAAATTTGCTTACTAAGGCTCATGTATGTCGGAAAGAGTGCAATTAACAAATCTTTTACTACTAGAGACCACAGCGCTGCAGTGACTAGGGATATAGTTCTAGACGTTTGTATTTTCGCTCGTTTCCAAGTACATTGTGAAGTTATGCCTATGCGCAGTTTCGCAGATTTTAAGTTAGTAATGAGTCGACATAGGAAGGAGTTGCGAGGGGTCCCACAAGCGCAGTGCCCTAGGCCATGGCCTATGCGTAAATCCGTCACTGCCAGGATGAACATATTTTCCCGAGAAACGCTACTACGAATAACTGTGGCCATGGAGCAAACTCCACACCAGCCCCAACTTCTCTAATAAACAGCTGACACTGCAACACTTGATTTATTCCAGCCCCTATGTCCATATGTTGATACGCAGATCGGGAATCACCCCACGTGAGATAAAAATATGACAACATCTGTCCTACTGCATGAACCTAATTAAGATGATCGATAGCACTGAAAAGAAAAGAATAAAAAATGTCAGGCAATATTTGGAAGTTGATACGCTTTGACACATATCCCGAGCGAAAACATGAGTAGTGCGTAAACTGAAAATCTACCTTGTACAAATTCAGGACTTGAAGAGTGTTTCCCGCCATCAGCTTCAGTCGAAGAAGCTCTTGGTTTTTTTCGTCAATTTTCTCGAGGTATTGCTCGTTTTCTATTTTAAGCTGATTGAAATCAACTTCGTGAAGTACTTCTCCCATTTCTTCTTTCTGCAATTTGCCCCCAATTTTATTTGGTCCCAACGACGCAATAGAATCCTTGTTAGAATGCACATTTCACAAGTACGTGCAAAAGTCGTAGTGGGCAAAGGGCATCGCATTTTCTCACATCAGTTGTGCACAACAAGTGTTATTTTTGTTTCGAAAAAACGGCAAAAAAACATGTGTCATTCCTGTGGCAGTGCCCAAGGTACATCGCAATGTCATTTCTATTACTCTCGAACACAACACCTGCAAGATTGTCGCTCGTTTTATACCTGCTTCAACTGCATCTGTAGTTTCTTCTTCTGAACTTTCAAAGAAGAGTTTTTTAACCTCAACTTTTCGATCAAAGCATCCTGCAAAAAACACAAACGAAAATTCGTTACGAGATTAATTTCACTAAGTTCACAAAATGTGTTCGGTCCAGGCCTATCGTTATGGGTTTGGTTCAGATGAAAATCATGCGCAAGAACAAATATATTGAAGACTTTTAGTTAACAAAAACACTTTTTATTATGCAGCGGTCATGGGCGTCGGATGGATTTTTTCCAAGGGGGGCAACAACGGATTTTTCCACTAGTAGCCAAGGAGTTTTCCAAGGGGGGGTAAAAAATGGTGAAAGTTCACTTGAAATTAAGAAAACAACCTTTTTTGCTAAAACTTAATAGGAAAATGTCAAATTTCAAAATTCAGGGAGGTCAAGGCCTCACTGCCCCCCTTCCGACGCCCATGACAGCGGTACAAGAATATGACCACGGTAACCCTTACTCCATTTTCTGTACAGAATTTAGAGCGACCCTGTGTAAATAATGTTAATGTTGCAAAATCGAGAAGCAGTTTTAGTCACGTATTTGTTTGCGAGTGATGCACTTATAGAGCAGAAGTTCCAAGGCAGAGAGCAGCATTCTGTAGGCTAACATAATTTCACTTGTTTAAGTCAAAAGTAAGAAAACTCGTTTGCTCACCCGCCACTTTAACTTATCTTCAAAGTAGCGCACAACCTTTTCCGCAATTACTTTTCCAGTTCGAGGATTCACTGCTTCTTTACAAATGTCGCGCTCGAACTCGTACACGGCTTTTTTTATTTCGGTGACACGAAGATCCGCTTCTTCTAAACCAGCCTGAAAAATTTAAGTCTTTGTTTGGCCACATCTTGCTGCAGGGAAAAGCGTAAGTGGAAATAAGGTAATGCGTGTTGTTGGATAAATAGGCAAAGATGCGTAACTGATATAAAACTTCGTCTCGAGTTGAAGCCCTTCGAAGTTTTCACGCCCAACCATAATTACCCAATCCGAATGGAAATGAAAAGTCTTAAGAACATATATATTTTGGGCGCGTAGCACAGCAAAGCGTGCGCTACAGATAAAACCGCTTGCTTCGTCTAACGACTAGTACTCAAACTCGACTAGTACTCGTCGTACTCAATGGGATAATAAATGTTTAGCTAGTCTTGACAGTTACGGGCTGGCAAACCAAGCAAGATATGGTGTAAGCGCTTCACTGGATGAATGAATTTGTCGATGTAAGTGTCACGCACGACGCGTTAGGAAACTTTTAGTCAACTACGAAGTGATGACTTAGAAATCACATTAAATTGGACTAGCAAAAACGCTTTCTGGTGCGTGATGGCATGATCAAATGCAATCTTTACATATCAAAAAAACAGTTGGGTTCACATATGAAAATCACGAATTTTTTAAATGGAAAGATACCATTTGCTTGTCAAATGGTACAACCTAAAACCACAGTGCGTTCGTCACCAACTTCAAATACTAAAAATTTATAAACTTAGTTTAAGACGTGACGCGATAACTTATCAAACAATAGTTTATCGAAGGCAGTTTATCGAACAGTTCATTGAACCGATAGTTTATCGAACCGACAGTTTATGGAAGGCAGTTTGCTGTCATGGATAGAAAAGCTAAAACCAATCGTCGGTGATCAGGATTTCTTGGAATTTTTTCACATGTTCTTGACAAACAAACGACAGACAACTTTGTAAGAAAATACTTAGGAGGCTTAGAAGCAGGTGTTTGTTTCAGTAACAGAGAGCTACAAGGTTGTAAAGTCATGATTTCAAGCGCTAGTGATATGCTTGCAGTTTATTTGGTATTGGCCTTTTTCAGTCCTAAAACCTTTGCAATGTACCAAGCTTTGTTACTACCATTTATACAATGCAAAAAATTCTCCAACTAAAAGATATATACAGTACAACCTTGAAGTGAGCAAATTCATGAACAAATATACTACCTCGCAGTTACCTGCTGCGTTTAACAATTATTTTAAACTCACTACAGATGTTCATTCATATAACACAAGACAAATTAAAACTCGACAATTTGCTTTACCAAAAGCACGTTCAAACTCAGGTGCTAAAATGATAAAATAT
>JGI24022J15233_10005444_pt1 | contig 13506 bp, 9 predicted proteins | sample Ectturendosymbi2_FD_15233 | JGI IMG/M metagenome (IMG submission 15233) | reverse complement strand
GCAATGATTCGGCGCCCCCGTAGTGATTCAGCGCCCGGAGAATTGTGACCCCCTTGCCCCCCTTTGTTACGCCCCTGCATGGACCTCGATTCTTGGAGAAGACTTATAATTATAAGCAAACAAATAACTGCCTAATGCCACGATAACATTGCAACTGCTAAAGTTAGAACTTAATGCGAACTCACCTCTGTGCGTGGCATGACCCATGTGACCCTCTGCAACCAAGCTTGTTGAGAACGGAGTTCTGTTTTTGAAGTTTCTGCGTTTGAGGTTTCAGGGTAAGCCTGGCGAGAATGACACTGTCATAAGTGTCATATGGGTGTGCGTAGGGTTTTGTCAAGGAAAGGGCGGAAGCTGTTTGCCGGAAAAACGTGTCACTTCCCGCATTTAGGGCCTCGGTTATGACTATTATGACTAAGGATTTTCGTGCGAAGACTGAAACATGACGAATGTTCCACGCATTTTTCCGAAAATTACAGCGAAGAGCAAACAAACTGGTCTTCCGTTTCTACGAACCGGAGTATTACTGAAAACTCTCGGCATCACTCCGTTTTTACTTCCACGTGCAATTTCGCAAATGCCGTTACCCTGTCTGCCCTGACTTGTGGCCCTGAAAAACACGTTTCCTTGCCCTGAACATTCACAAGCAGGGCCCTTAATCGTCTAATTCTCACATTTTTCAGGCGCCTGGAGGTGGCACCCTCTCTCCCAAACCCCAGATTGTACGCCCACGAAAGCAGTGACGCTGAGTTTATCGGTAAAGTTGCTGTTTACTTTTTCGCTCATTTATAAGTGAAAAATTTGTTGAAAAAAAGGTAAAAACTACATCAAATTAACGTAAGAGGAAATGTTCGAAAAGATATAAAGTAGCGATTATTTGTTACGATACAGCATAGCAACGAAGAAGCAAACACTGTTACATTGCACTCGCAACTAGTATGCTGAAACAACCTTACAGTTGTCCAGTCGAGGCGCCCAAAATATTTGTTAAAACAAACACAGTATCACAATGCATAAATACATTATAAGCGTCGCTGCTGTAAATCTGAAAAGAAATCAGATTGTACTCACGCATCTGTACAGCGTGAGGCAATTTTAACTTCACAATAGCACATAAAAAGTTGAGTTGCGTCAATACCACCCATACTCGCAAGCCACCCATACTCGCAAGCCTATCTGACTTTTTCCAATTGAAAATTTATGCTAAAAAACAAAAAATAGCATACAGCAATGAACACATTTTAGAAAGCATTCGGTGTACTATATCATCCAGGTGTTTCAAACACAGACTTTGCATTGGGGTGCAAAAACTTGAAGAAGTATCCCGGCGTTTGTCAAGCGTGCTTTCTGAGAAGACTTTGTTGTATTTATGATCTTCCTTCTTTACAAATATGTACTGCATTGGCTTACATAAGCAGGTCCGGTTGGTGTTTTGAACATCCATATTAAAAATAATATTCTCAGTTGAGATGACAGTCCTTCTCGGAACCAGTTCGCAACGTACCTTCTTTCACCTCACAACAGTATCTCCACATCAAGTAATATATAAAAAAAAATTTGTTATTCTCCAAGTAGAAGTTTCAACAAACCAATTGTTTGGACTTAAATCCTGCAGTTTTTAACACTGTTGTGAACGTTAGCAGAGTCAAAAAAAGTTTGACAGAAATGTTTCAATCAACAATTTTGGGCCCCGGCAGCTGAAGCCCTACAAACGGCAAAGGCTGAAAAGCAATACAATACGATCTTATTGAGGAAACATAAAAGAAGCAAAGCAGTAGTGTCAAAAACTTTGTTCAAACACTTTCGTTGGCTATAGTCGACTCCAACATTGCAACAAAGCAGAAAAATACAGCTGAAACCAGTTTAATCGTTGCGAACACCGCACTATAGTGCAAGGCTAGCACACTGAGTGTGTTCTACTCCCCTGTTTTAACGCGTTGCCGGATATTTTTGCAGTTGTGAACTGCTCTGTCTTAGCGTTGAGTGCTGTGTTTTGCTCCAGTCCAGGGTTGCCATATGGTGCTAAATTTGGCAAAAGTTGCCAAAAATCACTGTTTTCCAAAAAATTTGTCAATTTTTTTGGCAGTGTTATTTATTGCCAAAATTTTGCCATTTTTGAAATATCATTTGCCAGTATTGACAAAACAGTCCATTTTGGATTATTTATCAAACGAATACCTAAACTTTAGAGAGAAAATACAACTTAACATCTTCTACAAGTGCACAAAATAATATGTCTGCATATAAGTAGACCTATTGCCTAAAGAATTGCTGTAGCAATTGCAGTGCTACCTTTCATTCACAACGAATCTTAATTCTGTATTTATTTAAAAATTGACTTGCTGCTATTGTGTTTCAGGTCTTGCAATGCTTTGGTTTGTGGCGTTTTAATGTGTCTGTGAATAATGATTAATAATTAAACTGAAATATTAATTCCTGTTTCTAACTAGGCCTACGAGTCAAAAGAAATTATTTCATAGCTAAGAATCAGAGACTATGAATTAAACAGGCAATATATTTTGTCCTGTCTACTGAGTAGGCGTCGTGATTGAAAAAATTGAACGAAATAAACTGAAAAGTATGGAAAAAATATTGAATGTTAAAAATTTGATTGAAAAGTGTGCTTGAATTATTGAAAAATAAAAAATTGAAAAAAATATTAATTGGAAAAAACATTGAAAACCAAAAAAACAATGTTGCGAAAAAATTGCCGTTGTCAAACATTTTTTGCCAAAACCTTGCTATAAATTTGACCAACACTTGCCATATTCTTTGTCAAGCATATGTCAACTCTATTCCGTTCTCCTAACTTGGAGCGCTGATGATTTATGTTAATTACAGTGACACATTGTACAATAACCAGTAAGGAGAATGTGTGTTGAATAATATGCATGTTGTGTTAACAATCTTCGCCAAAACGTTGGTTTGCAAACGTGAATATAACTTCATATTGTGACGCCACAAACAGCGTATACCAGTAACAATGACCACCATGTGCTACTGCTTGATACTAGAATTTGGTAGGGGGATAAAATCAAGCAGTCGCGCTGGTTATCACCAGAACTCTGCACGCTACTGCTGACGACACGCAGCTGCACGCCATCTGGAAATTTCAAAGCGAAGAAAGCAAATCTTTCGAGAAAATTAGCAATATTGACAGCGAAACTATATATTGCGTCATTTCATCGCCCTAGGCCCAAGGCAACAATAAGGTGGTTCTCTTTTTGACGACCTACCGTATCTCTTACAGACCAACGAACCCTGGGAAAAATAATGGGGAAGCTAAACTCTGTCAATTGGGACAAAAATTTTGGTACTTTGTTTTGTGAAATATGAAACTACTTTCCCGCAAGTCAGAAGTTAATCTTCACTTTTCTCATTCTTAGTGTAAAATCATGTGCAATTACAAGTTCGCTATACAGTAAAATCGTGATAAAAAGAAACTCGCGATAGAAACAAGGAAAACCACAAATGGGTTGCAGACTTCAGTCAACAAGGGAAGAAACAATCAGTGTTACTTAAGCACAGCCTAGCTGGTAGGAATCTCACAAGCGCAGAATCCTCTACCCGTAAAGCTTTGGCCATGGCACCCGTAAAATCTCAAATTCCAACCTAAAAGATTTCGTTGCGTGTTGGTTTCAGAGTGAACATAACAGTTGCACGGTGCTGATAACTGCAATCATCGAACGAGGCATACAAACAAGGGGAAACGCTGGTAGGAATGTAATTGACAACCGCTGGGATAATTCACACATCGAGAGAACAGCACGTCAGCTGTAAATCTTAACCATTACAACCAACATAATATTGGAACACTGAGTAGCCTAAGTATACCGCAGGTTGCAGGAACGGTTTCTCATACTCTGTTTCTCGCTGTTACGCAGCCATCCTCTATATTTTTGCAATTCGCAGAATTATTGAACCACGATATGTGATATTTCCAATCGGTTCATAATTGCAATATTGTCTGTTTCTACGTTTTTGTTTTATTACTGGGGTGCAGGCTGTTTATACAACTAATTTTAAGGGCAAAGGCACTTTGAGAAACTCTTGATTGTTTTTTTTTCAGGTTAATTGGCTCATCGTGCCATCACTTGATACCCTCAATCATTTCTACAGTACTCATACTTAGTCGTCGTTACAGAAATCATTTAGAATGCGGTTGGACAGGATGCTATAGCAAAAGATGCTGTGCAATGCCGTCAACATTCAATAGAACAACATGCGCTGGTTTATACAGCATCTGCATACGTAGGACGTGCTTTTCGCAATTTCGCAACCAGATTAGTGCGGCATTATGATCAATACTTTCACAACATGAATCATTGATTTTATGCAAAGCAAGTGACGGTGAACATGGTGAAGTAACACCGTAAGATCGTCTGGCTTGAACGAAGATGCTGAAAAGTTTGGACGGGGAGCTTTAAGGCCTGATATCGCTTTTCTTTAACTATTTATTGCGACCGGTCTTGAAAAGTCAAAGTGTTCAAGGGCCCAATCGATCTTAATTGAATGTAACTGGCATGCGTGCGCAAAGCAGGTTTCAAGCTCGTGTGCCTCAGAGGCCATTAAAAAAGACGAAGAAAAAATTAAGGTTGCCTTGTGGCCAAATTTGCTCGTCTTTGATAGTGTAGTTAAGTCAACTCGAAGCGCAAGATTTTTTTGCTTTAGCCTTACCCAGATCCAGGTGCATTTGTTGGAAATCAGGCAAAAGCTGTGTCTCCGGAGAAACAATCACTTGTAACAAAAATAAATTAGTTTTTTTGGGAGTGCCATATATGATGATAAGCACATTCAAGGTTTATGATAGTGATTACGTTCGGAAAAGGCGAAACAAGAAAACTAACAGAATCTTTTTGAATTTAATGACAAAATCGAATAAAAGTTTAAAAATTGTTCGAAATAAGTTTTTTTTTGTCTTTTCTGAATTTTGAAGTTTGTCTAATTCATTTTCCTATCTAAAGCAAACTTGTTTTCACGTGGAAGAAACTCTAAATTTTAAGCAGTAGCAAATATTAGGTTGAGCATTCTGTTATAGTTTCGTGAGAAACTTGGAAAGCTTGTGCGAGGCTTATTTAAGCAGAAAAAAGGAAACCATTCCGAAAGGTGTTTGCTAAATCTTTCCTTTCACTGATATTTGACATATTGCTGGCAAGAAAACGAAAGTCAAAAGGACTGGATTGGTGAAAAAAACGCCAACGTGGCAATGGCAAATTCCACCTTAACAAATTCTGTAACCGTGAAAGATTTGCTTACAAGCGACCAGCTTTACTTACTTCTGGAGAATGTTACAAGCATAATCTTCGAGGAAGGAGGAAAGCTTTTAAGTCGAGAAATGACAGGTGAGAAATGCCGTCTTGAAGTGGCAACAGTGAGAAATGGATGCGCTTATCAAGTGTGGTATGCAATAGAAATTGTTTGAAGAAGCCGTAGTTAATTCGAAGTCAAATTCTTGTGAAAGACCCAAGAACTTACAAAATGAGCATATTTATATTGCAAAGTTCAAACCCTCCACATTTGTTTAAGTTATTTCACCAGAAGAATTTTCGGGTAGCAATCTGTACGTGATGGCTGCGGGTCAGCAATATTAAAGCTGCCAATCTGTTTCTTTCCTGAAGTAAACTTCTTCGTGGAAGAAACGGGTTAAAATATGACGAGAAGCAATTCTTGTTTTAGTTTTATACGGTTCAAAACTTATAGACTTAAAAATTAATTTCAGTAGGAGCAACACGATTTTTTTTGCACAAAAGAATGTTTTATTCACTTTGTGACAACATTTCGTATGCTGTTTCAGAATAGAAAGATTTTGTATACGTTTCTAGATCAGTCAAATTCGTATAGCTAAGCTTTCTGGCATTCAAATGCATAGTACAAGAGCTCCGGAGATGCTAACAGCGTATGCTTAAAGTAATGTGTTTAACAGCTGTCTGAATGTTAATGTATCATATGCCATATGCGGCATATTCTTTAGTAAACTGTACACGAAACAATGCAACACGTTTTTTTTTTCAGGAAGAGTTCTTACCAGCATCATACTTTACATAGTCTTTTTCGTTCTGGCTCTGGTCGGGAACGTCTTAGTGATTGCAACGTTGACCTGCAATCTAAGGGCCCAGACACCAGCGAATATATTCATGCTTAGTTTGGCCGTCAGCGATTTGCTTGTGGCATTAGTTTGTATGCCTGTGTCAATAACGGGACAAGTTTTGCAACGCTTTGTTTTTGGCCGTGCTATGTGCAAAATAATGTCATATATTATGGGTAAGTTCTTATTTTCTCGATACAAATGATGAAACCCGTGTTTTTGTGTAGTAATTACAGATTACCAGGTATGAAGTGACATGTGCTTAACGGCTGTGCAATATTTTGCTATATAATACCCTGGGGACCAGGGGTCGTTCTCCCCAATTTTTAGCAGAACTAGTGATTTTGTGCTTTGAGAAGCGGCGTCCCAAACAAAAATACTGTTGCTCGCCTCAGTCAAACACTTGGGCCCCCCAAATTTTTTACCTATCCCCAAAAGGTTGGGCTGGCTATGCCACTGTGCAGTGATATTTAATGCCGCTTTGTCAAGTCTGCACTGCTACATGGCAGATTTCCATGTGTCCAATGACACCCCGGTGCAAATCTGATTTGTAGTTTGCTGCTTTCTACCCCTGTTGTTCCACCAGCAATAAATGACTTCAATACCCTGGTTGTTTCATTGGCGCTAAGCGTGTCTGTGATATCACAGATAGGGTGCGATAAAAGGTGCCAAGCAATCATGCAGTATCATTTCAGCTAGGATTCGTACGCTCTCAGTAACTATAACTGAAGGTTAGCTTGCTTTTAGAACATAGTAAGCCATCTAATGTGCGACCCTCATTAAGATAGTGACATAATTTTGTTTGACATAACTGGTCGAGATTATCGGGCACATTTCTATGGTGATACAATTCCTATTGCGGGCAAAACCAACTATATGTGAAATGCAGCCTTTTCGATGGGTTGCCGTTATCAATACAGGTTTGAACTCTGCAACGGAAATCTTGATAGTAACCCGCATTTTTAACAAGCGTTTTCACGAAATCAATACGCAAACCTTACTTGCGTATTTTATACGGCGCCATATACAATTTTCAAAGATGTCTTTCTATTTGAAGTTTGGCATGATGGTAACAGGATGCAGTGCGGCGCGCAAAGCATGAGTCCAACTTAACCGCTTGCGCACTGGACACGACCGGTTTAACGCAAACCTGTACAGAATGGGATTGGCTGAATGATAATTAAAACTGTGTGTGCGGAGACTTCCAATCCCATCCTCTGTCATGCTCTGGTCCCTCCATGCAGCATCACCAACACTACCAAAGAAGATCTGATTGAATACGTTCCCAAATGTTCCTTTTAGACCTTACCGCATAGTCCTGTATACCACCTGTCAGATGTATGTAAACAAAAGAAAAAATTGAAGTAAAATAAAACACGTTAAAAAGCACTAACCTTTCCCAAATTTCGTTACCATTCACAAGTTGAATGGCCAAGAAGACATCCGTGTAGGAGAAAAAAGAAACATGCAAACGTATTGTTTCCATCAAGCGGAAGTTATGCTGACAGCTGCTATTTTAATTACAGCGTGTAAAAGTTACTGTACTTCGTATTGTCCAGCACGTAGTGCACTTCAAGATATAAGAAACCTACAAGCCATACGAAGTTATCTTTAACACCTACCGAATATTTTGAAGGACATTCCAATAAAAAATGAAAATAACTATGCCAATTGCGCTGCACATAAAATTATTCAATTTTATTCTGGCAATGCTGAAAATGCTAAACAATGATTCCACTAAGCTGCATCCAGTGATGGCTCGCAGCGGTGAAGGTGAATCCCGACAGAGCTTCAGCTATGGATAGAATAGTTATATTGAAGAGTAGACTGAGGTCTTCACCCATGCAATGTAATCAGACTGGGTTTGGGGAACCGATAGGCTGGTGGATAATATTTCTCCACGCTGCAGTGACAGTCCCTGCAGCTGAGCCTGACTCCAACAATTGGCCAAGCTTTTTTGCTTTCTTTCCATGTGGTTTCCTGGGGGATGCGGAATGCAGTCTAATGATGAGTGGGCAGCTTAGTAACTGTAATCCTTTCCCGAGCTAGCTTTGGAATTTCTGAAAGCGATCATCTTCTCTTCTACAGGTTCTGCCACACACACACAGTGTCCCATTACTCAAAACAACCTATATCAGTGGTTCTTAACCGGGGGACACGCCTTCCCAGGGGGCGTCAATTAATTTCCAGGAGGGCGCAAGCCCTTACACGCTCTACAACATAGAAAGTTGTTGAACGGGCATGTGTTCCGTCCAACTTAATTATTCAAAGTCAGGGGGCTTGAAACAAAGAACAATTACTTGAGGAAGGCGTGGCAGAAAAAAGTTAAGGTTAAGAACCACTAATTTAGACGCTACTTTGCTGCTAAAATTGTAAAGAGTTTCTTTATTGTGCAGCTATCTAAAACAAGACCTGGTACAGAAAAAGATACATTCTGGGTTAAATGCCAAGCCTTCACCTTGCAAAAGAGCCATTGAACATTCCACTACTTTTTTCAAATGAAAGGAGTAGCTTTCGGCAAAAGCGAGAAATCTGATAATGGATTTGACGCCTTCTTCCGCATTGAAAAGAATTTCTTGGTTGCTGAAAAAAAGCTGTTCTCAGTTGATCTCACGTTTTTAGTGCCACCTGCTCTGCAAAAACACTGTAAGCCGTATTACTTCGAAAGAGTTTTCTGCTTCAGGTCATAATAAAGTTGCATTTGATTTGCGTTCCGGCAGTTACTTTTGCAGATTCCACTGGGAAAAAGTAATCGCCGCAATCGAAAGAAGGAGCTGTTCTTGTTTGAAAAAGTTGTTTCGCAGTTACGGTTGACTTTTTTCAAAGATTTAGCAAGAATAGCTTTTTAAATGGCTAAACATTCTTCTTTTTGACTTCAATTTTTTGTGCATGGGATAATACTTCAAAACTTTTCAAAATCTCTATGAAATACATTATAATATCATCTCCAAGTAGAAATGGTACTGGTTTGATGACATGATCTCACCCAAAACATTTTATGCCTTAATATTAGAAGACGCTGTATATCCATACAAGCTGAGTTTTTGTCAGGAAGGGCAAGCTATTTGTCAACCACCATAAGTTATAGAATGAAACAAAACTGCTGCAGATACTTTGTGAGTTAAGGTTGTCCTTCGTTAAACCATGTGTGGAATCTTGGTTTTGAATTTTAGGACACTTAAAATGTGCTGAATGCGGCTTCGCTTAATGTTCAATACCCATCTAAAAACGCTGCAGAAAATTGCAGTAAGGCTATATGCCGTGAACTGCCTTTTTATTGCTTACGTTCCGTGCATTGTATATATGTGTAATATTAACTTCGGTAAATATCAAGTGACTTACCTTCCAAGAATATTTTTTAAAACATTGTCGTTTCTAGTTAGTGGGCACAATGGTTGCTGGTCTTGGGGGTTCTCACTTCACATAAAAACTTGAGGGGTTCGAGCCTGCTGCAACATGAATTGTTAGGTTTTGCTGTAATACGCTATGAATACAATTTTTGCAAGGTTGCATCGAAAGAATTTGAATCATTCTATAGCTTCCACGTCAGAACACCGATGATTACTCTTGAGTTATCGAAACACTTGAGGTGCAATAATCGCTACTTACTCAACAGCTCCTTTCTGCTGTTTGTTTTAACGCAGCAGTGAGTGGCATTTAAGTTGAAGAAAAGCCAGTAAATTAGTATGAGAGAAATTTTTGAGGAATGGCGCAATTTGATTCCGCGCGATGTGACAGAAACTTCTAACATTGACTAAATCAGTATTTTCCTAAAAAGCAGCTGTCTTCTATTTTTTTGCGTTTAAGGAATATCCGTGTCCGTTTCAACTTTTACAATGCTGTGCATTTCCCTCGAGAGATTTTTCGCTGTGTGCCATCCACTAACATCTCGAGGATGGTTGACGAGAGCACGGGCAAGCAAGGCAAGTATTTACATTTTCGCTGAAAAAGAGCAGCCAAGTCTTCTAAGAATACATTGTCAATTTTTTATCTATGCTGACTAGACAGCTGGCACATATACTGATATGCACTGCAAGATTTTTTTCCTGCACTTTGTGATTATCGACGGGATTTTCGAACAACTCAGTTTTTCGCAATCGCCACGTTTACTTTTAGCGGTCCGGTAAATCTCGAAACATATTTTAGTGAAAAGTTTTCCTGGCCTGATGCCGTTTGTTTTTTATTTGCCTGCTACAGAGAATTTCATTCACGCGGTTTATTTTCAACATATTTTTACCAGCAAACGAAAAAAGGCTTTCGTGGCATACCTTGAAAAGATTCTAATTTCACCAGTATTTAAACAGCGGAGAGCTGTTTTGTACATTTGAGCACATACGCACTTTCTTCGCTTAATACTAATTTAGCTTATGATAACAGTTCTGATGTTCGCTATTAGATAATTATAGATCAATTGCTTTATTACTAAATAGAAATGAGACATTAACGTGCCTGAATTAACAAGTTAACAGTGTTTTCGTCGTAAGCTTTCTACAATAGCGTTATTCTTCTCACAGAGGCCTTGTGCTGTAAAATGTGAAGAGTAAGCAAACCGACAGTAACATCTACACCATTTTCAACAATAGCGCCAGCAGCATTGTAAAAAGCTACCAGTTTTCCTTGTTGTGCTTGTGCTGTGCACAAGTAAACGTTAGGCAATATTTTGATTAGCTTCCAGCGTAAATGTTTCTGATTGCACAATTCTGAAGAATTGTTGTCAATTGGAAAAAGCAACGTAACAGAAAGTAGTTACGCATCAAACCCGCTGATTCAGTGACTGGGAAAGTTAGAGTCCTCTTGTCCGTTTGTGCTGTTACTTTTACTTTTCCTTGTATGGTATATCACTTGTTTCTACCTATCAAAAGCCAACTATTACAGATTGCACTACATTACCACAAATTCATCAAATTAAATTGCGCGACATAAAACAAAATCAAAATACGCTTTTTCTTTCAGTTGGCGATTAACTGTTAATGCGGAATATTCAACAATGGTGCACTTTCCTGCCGACAAAGTGTTGTTACCAAAATGTTGACATTTTGCAGTAGGAAGAATTGACTTGAATTGTCCGTGTGGTCTAAAAAAGTTTACACCCTTTACCGATAGCTGTGTAAGCTGTGTAATTTTCCACTTCGAAAAAGTATTTTTATAATTGAGGAAACATTACTGAAGTTAATATTGCTGTTAACTGATAACTTTTTGCGCAAAAGCTAAAGCTTGATTTCTGTTTAAATTAAATTTATTGTTTTTCTTTTATACCAATGCTATTTTTAGGTAGTGGGAGGCTTATGGATTTTTTGCTGTGTGATCATGACCCCTGCAGCAATCTTTAACGATGTTCAACGTCTCGACAAAGAAGATACTTTCACATACGCTTGTCGCATCAATTTTCCTAGCACTGGCGTCAAGAAAGCATGGTAATTTCCTTATATAGTGAATATACGAAAGATGTGCCTAAAACTTGTAAAGAACGTATAGGATGGTTCCACAAACAATGACAGCAACAGTTTTATTGACATCGTACACTGCATGTTTGAAGACGCTGAGTAAAATAACCTTCACCATATCTTCGTAGTCATGTCAGGTCCGCTTTCAGAGGTTCTAACTTATTTGCGTCAGTCAACCGCGTTTGTATTTGTCTTGTTCGTGCTTTTTAAACAAAAATACTAAATATAACAGCAGAGTCACCTAACAGGAAAGCTAAAATATAAAACAAAGTTTTACTCAGCTGTTGATTTAAAACAACGCCGACGTTAAGAAACGCAAATATACATAAGTTATATTTAAAACTGCCACCCAGAAAAAATTTGCAAAACATGCAACTGAAGTGAACAATTGAACCAGGACCAATTCATAAACTGGTCTAAGACATAAATATTTGTGTTTGAGGACTATTTTCAAAAAATCATTTCACGGAATCGTTTTTTTATAAACAGCTTACCTATTGTTAGTATTAACCCTGCTCAGGTAACCTCTAAACACAAACACTTTTGTTGTCCTTGCCCAAAATGGGCAGATTTTGTTTATTCGTTCATACTGGACTAACTGACAGGTTTAGACCAGAGGTGTACGGAGTCTGAGATTTTTGACTCCGATCCTGCTTCGGCTGAATATACTCCGACACATTTTAAAGTTTTGGACTCCGACTCCTGCTCAAACTCCAAAGTGAATTATCTAAACTTTTGGCAGAGTTTAAACGACCGTATCCGGTTTTCGCATTAAAAAGACTAAAAAACCGTGTCAAACGAATTTGCTGATTACTGCAATACATGTCAGTTGTTTCTCAGATAAAGGATTAAGGTGGCCATAATTTTTTTTACCCTGTGTACCCTAACCATTTACCTTAACTGCAAACCCTAACTGTCTGCACTAAACGCTAATCCTAAACCCTAACCTTAGACACTAACACTGAACCCTAACCCTAAACGCTAACTATATAAACCCTAATTTTAAACACTAGTAACACACAAAACCCTAATCCTAAATGCTAAACCTAACCCTACTCTAGTCCAAAAGCTTAATTTAATTATAAACACTTGTCTGCTTTTCGAAGTGTAGGCTACGGTTTACAATTTTTTCTTGTGTAAGTACATCAAAAGAAAAACTAAATACAACAAAGGAGTCACCCGAACTGAGGATTGTCTGGTCACTTCCCACTCGACCATGTTGATAGTAGTGAGATTTTATCCAACTCAGTTTTATTTCTGGCAGAAAACTGGTTGCGGGATAGGGTACTTTTGTCTTTCGAAAAACAGAAAACTGGAAATGCTGGTTGATGAGACACTACCTAAACTTTTTATGTGAGTTAAATTTTAATGGCCAACAGATTTTTAACGTACAACATGAACAAGAAATTGTCCAAATCTTTACACACACGAAACTCACCATCACCAACCTAACCTCACTTACATCCAAGTTGTATTGTTATAACATGTTTTGTAAAAAGCAATCTGTAATAATAATCATAAAAAATAAACAAACTAACCTCTTATTAAAAAACTGACTCCGGCTCCACTCCGGCTCCGGCCCTTCCCTAAAAAATCAACTCCAACTCCACTCCTGTTTTCGAAAATCGTTAAGACTTCGGCCGGAGTCTACTCCGACACTCCGACTCCTGTACTCCTCTGGTTTAGACGCGCACGCGTTTTTTTTTACAACTTAGCAAGTCTTCTCAAGCTCATCTTTTCAGAAAAAAACAACGTGTTGATTTTGGAAAATTTTTTATATGGTGAAGAACAAAAGCAATTTTCGAAACAAAAATGTGGGAAGTGCTCTTAACAAATGAACGAAAAAGTAAAGAAAAATTCAACAATTCCGCCAGAAGACGTCATTGGTGGTCGGTTTAAGGTTTAAACAGAACCTCATTTCAAGCTTGTGGTTCTATCTGCAATAAAAGTAAATTAGGTTGAGACATGAAATTCTTC
>JGI24022J15233_10005440_pt1 | contig 13511 bp, 12 predicted proteins | sample Ectturendosymbi2_FD_15233 | JGI IMG/M metagenome (IMG submission 15233) | reverse complement strand
ATATGCACCACCACGAGTTGAAACTGGACAGTAACAAAGTTAATTTAACTGCTGAGGGGCATCGACTCGACAACCTTCCGGTTCCTTCAATGCTCTAGCGTCCTTGCACTGATTTGTGTTTTTTCTAGCTGAATATTAATTATCGCCAAATAAAATCAACTCAGCTCAACTCTTCTAATCGGGCCCCACGCCAAAGGGGGCCCCGGGCTCCGTCTACTCTTCAAAGCAAACTAACACTTTTTATCGAAGCTGCTTGTGTATAATGTCGGCGCGGGGCCCAGTTCTCGCATTTTCCCAACGGTCTCTTAAAGCACAGTACAAACTCGCTTTACTATCACCAGCAAAGTACACCAAAACTTTGCTTTGCAATTATCTCGGTATTCAGATGAACAGTTGCGGTCTCTAAAAATCTCTTTGCAGTCAGCAAGGTCAAACTGAAAACTCTGGAGGGGCCCAAAGTGTTTTGTAAGCGTGGTCTATAGCAAGAATGGTGATAGTCTTCAGTAGTATGTAGCCAAGTTTTTCTCACAAGCACCTTGTTAAGGCAGAAAGGGGTTCAATTTTGAAGCTGTTTTCTGTTTCAATTATAAAAACGTTTCGTATTTGGCAGATCAGGTTTCTACAGTTGTTGCAAAATGCGGTTCGATAGTTGCTGAATGTTGATATTTTAATAGTTAAAACCACTTGTCTTCTGAGGATAACATTCGGTTGGTAATTGCAAATGTGCACTGCTTAGTGTTTTAAAAGCGTTGTTCATTTTCACTCTCGTAAAAATATGATGAGGCAACCAACCATCAGAGGCAACCGTTTGAGATTACTGGCAAAAACGTTTGAAATGTACCTAGTTTTAATTATGAATGACTATTTCAGGTGCTCAAAAATAACAGTTTCTTGAAATGTATCAGAAAATTACCAACAGTTAAGCCATTTGCAATGTAACAGAAGGACAATTTGGTTCAAGTGAAGTAAGCCTCATGATGTTCTTGAGGTGACAATTGCATCCTGAAATACTGTCGAAAACAAGGGTTATGGCATCGATGTCACAGATTGGCGCCGTAATTTATGAGACATAGCCTAACAAACTGAAAGTTGCAAAAAGTTTGAAAAGTGGAATAACTTTCGTAGAAGTTTGAGGCTACTACATTAGCCTACTTGCTTGTTTTGAAAAATTAAAAAGTAGGTTTAAACTGATTGGGAGATCTACAATAATTTCATACGAGTTTCTTTAGGATTAGTAGAGAAAAAAATTTTATCACCTCCGTAATATTGAAAAGCTGATATAATAAGTGTTTTTCACTTCTGAAATCAGTGCTCTATCAAGTGGTTTTTACTGTAACCATTTTCCACGTGTAAAGTATATAGTGATAGGCAGGTGGTTTGTTTTTGGCTTTAAACAGTCGAATTTGGGCTATTTATTTAAGAATGTTTTTTCTGCAACTAAGATAAATATTATGAGTCAAAGACCATGAGACATGGGCCGAAAATATTAGGTGGAGCGAAAAGAGGCCTGAAGCTAAGGCAAAAAACAGACCGAAGCATGAAAAAAGAAAGGTGCGTTGGACAAGTATTTTAACCACTGATGGTATGGGCTACCCTCAATGCCACACCACATTGAAGATGATGACAGCGTAGACAGCCAGCCTGGTCGTGTTACGCCAGATAGTCAAAGTAGAAGTTTATGTACCGGAAGTGATGCAAGTCGTTTCGAAAGTGTTGTTTCTGACAAAGAAGGAACCTCGTCAGATGTGCATCTGATGAGGCATGTGAGCAAGAACACTCACAATTTGGATGAACAAATGATTCTGCTACTTAGCCAGGTGTCATGAGTCGGAATGTTAGGGACTACCCTGGACTATTTTAGGCCAAATAGGACCACCTGCAATCACAATAGAAGTTTTCCCCAGAAACGAGAGTGGTATGACACGGTTTTCCAAGTTTCACTGCAAAAGATTACCACAAAATGGTGAAGCGGTAGGTCATCCATGGCTATTATTCCTGGCCTGGAAAAATATAATTTTTTGCTACTACTGCAAAGTTTTCGACTTTGGATACCCACTGGCACAGCACTCGACACCTCTCGTCTCTGCAGGTACTACACTCGTACCTCCTTTCTGATCAGGAAGGTATCGTGCCAGAGAGGAGGTATTAATGAGGGTTGCATATCTTTGATTTGTTGGGTTTAACGACGCTGTCCATTGAAGTCTCTGCTGAAGAGGTCTTGACGTCACCCTTTTGGGCCTCGCCTTTGTAACATCACTGACTTCTACCATTACGCCTTGATGCACCCTTAAAGAAATTTCGACACACCACTGCGTGGGGCCCCGCAAAAGTGCCTCAAATCGGGCCCCGCACTTACGGTATATATATCTCATAGCCCTTTTAACGGGGGGAACGCTTCATTCTTTGTGTGTCTGCATGATTGCGCAGTTATGTGAGCTTCGTGCGCAACAAAACAAACATTTGCTCAGGGTAGAATTTTCTTAGAGGAAACACTGGTCCCTGCCTCCCTGATATTTTTAGTAACGATGTTTTACGGAACGCTATTTAGCCAATAGTTGCTATAATCTCTGCGGTTTGTGGCCTTCGCATAATAGACATGACAATTAAAAGGATTTCACTGAAAAATTTCACTCGTTAACGTAAGATGCCATAACACTGAAAGTGAAGTGCTATTTTCATGTGATTTTTGCAATTGCTTTCTCTTCATTAACATCCCAATGCGAGGATTAATGGTAGGGTAAGTAATCCTTGCAGCGTATGTAATCCTCCAATTAGTTTGTTGCGAGCTTTGGTCTTAATAACAACCGAAGAAACAACCTGCTTCGCATAAATACGTTGTTAAAAACGGTATCAGAAGCTACAAAGCTTGTTTGCTGAAGTGAAGATGCATATGCTTCATCTGCACCAAAAAGACCACAGTTCCATACTGTCTAAGCTATTTTTTCGCATGGTCATTCAGAAATTCATGCAATTTTTCTGGCGCTTCTGTTGGAACGTCAGTTGCTTGACACTGAAAAGGATTTCTAGTAATTCTTATGTAAGAACAGTCGCCGGAAAGGTCATCAAAATATTTTTTGAATTATTCCTCAACACAGCACTCGAGGCCGGTATATAGTTCTCCATCACCAACAGTGACGCTTAGATTGTGAAAAGTATCGATGGCTGCTTCACCGATCCTTCTGCGAAGATCACGTTTGGCAATGAACTCGTTAATGCAGTCGGACTTGGCACTCACGTTGCTATCTTTTGCTCGAAGCGTCAGGTTCAGGATGTTCAGCAATCGAAAAAATCACGTAAGTACACGGCGACGTTTGGAAAATACAGCAACGTTCTCTTTGAAATGACGGCTGAAGGACTTTGCGTGGAATCTGGTACCAGGGTGTCGGAAGTTTTTGGCTGGAATCGGAATCCGATTTTTAACAACACTGAGAGTCGGAGTCGGATTTTTTGTCCGACTCCGGATGTCCAGTTGGATCATGTTTTATATCACACGACTAAATTGGGAAGGCCTGTTGAAATGGTACAATTTTTTTGAAACTTTTGTTGAAGCAGAGATTTCTTGCTGTGTACCACGATTTCCATTGCTTTTAACAGCCAAATTTCATTCCCTTTGTGTTAAGGAGTCGGAGTCGGAAATTTCGGAAAGGTTGAAGTCGGAGTCGGAAATTTTGGGAACTCGGAGTCGGATATTTTACCTCCGACTCCGCAACCCTGTTTGTTACAGTGAGTTTATTTACACATATTGAACCAACAAACCTGAATATCTAATGTTCGTTTTTTTTAATTTAATTTGCACAGTTCACTTTGAGGAAAATCTTGAAGAAAATTCCGTTCTATCCTGACACAACCCATTCTGGGTCAAGTGATTGATTTCCGTTATCATCACACCCTCGCTAAATTTTAGTCGCCTCCATGTGTCATGTAACAGATTACATGATGTTGATTTTCCTATGTGACCATTGCCTGAATATAAAGCTGATTTTGTACGGGATATTAGCTGCAACAGCGTTGAAAAGACGACAAATTTTGACTCGAAAGCAAAGTGCCTAACGCAAGATGACTACTCAAATATAAAAATATTTTGAGTAATCCATATAACGTTTGAAATCAGTGTGAAGCTCAGTTCACAGCCTACAGTGAAAAAATACGCTTCCAATTTAGACGAAACCCTAAATCTGTTCGTTCGACAGGTGTTTCATCCGAGGGTTGCTGTTAAATAGGTATGAACGTTTCTTTACCATGCCCAGTTACACTTTGCAAATGCTTGCAAAACATAAGGGGTTGTCATGTATGAGTTTGTTGAGCAAATCAAAAATGAAAACGCAGAAAAGGATTACAAGCGGGCCGGTTGGTCATGAGTAAAAAAAGACAGATCTAGCATAAAGAAATTAGAAATCACCAAAAAAGCTAAATACAAGACAATACACACCACTTTTAAACACCCATACAGGTTACACAGCACTTCAAAAAAACAATGTATACGCAACACGTGTACATAATAAAGCTTGCAGAACTAACAACCGTCACGAAAATTTTTGTTTTGATGAGGCAGGGGTTCCCAACCTTTTCTTGACCATGTATCCCTTCAGCATTTCGACAGACGAGCATGTACCCCTAATTTTCTTTGACAAAAAGGCTGCGTTAAAAAAAAATCTGATATACATTTAGTACCTTGGTGATGGATGTATTGGTAGAGACCACGGAGAGTGCTCAGCAACGCTACCACCATCAGGAATGGACTATCTTCAATTGGCATGGAGATAAATAATTCTAAATACGAGCTGTTCATTAGTCATTATCAACAATACAAAGAGCAACGAGCTCCAAACAAGTAAGCTCTTCCAGGAACATATCTTTCAATATCCATCTCTCTCAATCTCAGACCCCAAACAGTGACAGTTACTTGGATCTCCTTTGCATCAGGAACCTGCCCCACTGCACTTAGAGGTGAAAGTGCTGGACAACATCACAGAAAATCTCGAGCTAATCGAGCCATACCAAGCTTTTTTTTTATCTCACAACGTCCCATCTCAATCTCCAAACCAATACACTTGCTGCATAGTTTCCCATGCTTCACGTGCAAAGAGCAACTGGAGGATTTGACATTACTAAAAAAACCAACATAGAAAAAATATGCAATGTGACTTTTGGAAAAGAAGGGTATAAGCATCCCTACCAATTCGACATGGAGGCCTTGGCGGCCGTTCCGCTAGAGACCTGTCTCTGCCATGTTTCCTGTAATCGTCTCATGTCAGTAAGGGCCTTGTCAACAGTTTGCTCCCCTCTCGTAACAAGAATCACTCCTTTGGCGAAGTAAACGGTGGAACTGACACTTGTTCCGAACACCATTATTCATTACCACTACAAAAGAAATGCAATCAGCATGGGATGACCACGACTGCAGAGATTAACTCAATGCCCTACTCAATGCTTGCAGTCCTTGGGACAAATGTCGACGACTGGATGCACAGGAGAGCCTCATTGCTGCCGGGTCAGAATTGCTAATGTTAGAAACCTGCTCAGCTCTGATGAGCTCCGTATTGCAATTGCCCTCCGAACTGTTGCCAAAATTGTTGCAAGCACGGAATGCCGCTGTGGTAAATCTGTTGATAAGGTAAGGCTCCATTGATTCTCCTGTTCCAGATTATCAGGCCGCTTCGCTAGACATTCAGTCATGAACTCCATTCTCGAAAGGTCATTCACCCGCATAAATCTCCCTTCAACCTTGGAGCGTGTCGACGTGACAGCGGAAGCCTGATAGATTGACTTTGAGCCCTGGGTAAAGAGGTCTAAGCTTAGTATCAGTGGTGTGTTTAAGGGGAGGCGAGCTAGACACTTGCCTCGGCCTTCCCTTTTTAAGGGGATCCCCTCGACGTGTTTTGCGCATAAATTCCGCATTGTTTGATAAAAAATGCATTACCCACTCATACAATATGCTCCTAAGCAGATGAAATGTAAGTTTCCTCGCATTCAAAAGGCCCCCCAACAGCATTGTGTGTAAGTACTCTGCCTTAAAAGGCCCTTAACAGCAACTGTAGTGTGTAAGTAGGCTACTCTGCTTTCAAAGGGTCCCCAACAGCAACTGTAATGTGCAGGTACTCAGCTTTCAAAAGGGCCCCCAACATCAACTGCAATGTGTGTAGGCTACTCTGCTTTTAAGGGGGCCCTCAGCAGCAACTGTAATGTGTAAGTATTCTGTTTTCAAAACGAACCAAATGGCAACTATAATGTGTAAGTTCCGTGCTTGCAAAGGGACCCCCAACAAAACTGTAATTTGTAGGTACTCTTTATGTTCAAAGGGGACCTCGACAGCAACTGTAAAACTAGAGATGTGGGTGGCGATGCTGTAGCTTAACTGTTATGTGTCGCTAGCTTTGTCTTGCTTTAACAAACTTCATGTTTTAATTTATTTTTTGTAGTTCTGAAAGGTAGTTATAAATGCTCACTACATTTGCAAGATGCTAATTGCAGCTGTGCAACAGCGTTGAATATATTAGTCACCATTGTGAACGTTTGAGTTACTGCTATGTATTTTATATTAATTCGACATATAAAGTGTGCGTCGCTACTGACATGATTGTCGAAATTCTTTTTATAAAATTGCTGACCTAGAATTTCTCATAGAGCGTTACTGGCCTTAGACATTTCCAATTTTAACCCATTTGACACATTTAAATTATATCAGCTTTTTGACAAAATAGTCATAATTTTGCACCACCAAAGGCAAGCAAACCTTTTCTTTCTAGTGATATTATTACAAGTAAAACATTACATCGCAGTAATTTTTTATTTTCCATTAACTTTTCAGGATATTGTATCTAAAGGAATGTTTTAGGATTTTGCTATTTTACCTTTTTCTAGGGTAGTTTTGGAAAACGAAAGATGCATCCGCCTCGACTTCGAATGGTACGCCGTCCTGAATAGCACCTAGATTAGCGTTACATAGATCGTTTTTCAGCGTTTTGAATGCAATCACAGCTTTTTTGCTGAGGGGAAAGGCATTGCAGTGCAAGAGAGGACCTGCAAAACATACCAGACACTCTTTTCAGTTCTTTTGCACAAGTCGGCTCAGGTAAGTCTAATAGAGGTTGCAGTTTTTTAGGGTCGGGCGTGATTTGTTTGTAGGCTATCGGGTAACCAAGCATCTCCAGCTCGGTTACGCGAAACTTTGATTTTGCTTCATTAATAGTTAAATTGCACTCAGCAGCGGCGTCAAGCAGGCATTTTTAATTACTACCATGCTCCTTGAGTTTTGCCAGTAACAGCCAAGTCGTCAAGGTAACCGTAGACTTTCTTTAGGTGATGCTTTTAAATGAATTCGTCTATGGAGCGTAGGAAGGCACAGACGCCGTTGGTAACACCAAACGGCAAACGTTTGTACTGAAAAAGCAGGCCATCAGCTTCAAAGGCGGTGTAGTGCCGTTCTTCAGCTAACAGAGGCACTTGGTGATACGACTGACGCCCATTGAAGGTCAATAGAGCTGAAGTACTTGTCTCGCGCTATTCGGTTAACCAAGTCTTCTATGTGGGGAAGCGGGTATGCGTCAAGTAGGGTAAAGCGGTTAGCAGAAACAGAATAGTCTATGGCCAACCTTTAGTTTTCACCTTGCTTAACTACAAGAACTTGCGCTCACCAGGGGGATCTGGCTGGTTCGATTATATCCGCATCAAATAGTCGTTGCACTTCAGATCTAATGAACTTCGAATCTTCAGAGCTATATCGCCGAGAGGAAGCAGCGATGGGTTTGCAATCAGGGAGAAGGAATTCAAATAACCGTGGAGGTTCCAAATCAGCAGCAGCAACAGCTGAGCGACCAGCATCAGGGGATTCGGCTGAAGTAGCTATCGTTAGGCCTCGTTTTGTCCGTTCATCACGAACGTAATGGAAGAGTGTTGTCTAAGAAACGTTTGACCAACTATGGCATCAGCACAAAGGTTCTTCAGGATTCTGAAATTAGATGATGGGTAGGTACGGTCAAGGAGAATTAAATCTGCCGTGGTCTTTCTAAGGGTTTCAACAGAAATTGCTGACGAAGCCATGCCGATTGAAGACCTGTCTCCATTCACAGGTAAGTTCAATCGACAGTAAACATCAAAGTCGACAAAGTTTTCAGACACCCCAGAGTCAATGAGAACCTGTACAGGCGAGTCATTCAACGTCCCAGGTACGACGGCGGATCCTAAACTCGTTGGAGCAGAAGCAAGGAAGAGTCGGTGCACAGACGGGACAGGCGCAGTGATAAGCAGCCGAAGCAAAATCATTTGATGAACCTTTGGACCGACAGGCACGAGCAAAATGACCGTTTTCCACAAATTTGACAGGACATATTGCGGGCAGGACACAACGATCGGTTTCGGTGAGTGTCCGAACCACAGAAGAAGCACGATACAACTTTAACAACTGTAGAAGATGATGATTGCCTTGTAGAGGCGGTAGTTCGAGAATTTGTAGCATTCGAATCAGATGTCATCATGGAAAACGATTGACCAGGGACAAGGGGGCCCATGCAGCTAGTAGCGATGAGCTCTGTCAAGATTGTCAGCTAATTCAAAGTCTTGGTTCAAAAAGAGTTCTTTTTCAAGTAAACGTTGACGAATTGCAGGAGAAGCGAGTCCATTTGTGAAGGCGTCGCGAGGGAGTTCCTCGCGATACATGTTAGCGGTCACATCAGAAAAGACACAGTCTTCAGCAACGTCTTCAAGGACGTGTAATAACTCGAAAATTGACTCACCACCAGCCTGACGACCGCTTATAAGCAAATGCTGAGCATTGAGATTGTTCTTCCTTTTGTAATACAGCGCTTTCAGAATTTGAACGATCATATCATAGGTCTCTGCTTCTTCGACGTGAGAGTAGACAGCAGGAGAAAGACAGTCAATAATAATACGCTTTTTGTTGACTACAGGATCGTCGTCTCTTCGGAGTTCTTGCAGAGTAGAGATGAAACTTTCGACTGTTCGCAACCAGACGTTAATCACGGTAGCAGCATCAGGCTGCTCACGTTCAACATGTAGCTCGCGAGGACGAAGTAACTGCTAATCCATTGTAAGTTTATGCTGATTAAATTGTAACGCAAGAAACCTGTGAGGTGACCCTATTACGCTGGGTTCAATCAACGTAAAACTGCAGTTACCATCTGCAGAAGCAAAGAGCAGCATCAAGTGCAGGTAATAGCAGGCAACAACATGGCGGTCAGTTCAACACTCGCCGTAAAATACAAACGCCATTTGCCCCGAGCTGTCTTGGCAACAATCAACGTTACGCGATAAAGACATTAAGGCGGCGAGGCAGTAACACACGAATCTCCAAAGCCAGAGAGACTGCTCCATTGATAGAAATTTTCATTAGGGCTACAAGGCAAGAAATCTAAAAAGTACTTCACCAAAAATCCAATAAACAGCCGTGGCGCTCCAAGACCGCCGTTGTCGTAAAGCGCCATCAACCTCCATCCACAAAAAATATCCACGAACCAGACTTGTTTTTGCTGTATAAAGGCACAAGGTCGATTTACTGTTCAGGTCAGTTGGTTTGAGGAGACAACGAGAAAAGAAGCAGTTCTTTGTTCGCGATTTCCACTGCGTTTTGTGTGGTTTGAGACAAGGTTGCTGCTGTGTTTTGTCCGAGTTGTCAGATAGTTGCAGTAGCGCTTGACTGCTTGTTTCCAGTTGTTTAGAGTTTGTGGTTTTGTGTCTGGTATTAGGGTTTTAGTTTAGGTCCATATAATTTTTAGTATAGCTTATCGATTTTCAAATAAATCCAGCATTACTTCCCCTGGTGTTCGTAGGTGTGATGACCACCTCACCATGGACGAGGATCCGTTATAGAGACCGTCTAACGAAGGTCCAGAGAAAACGTAAAACAGGGACATCTTCAAGTGGTGTCGGCCCGGGTGAAAGTTCGTGCAGATCTACCAATACGGTTGAGTTGCTTCGTGTTGTTCTGCAAAATCAGACAGAACGTAAGCTAAAGTCATTTAATCCGATTTATGTAGACAACTGTCTAAAACAGTGCATTAGTGCGTACAAGTCCTGCGTTCCACTCCAAAATGGCAATCTGGTGGTCACTTGTACCAATCCGCAACTCGTCAAAACGTTGATGAACTGCACTCAGTTGACAGATGGTAAAATCTCGACTCCCATACAAACCGCATTACGCCAACCAGTAGGTCCCAAATGGGTGATATATAATGTTCCCCTCGACATACTGCTGGTGAATTGGAATTGCACGATTCCACAACGGTTCTTCTCCATTTCCAGTAGGAACGTCCATCCGAGGTCAGGATAGGTTATTTACTTTTCAAAATCAGGCCGTATATCCCTAAACCACTGCGGTGCTTCAAGTGCAATCGATTCTGTTAAACTGCAGCGCAGCTCAGGCTGTTAAACTGCAGCGCAGCTCAGAACAGGGTACTTCTCCGCAGAGTCTGTCATCGAGAAGCGAATATCCTGCATTACCCACCGAAGTTCGTTCTCCCCATACCATATGTTCTAACCGCAGTACTACAAATGCTGTTGACTCCAGTAGTGAAGCAGTAATCGTAACCGAAGAAATAGGTAGTTTTAACATGTTTAATAATCCCATCTATTTTCTAGCCTTCCTTGCAAAATTCATCCAACAAACAATCGTGGCCAAGGACCAAAACGAAAATATAGACGTATTTAAAATAATAACCGGGGCAGCTGGGGGTAGAATTGGTCTACCACTGGATTCTGAACAACTTAAAATTATTTTCAAAACAATGGCAGTCACAATTTTGCAATGGAATGCCAGGTCAATTTTCAAAAAGCTACCGGAATTTAAAAAATATTTATCGGATCTAGCCTTTCTGCCAGATGTAATCTGCATCCAGGCAACACACCTTAGTCCAAAACACAATCCCATCTTACCCGGCTACTCAGTTATCAGAAAGGATCGTCCTCCACACCGAGGTAAAGGCGGGGGATTGGGATATGCGTAAGGCAGTCAGTAGTCCATTCAGAGATCGATATTTCGCCCAGTGACAGTCACCTGGAAATCTCTGGAATCAAACCTCCCAGCAATAATTTTACCATAGAGGCGTTTGATTTTTTGTCTGGCTTAAAAAACGTTGTACTCTGCGGATATTTTAACTCCCATCATGGTATGTGGGGAAGTCAACTGTCCAACAACAATGGTAGAAACTTGGTGGGGGTTGTCGAGAAACATGACTATGAAATCTTAAGCACAGCTATTCCGACCCATTTGTGTCTGACAGGACATGCCTCTTGGAATCTTTTGGATCTAACATTTGTTTCAAATTCGTTGGCTTCGCACTGTTCCAGTACGGTTACCAACGATCTCCTTGGCAGTGACCATACGGTAATTCTTACGGAAATTAAAGGTTGCTCTCCAGAAATACCGTTGGTTTGTCCTACTTGGAATTTCACTAAAGCGAATTGGCCACTCTTCAAAAAATATGCGACGCCACTTTGACAACATTCTCAGTAAATTTGCGTTATTCTTATCAACTTTTTGAAACAAGTGTATTGGATGCCACCTCGCATTCAGTCCCGACAATCAAGCCTTGGCGCAAACCGTCTATCCCGTGGTGGAGAAAAGTCTGCAACGTAGCAATTAAAAATAAAAAACATGCTTATCTTCGCATGAAGCGTACGCGATCCACCGCAGACATTATCATTTTTAAACACTGTCGAGCGAAAGCTCGGCGAATCATTCTTGAAGCCAAACAATCCTCTTGGCTGAAATGCTGCAGCTCCATATCTTGTAACTATAAGCTCTCCATGACCTGCAAGAAGATTAAATGTTTCTCTGGCAACCGTGCTTTCCTCCGCGTGTCTATTTTAAACACAACGTAATTACCGGTACCAACGACCAACACAAAGCTAATATCCTGGCCAATCACTTTGCAACAATCAGTGCAGCTAATTACACCCAACAATTTACTGCAAATCAACATCGAACCCTGCCCACTTTACATAAAGCTGTCAGTGAAACACTACCAAAGCACATTAGGTTAAATGCAAATTTCTCTTTATCGGAACTAAAATTCGCCGTCAAGTCTACTCGCAAAACCTCACCTGGAGCAGACAATATCTGTTACGAAATGTCCAAGCACATGTCCGATACTTCACTACAGGTACTTTTAAGTCTCTATAATTCAATTTGGAGCTCTGGAGCTATACCTCAGAGCTGGTCCCATTCTTTTGTCGTCCCCATCCCAAAACCCAATAACCCTCATATCAACCCTCTTCTTATCGACACATCTCGCTTACAAACTAATGGAAAAGATGATAGTCCGTAGATTAAAATGGTTTTTAGAATATAACAACTTTCCGGACATCAAACAGTCAGGATTCAGAGAACGGAGACGAACTACAGACCACATTTTACGCCTTCATGATGCCGTGCAAAAATCTCTAGCCAACAAACATCACCTACTAGCAATCTTCATAGATTTGGAAAACGCTTACGACATGGTCAACAAAATAAAACTTGGTATAAATGGCAATATGTTCAATTTTGTTCGAGCATTTCTCTCAAATCGCACATTTCAGTTTCGAATAGAGTCGTGTCTTTCAATGATAAAACTTCTGAAAACGGTTCACCCCAAGGTAGTGTTCTTAGTCCAATTCCGTTCTCCATTATGATCAATGATCTACCGGGCACTGTTTCGTCCCCCTCTGCATTGTACGCTGATGAATTCTGTCTTTGGGAAAGTGGGTCCAACATCAAACAACTCGAACACCTCTGTCAGAAATCTCTCCAAGAACTTCCATTGGTCTAATCAATCTGGATTTAAAATCTCTGCATCCAAAACCACTGCAGTTCTTTTCACGAAAAAAACAAAACCTCAACCAATTAAATTAGATTTCTAATCAACCACAATTCCACTGCGTAAAGAATATAAATACCTCGGAGTCACCTTTCAAAGTAATGGCCTCTATCAATCACATTTACAGCACGTTTGTGACAAATGTCAAAAACGATTAAACGTACTCCGATTTCTTTAATGCACTTCTTGGGGAGCAGCCAGGGCTCCTCTGCTAACAATTTATAGAAGCTAAGTACGACCAGTCATAGAGTTCGGAACGGAAGGTTACTTTTCTTCCCAATCATCGTTAACGCCTTTGTTCAAAGTACAATCAAATGCCTTACGCTTGTGCACCGGGGCTATGCCCAGCACCCCGATCGTCTGTTTGCAACACGCTTGCCACGAGATGCCCACAGGTTGCTCTGTCTCCAATATAAAGTCCACTTGCTTTCTTTCCGTGAACACCCTGGATTAAGGTTAGTCACTGACTGCTGGCAAAAACTTTTTCCGGACTCTCGTAACTTTTGCTCTTTTAACATGTTCACCAAACACTCTGACCTGCCTTCCCACCTCGGTGCATTGCAGGTTCCAAACTTACCTCCCTGGTCCTTGCAACAGTCCAAGCTAGACTTGTATGCTCTGGCCTTCATACGTCGTACAGGCTCCCACCTCATTGCACCTCTTATCAAATCATACATACATGAACACTACAGCCACCAT
>JGI24022J15233_10005439_pt1 | contig 13511 bp, 7 predicted proteins | sample Ectturendosymbi2_FD_15233 | JGI IMG/M metagenome (IMG submission 15233) | reverse complement strand
GGGGGGGGGGCAAGGGGGGCGCAATTCCCCACGGCGCCGAATCACTGCGGATGGCGCCAAAAAGTCCCAACAATGTCACAAGTACTTTCTTCAACAACTCATTTGCTCCCAAAAGACCTCAGGTTCGAACATGTGGGCGCCATCTAACTTCGTTACGCCCCCTGCGCGACGGGTCCCAGTGCATACCGCCTACCTGGGGATATACCGCGTATACGTTGAATTGTTTCGGATCTGCCGTGCTAGATACCGGGATATCACGGGACGTAGTCAACACTCAATCCTGTCTAAGATACCCTTCTTAACTGTTCGGCAGCTGTACATAAGCCACTCTCGTGTTTGCAACTTTAGAAATTCAAGGATTCGTTAACATTAGTCGAACGCAGTTAGATTTTTACATGATTTTTTCCTGGTGAAAAACTACTGCTGCCGCTGCAAATTTTCATTTCTCCCAAGCAACCTACGTATCGGCATCGATGGGACTGAACTTTGTCATTCCGAACAAGCGACCAGGTTTAGAGGTTGTCATCGACAACGTAAGCTTTTTACCAGCGACGCCGGGGCAGGCAGGGGGTTAAAAATTTTGCGGCATTTGAAACTTATAAAACACCAAAACGCTTGTTTCTTTCCGACATACTACTTATTTTCACAAAACTCGTGATTTTCACACTTGACGGTTTATGAAAATTCTATGAAACTAGCAAAAAACAAAAACAAACACGTTTTGTTGTTGGAAGGACAAGCAAAACAAACCGGTACACCAAACCCGGCATGTGGTGTTTATTATATTAGAGTAATAAACAGTCGCTAAAATTAAGCAGCACAAAACTTCCCTGATTGTAAGTCATTTGTTGTACACGTAATGCGCATTTTTATGCATTAGCCATTGTTGCACTTCTACGTATCACACGCCCAAAACTGTTTACTTTAGTTCAGCGAAAAACGCAAGCATAATTGAAATGATCGTCAAATTCGGATGCTGCGCAACAATTTTGACCTCAAAAATAAGAACAGAAATTATACAAAACTATTCTGACTTTTCTGAGTGCGCGAAAAGTTGCAATGAATTTGTTTCAAGTCGATCTTGATCAGCCATGAAATTACCGATGATGCTCTTAATGTAAAAAGCACCTCCGCTTCTGTTGCTCCCTTGTGAAGGGGCAGGGGGTAAAATGCCCCCTCTCTCCGGCGTCCCTGGTTCCAATGCACTGAACTTAACTGGCATTATGGAGTTTGTGCGTGAAAGATATCTGCAAAATGGATTTCTGACAAAAAGAGTGATTCGATTGCCATGCTACAAAAAATGTGTCGACCATCATTTTGCACATTTGAAGGTTTTGAGCTGCTTCAGGTAAACCGCTAATCGTAAAATCAGTGATCATAATGGTAAAATCGTAAAATCAGTGATCACTTGCAATGGCAGTTGCGAATGTGTTTTGTTTTAACAGTCATTGCAAATCGCGCTCGTACTTGTTCACTGCAGTCGTTTGTATTTTTTCCGCAGAGCTTGTACTGCGTCGAGAAGTACCGACCCGCCGACAAGTTCAACTTGCCATCGGATTACTGCGTTTTAGCAGAGCTCTACGGCGAAGTTCCAAATGCGATTTTCGACAGCAAGGTTTGCTCGCGACGACGTTTCCTTCTTCGTTTGCCTGGAAATATTGATTGTTGTTATGATTGTTTGCATTTATCGTTGTTGTTGTGATTGTTGCATTTAGCGTCGACGCGCTGTGTAGTCGCTCGCGATTTGAAAAAAAAACTTTATCTCGGGCACCGTGGACAGTCTGAAGTTGCCGTTTCAGTCGATCTTTCTCAACGCGTGAATGTGTCGCAGCATACTGGAATAAAGTGAAAGAAAATCACCAACAACTAAAGTGATGGGATTCACAAACAAATATNATAAACAGGNGCACGTTTAGTGCAACGTAACAAATCCTCACACGTTTGAAGCAGTGTTTCTAAACCACTTAAGCTGGATCAGTGGTTCTTAACCTTTTTTCTACCACGCCTCCCTGAAGTAATTGTCCTTTGTTTCAAGCCCCCAGACTTTAAATAAGCTGTAAAAACAAATGTATTGTTAATAAATTTATTGATCAACATATCTATTTATTGGTAAAATTATGGATCAAACTTCCCATGTTGTAGGGCTCGTAATGGCTCGAACCCCCCAGGAAATTTCTTGACTCTCCCCCGCCCCCGGTTAAAAGCCATTGAGCTAGAGACTTTATATTATTCGGTTGTTTTATGTAATGTAGGTATTTAGTTCGTAACTGTGACACATAAGGTCAGTAAATGTAATGTTTCGGAAATAGTTAACTGGTCGCGGTGTAGATGTGGATTATCATTTTGTAAAAGGTTTCGACCTGTTTCACAAAGATGCACAAAGCTCATTAAGTTTCCGGACCAAATAGCATTCGCCGAAAACTTTACCCCTGCTTCACACAATCCTATCGAATCGCGCGTGTGTTTGCGATGGTATTAGAATCTTGCTCTTATGAGCCTTTTCGCAATGTATATCCCGTTTGCAGGTGATCAAAGTGTTATCAGAGAATCTGCACGTTTTCGATTCGCTCCACATATCAGACCAGTTCTCTGGGCCCAAGCCAAGCGATCAGTAAGACTGTTTTTCAAAATAAAGGTTTTGAATGCGAACGTTCTGCTCATCTTCGTACTCAGTATTGTAGTCCTGGATCATGAATGGAGTCTGTTGTTGAATGGCTCGCGTGTTGCTTGTTGTTGTTGTTTTTTCTCTCATAGACCGAAGTTTTCTTTTAATAACCGAAAAAAATTAAGTCAATTCGGTCATAATGCCTTTTACAGTCATATACAAAAATGCCAGAAAGTTTCTAAGCTTTTTTCCGACAAACGACCGAAACGTCTCAGCGAAAAAAGCCTACCTTTGTTGTCTGCAGAGATGAGCAGCCTGCAAAAATTCCCGAAACTGAAAAAGTCATCATCCTGACATTGGCAGGTATGAGGCGTTGTTGTATGTCGACCCACCTTAACTATACAAGTAGGTAAATTTAACCATATGATTATTCAAGTCATGACTTTCCCGCTTATACGTGCTCATGATGAGCTCCGCTCACACACGGCGAAAAAAAATTTTGTTAACTTTTTTCTTTTGATCGTAGTGCCAAAGAGCAGCCAGCCCACAGCCCATATCGCTGACATGCTGCCCATGCTCAAGATGGCCGTCTATTTGATCGACAAAGTGAGGAGATACAGGTTGAGCAAGGAGGTGAGCCGAGGATCTAAAGCCGCTTGTTGATGTGGGAACCGAGATCTGAAGAATTTAATCTTTTACTACCTCTCTAACATAAGTTTGGGAGCAGGCGATTAGTTGGGGGGTGCAAAGAATCAATTTGCCCAAATTTCCCCAAAAAACTTTTTGCGAAAAACTTTCCCCTACAAATTTTCTATTAGCTATGATTACTCATCAACTCTCACAAACTAAAACACGAAGTTACTAGAGACAGTTTTTTTTTATTTTATATACTGCATAGTTTCATGTGTTTTCTGCGGCATTGTGAACTTTCGTTCATACACGCATAGACAAAAAACTATAATTTCATTATAAAAACTGTGTAAACTTCTGTGCCCAAATTTTCGACAAATCAAAACTTTTGGCACCACTGTCCCTAGTACGGTGCATTTCCGAGAGAGACAAGTGACTTCACAAAGATCAGCACAAACCATTTGAAACGCGGTTAGCAGTTCGAACAGACTACAGAGGATAGTTTGCTTTCTACATATTCTTTGCAATGTTAAATTCGAAACTGCCGTGAAGCGTTTACAACTTGATTTTCCCGCGGAGCGGGAAATCCGCTCAAAGAAGCGGATTCTTGACGCGCGTCTTGCGACGAATCGAAAGATGCTCGGAGTACTCGGGGTGTTAAGAACAATTCGTCGCTTTTCTGACAGAGCTCGGACGATCGCACCGAGCTTGCAGCTATGAAACTGCTGTTATTTTTTGTTTGTTCGCTTGAAACGGAAGCGAAATAATTCTAGTCTAGTGAAATTTCAACTTCACGTGTGTTTTTCTTCTGATATTTTAGTTATGCGAGCTTTCTTCGAAAATAGCGCTTATCGTTTTTTCACGCGAGTAAATGTCGACTGAAAATCGCGCAAATTCGTTCAGAACAAGGCCCGCGCTGACAAGCACCGCCAGGACGTGACTGCCAAGTATCTGAAGCAGACTCACGCTCAACGGCAAGAGGCTGCTCAGTTGAAAAAGGAAGAGAAAGCCAAAGCGCTCAAGGAGAAGATGATGAGTGAGACGGATCCGGAAAAGCAAAGGAAGCTTGATGTGAGCCTCGGATCTTGCGCGTGTTCTTTCTTTCTTGGTCATTCGTTCGAATTTGCTTTTTTAGCGTTCTTAATTTTACACCTTCCCTTCGTTTTGTATCTGTTTTTTATTCGGCCATAGACCGAAATGATTTTGAAATGGCCGAAAAAAATTTAGTCATTTCGGTCAGAATCTCTTAAAGTATAGGCTAAAAAACACTGTTACGGCGAATTGTAATACAACTGTAAGACAAATGACGGAAATATCGCAGCGAAAAAAAGTTTTGTGTTGCTATTATTTGTCTTGTTTTATTATTTTGTTAATTGTTACTTTAACAGGTTTCATATTTTCCTCTTATTGTTTGTAATTTACTATTATTTTGTTGTAATTGCTTTCATATCCTTTTTTATGCTTCTTACGTCCTAGATTCCCTCGTTTGCAAAATTTAATATTTGTAATTGTAAGTGTTTGTGTTAATTTCGATCGTGGTGCTTTCCAGGAGCAAATCAAGAAACGCGAAGCCAACAAGAAAAACAAGAAGATGATGAAAGGCCGACAATTCAAAGTCAAGGCGATGTGAACTCTCGTCCCACGGTCTGCGTCCTCAGTTACGGAACACATTGTGCAAGCTTCATTTGAACTCAATGTTAATTGTTACCATCTGCCCTGTTCTGAAACGGAATGTCGCGCGCTGGCTACGGAAGCGAGACTTGTGACGTCGTCGAGCGGATCTGCGGCGTCCCCCCTGGTCTTTGCCGCTGTCGGACTTGATCCGCTTTGACGACCGGACCCCTTTCATCCGCGTGGCGTCGGTCGTCAGAGCGAACGACGTCTTTCGTTCGTGAGTTGTTTGTGGTTTCTAACAGCAATAGGTTTGCTTTTGGATTTGTCGCTTAGCAACTGCCTTGTGTGTTTCCTGCAGTCAAGACGAAAGTGTTCGAGCTGCCGCAGTTGCAGTGATTGGTGGCGGTCGTGCCTGAAAGGATTAGTATGTTGTGTGTTGCACATCGCGGTCCTGTGTTGTTTCATCGCGCCTTGGATGCTTCTGACGCAGTAAGCGTGACGCGCACTGGCTCGAAGTCGTGTCACTTGGTTTTAGAAAGACAGAGTCGGATGCTTGCGATTTTAAGAAATTCGCTCCTAAGGTTTTACAATTAAAATGTGGAATCTGCGCTTGAGACTTCGTCTTGTGCATCATTTGAACGATGCTGTACAAGGATTAGCACTGTTCTCACACTGTTTTCGAACTAGGATGCTGTGGAAGCCAGCAACTCACTTGAATGTTGATGTTTGTGTATCAGCTTGTTCGTGTTTTTGGCAGCAATCTTTAAGTGTTGAGCAAACGACCTTGAACGCATGGGCCTCGTGCTCTTCTCTGTTGCTGGCGTTGAAAGGTACGAGCTGGCAATATGTTACTAGCGCAAACGCCACGGTTCAACTGTAACCGCTGTTACATTGCAATAAACTATTAATGAAAGAACAAAAATCGCAAAGTGAACGGTGAACGAACCCGCGTTCTCGTTTTTGCAACTCTTCGTTGCTCCTGTGCGGATTTCAAACTGTTCGTACCATTTTCTTGCGATACCACCGAATGGAAGGATTTTCACCCCGTATAGCAGGGGTGAGGTGCAGGGGTGCGGCCCGTGTGATTATTTAATATGGGCCCCGCATGAGAATTTTCGTTACCCAAGTTAGAACGCAACATTGCGCCAAAAACGAAATTGCATGATCAGCAGATACTGCGACAGTAAGTCAAGAAATCTCCCTCTCGCTCCTCACGGTTTTCTCTCCTTGTTTTCTTCAGGACGACAAGGGTGAAATTTTATGATAAAATTAATTGCTTTTGTGGCCCGTGATAGTGAACAGGTTCCCTACCTCCGTCGTATGAGAAGCTGTTGCTTCTGAAAGTTTGCTGCGAAAATGTTGAAACAACCGGGGCCATTACGTGTAGCGGTACTTCCTCGTCAGCTTTCATGACATCACAGTACCTTCTGTTACGTATTGCAAATCCCCGATTTCCACGTCACTATCAGCTTCATCTCTTTTCTACCCGTGCCATTTCCGTCCGGTCGCGTCTTTTTCAACTCAAACATCAGACCCTTGCAACTTGTGTTTCTAATAGGCCTGTGTCCGTGGGTGTCGAAAGGGGCCCCACCCTAGATTTTGAAATTTTCAGCAACAGAAGGTTGTTTTCTTAGTTTCGAGTTGGAAAAACCAAAGTTCGCCACTTTTGGGCCCCCAACGAAAATCTTTGGAAAAATACCCTAATGGCTCCCCCCCTGGAAAAATCCTCCCGACGCCCATGCCTGTGCCATTGGGTTCGGGAACATGAGCTGACGTGCGTTTCAATCACTCGAACTCCCCCTTTACTCCTCCGTATCTTCGCATTACCTCAATGCTGAAATGTTACGTTGTGCTAATTCGCAGAGGTATCGGCTTGTACGACCCAAGTTTGGGTCTGTCTTAAGTTGATTGTTCTTCATGAAATTTTGTTGCGCGGAATGTTCAGGCGTTCACTCCTCAGCGTTGAGTGTTGTTTTGTCAGTGCCAAACCATCCATTGCTGCCGTTTCAACACATTGTCAAGCCGTCCCCCATTTTCGTCAATCATTTTTGCAGATGTGAATATTGTTGGCGGCAGCTTTTGACCAGCCACGTATAAAACAATAAAGAAAAAATCGCTCCCTAGCTCCGTCGATGGTGAAACTGAGGACTAGTAGGTTTTACAAGAAAACTGGATTTCTTGTTGCATCTCTCAAATAACGATGGAATCGCGCATGCGCAGTGTCTTTGCGAACTATAGACATGTTTTCGTCGTGGGAGAATTACATCGTTGCATTTATGTCATGGTGAATATAAAAACATTGTGGATGTCGGCTGAATTCAATAATACCGTATTTATTTTGCATCAGACTCATGGTCCATATCACAAGTGCTCGAATAACACAACAGTGCTTGGACATAGCGAATTCCAGGGCAGGTGCTGCCTAGATGATAAGCGCGGGGAACTCAGGGAGACCTTCCCAGCAGTCTTCTATCTGCTCTCAATGACTACAGCAGTTTCGGAAAATGTTGAAGCATTGTGACGCGTTCAATCACGTGTGGGGCGAGGGACTAGAACGACGTAGTGGCGTCGCACAAAAAAATTCACAGATGAGTGACGTTGTGAGTATGTAGCTACTAACTTAACGTGGTGAGAATCAGAAGTAGAAATGGAGCCCAAAAGCAAGAAATTTATTGATTTTCCGCGAGTTTAGTCACGAAAAGTGAGACTGTACCAGCCTACTCTAAATTTGATCTTTGATTGGAGGAAGCACTTCATAAACTTTTTTTCTTTGTGAAGTAAAACATTGATATTCCATGAGGTAAAGCACAAGCAATGGATAAAAAACATGAAACTTTTGAGCGAATAAAAATTTGCTTCACTGGCAGTCAGACACGCAATTTTTTTAATTCAGTTGATCATTTCAACATCTAAGTTAAAGACTCATAAGCGTAGGAGGCAACGCTGCACTTTGACCGAAAAAAATATCTTCACACCCCCCAAAAAAATTCGACTCCCTGGTTGTTTGCCTTGATTAGCTCAGCTGTTAACACATAGGCCTGTTAGTTAGAGCCAGGAAGTGCTATTTGCGAAGTGCAAAGGAAGGAATGCTTATGCATTAGAAAAGACCAAGTTGCAGTGGTTTACAATTAGTTTGCAATTTGGCCTTCTGGTACTCAATGATAGTGTGACTTGCGTCAATAACTCGACTCGAGTTACGATTTCTGGTGATTCAAGTCACGTTGAGAAGTGATGGTGACTCGACTTGAGTTACGTTTTTTACTGAATGACTCGATTCGAGTCACAATTAATGATTCGAGACTCGATTCACAGTTATTTTTACAAAATCTCGAACATCTGATTGACAAAAACAACACCATAACAACTGACACTGCAAAGGTTTCAAAGTAATCGCTGTTAGCAGCAATGCAATGAGAAGCTCTGTTAAGCTCAGCATTAGAGTGAAAGATATCACAATAGAAGATTAACAGGTATACAACACAAACGACTCATTAGAACTGAGATACACATATAAACAAAGATGAAATGTGCTAAATGCTATGAGATACAGGTATTACGGTATGTAAAACAGGCCATAACCAGATTGGGACACCAGGAAGGGCGAAGAGTTTTCCGAGAGGGGCCCAAATATTTTGAACTATGTCCAGTAGTTTTAAACTATGTCCAACACATTTTTCCAGGGGGGAGTAAATTTTCTAGGGGGGCTTCGCCCCTCTTGTTACGGGCCTGTGAACAGCAGTGATGAATCAGAAAAGGGACTGTATCAATGAAAGTCAGACCAATGTTTTGCTCCTCTCAATGTGGTCGTGTGCAAACACCGATTCTGTAACGCGCTACAGTATGGCTAACTATTTTGTGTGCTCTTGTGTTGTGCGATTGCGTCTGTGATATGGACCACGAGTCTGCAAAAAAACTATTATTATTATTATAATTCTGTAACTTTGATGACATGATAACCTACATAAACGAGCAGGGTTGTTTTACTGATCATCGCATAGATGCAGGTTTTTTAAGGTGGTTTAGGGACCCGATTCGGGTCCCTAGAATTAAAAATTGGGTCCCTAGAATCACAGAAAATCGGGTCCCCAGAATCAGAGAAATCGGATCCTTACAGGTTCATATCGCGTACCTAACATTTTCCTTTAAAAACCTGCATAAATGTGATGTTTTCTGATGTTGAAAAAGGCAACAATCTGATGTTGACGGAAATGACCTCAGTGGCAACACTGATTTCAACAGTCAGGAAGGGAACGTGTTTGTGAATGTGCACATCAGAGTTGCGGAGTCGCAATGAGTGGGAGGTTTTTGGGTGAAGTCGGAGTCGGTTTTTTTATTCGACTCCGGAAGTCTAATTGAATCATTTTTACATCTCACTTCTTAGTCGGGAATTCCTGTTAAAATGGTGCGATTTCTTTGCAAACTTTTATTGAAACAGAAAATTCTTGCTGTGCACCGCAATTTCTATTGATTGTTAGTTGCTACAAAATTAGTTAGCTTCAGCTTAAAGACCCAGCATCATAGGAAGAATGGTTGCTTTTAAGGAACACTTCATGCTGCTTAGGGTTTACACAATAGGGGCGTATCCAGGGGGGACGTTTGGGGCGGTCGTCCCCCTAAAACCTACGAAAATTGCCTTTTTTACCATGATTTTGAGCAATTCCGAAAACACCTTTCGAGATATATGGCCATTGTACCGTAAACTGTTTTGTCACAGCAGTGTTGTGTGGTATACTTAACATCTTTCTTAAAGTAGTGAACTCGTAATGAGACTTGAGTGCCAAATATCACTGAAACCTCCCCCCCCTGAACTTACTGGCTAGATACTCCCCTGTTACACAGTTACCCGTAATTACAACCGCTTTATGCGTCATTGCTCAATCGACATTGCCCAGATGGTTCTCTAATGCAACGCTCCCTTCCAAACTCGAGGTATGAAGAGCTTTCTGGCCTCCGCGGTGTTTTAAAGCGCAAGTGCATACATTTACAACCCTGCCTGAGTCATCCTTGATCACAGAAGGGCGTAACCTTGCAAAACGTCAAATGAATAGTCACCTTGCAAAACTTCAGGTCTCCCACAAAAAGTGGAAGGTACATCATAAAAATCTGATACATAGTAAATCAAAACAGCTTCACTTGAACGTGGCGTAAAATGAATGTGGTCTCAATTGAAAAAGTCTCAAATGAATAACGTCTCAAATTAATGTGGTCTCAAATGAACAGGTCTCAAATGAGCAAGTCTCAAAAGAACGTGGTATCAAATGATCGTGGTCTCAAATGAAGTGGTCTCACACGAATAGTGATAGCGTGACTCGAGTCGAATCACCTTTTCACTCGAAATGACTCACGTTGAGAAAAAAGGTGATACGACTCGAAGCGAGTTACGTTTTTTACAGAATGACTCGAGTCACTATCTTCTTCTTTTGAGCCAGTTGTTCTTACCACTGCTTGGCCGCACTAAATCTCGAGGCAGGTATTGTGCAGCCATTTGATTGTCTCATCGTCCAGAACAGTCAGGCCGTGCAGTCCATGGGAGGTCGATGGATTGGACAACGAAGGACAACATGGTCGACGGTTTGCACTTCTGCGCCACACTCACAGGCTGCAGAGGAGGCAGGCCATGGCCCGACGACTCTTCCTTCGCCTTATTTAACTGCGCTAGCTGTTCATCCGGTGACCAATATTTTAAAGTAGCCAACGCTTTGACGAACTCCCATGCGAAGGTCAAGACCGGGTCATCACCCGCCCTTTTGCCGACTTATGCCTAATCACACGCTGAGTTGAGTAACAATTTAATTTCTGTCGCCGTCTTGTGTCTGCTTAACAGGATGTAACAACAACTTGTGTCTGTTTCGTAGTCTCGAACAGCTGTGACAAAAGAAGTCGTTTTTCTGTTTTGCCGCGTTTAGCACGATAAAAGTACAGCTCGGTTAACTAGAACTTTAGTAACGTTTCGGCTCTCGTGTAACCAAATTCGGTCAACCAAGTCAGCGTGTTTCTGTTGACCGAAAAGACCAGAGATCTGAGCTGTGGAACGTACACCGTTTTTTGGTGTGTAAGTTTTGTTATATGTCTCCTTTGAAGAATTTATCGAGCAATTGCAGCTTGCCAATCGGCACTGAAGTAATACCTTGATCGCAATCAGGCGTTTGAGATGCATGTTAGTACTGTAAATAGCCGCGTTGTGCGCTTGTCTAACCGTTAATTGTCTGTAGCGCGCTCAGCTATCGGTGCGAAGTTTGCTTGCTCAGTTAGCTGCGCTGGCAGAATGCTTTTAGTTTGTTTCTGTTGTATTTCAGAAACCATGTTGACGATCAATCGCTGCTGAAGTTTGTTGTTTGTTGGATTTTGATAACAAGGAATTCGCTGACTACTTTCGATTCCGTTTGCCATTGCTATAGGGAACAAGAGACTACAGTTCAGTTGATGCGCGGATTCGGAAGGTCAGGTTCTAAACGAAAGATTGTCAAGGCGCGTTTCTCAAAGTTCTGCGGACTAGCTCCCCCACGGCTCGCGATTAAAAGGCTAGCTGCCGCAACAGGCCATACCCTACTTGTACAAACATGAGCGGAAACGCCCGACACCGGTGCGGAGGTGATTTAAGTCACTATCAATGACTCGAGTCAGAGTCATTTTTACAAAACCTCTGAGCCTCGGGTGGGCAAACCTATTTCGTTTGTACACAAAGAAATGAGCATTTTTTCTTCACTGATGATGAAGCTTGGTGAAAATTTTCTATGTTGACTGTCTAGTCGTGCTATGCTACATTTTAAAGATCAAGTCTCCTCACCTCGCACAGAAGCAAACCTGAGATTTTGCTTTCACTGAGGGGTCAGCAGGGCGCAATATGTTGATACCTTATCGTGGTTTAATGTAGTATTTGCGTATCATGATCGTGGAAATAGGCCTCATTCTGTTACTTTGGGTCTTTTCCAGATACCAGTAAAGTCATTTTAGTTTTTCAGATACAAATCCGATCCAAAAATTATATTGCAAAATATAATGCAAACACGAAAACCGAATCTTGTTTGAATCCAAATTCCTGCCACTGTTATTAGCATAAATCCATGTGGTGACGTGATTACGCCACATATAAAGTTGAATTGGTAGCAACAGTAGAAGAGTGAACCTAGTCAAATGAATGATCTCAATTGTTATTTATGCTAAGGATCGTCGGTTCCACTCTTTTTTTGGTTGGCTCAGGGGAACGTAGCATTGTGGCTGCAACCAATGCCTCCCAACTTTTCGGTGGCTGCAATCCACTGTTGAAGGTTGTCTTGAGCTTGTGAAATGGGGGAAGTAATGTGGTGACATGATTACGCCACATATAGGCCTAAAGATGAATTCGCAGCAGCTATAGATGAGTGAACCTAGTCGAATGGGGAATCTCCATTGCTGTTATGCCGAGGGCCGTCCGTTTGACTCTCTCTTTGGTTGGCTCATGGCAATGCATACTTGTGGCTGCGACACGCATATGTAATCCAATTCAAAGATTCAAAGACAAATAAATAGTTTAGAAAGTAGGCTAAATCAAGTTAACTTATGCTCTGCCATTGGCTGACAACATCATAACAACTGACACCATCGAGATTTCAAAACATTCACTGTTAGCAGCAATCCAGTGAGAAGCTCTATTAAGTTTAGCAATAGCGTGTAAGACATCAAACCAGAAGATCGACAAGTATGCAACACAAACGACTCATTAGGATTGGGCTGCACATATAATAATGGTAAATTCTGCTAACTACCAAGGCACAATAACTTGAATCATGAGAAAACGAAAAACATGAGAAGAGAGTTCCACCATCAGGACAAACTGCAAACAAAGTTCTTAAGACTTCCAGCAGCAAAAGTGATGCACTGAAAGTGGCTGAATTTCAGATTGCCGTAAGCATAGCCTGTCACAGTGCTAATCGCTCTGTTGGCCACCTTGGCGAAATCATGGTAACACATGGAAAAAGCAGCAATTTCATGATTTTTAAGAATTTGGCTTTTTTTGCGCGGTTTGTTTTTTTTTGGACATGGTTTGGCTAGTTTTTCTCAAACGGTGTCTGGCAACCATGGTTCTTCAGACAACTCTTTACCTTGAACTGTGCAAAACGGACCACTGGCTAAGAGCCAACTTTTGCGTAGCGCTTTGTGCTACACGGGAAAAGCGTTATCGAGGCAAGCAGCAATAGAGATCAAATGCCATGATCACTCTACTACTGCTGGGACTCTAGGGGATTTTATAGTTCTCAAGCTATTCTGTTATTTGTTTGCGGCATCTGGCGCACTTCTATCTTTATCTCCCTGGCTACCACGTGCGTCATCTGCCATTCTACTGAGGCAACAGCCATGTTATGGTACGCGTACCATTACACAACAAACTTTCTCTTAACTACAATAAGACTAATTTTATGCAACTAAATTCTCAAAAACACCATCCTACTTCATTTAAAGTTATTATAAATTACCACAGTATTTCCCCTGAGGATAACCTGAAATACCCAGATGTCCTTCTTAACAATCAGTTAAGCTGGAAACCACATGTACAAAAGGTGAAAACCAGGGCTGTGGAGTCGGAGTCGAGGAGTCGGAGTCGGAAGGATTTTCAACCTGAGGAGTCGGAGTCTGAGTCGCAGAAAAAGTCGGAGTCTGAGTCGCAGAAAATCCGACTCCGGGC
>JGI24022J15233_10005438_pt1 | contig 13511 bp, 13 predicted proteins | sample Ectturendosymbi2_FD_15233 | JGI IMG/M metagenome (IMG submission 15233) | reverse complement strand
TTGTTTGGGGGGTCTAAGCCCCCAAAAGCCCCCGCGTGGCGACGGGACTGGGGGTGATGGTCATGTTGGTAAAAAGCTCAAAAACATAAGTCAATGCTGTGAGCAACTTCTGAAAAAAGATTTGGCTACATCACAAATCGGCAGTACGTTCGCCAAATTAATCGACACAACGACCATGCCATTACAGCCTAACGATGCATGGCGCAGTAAATAAATCAAAGATTTTAAGAGCCGACAGTAGGGTGACAACAGGTTTACTTTTTTGGATCAAATCAGCACAATTTTTCACCAAAGACCAGGAACTCGGGCAATATGCAATGTAGTTCCACCCTTCTAAGCACGAAACTGCAGCTTTTGGGGGGCTGGATGTAGCCTTCTCAGTAGCACAATAAAGTCGAAAGATTTCAATTGAAAGGGTTTGCTTTCGTTCCGGCTGATCGCGGGTATCGGTCTTGCGTAAAATGAAGATCTGGATTTTCGATTGCAAAAGAGTTTGTGTAATGCTAACACAAGCGTGGCCAGGGGGGTCATGCTACCCCGCAAATTTCTAGTCTATCTTGTCGTTTTGTGCTTAGAGAGGCGGTGTCCCAAACAAAATATTGTTGCTCGCTTAAAGTCAAAATATTTAGATCCTCAAAATTTTGGGCTGACTACGCTACTGAATATTATGTTGCTGTGTTGTTCCGACTTTCATTGCAATGTACTTTACTTCATTATACCCAGGGGCGCAACGAGGGGAACAATTCCCCGGGCACCGAATGACTGCGAGGGGCGCTTAAACGTCCCATCAATGTCACATGTACTTTCTTCAATACAGTACAGTTGCTTCCGAAAGACCTCAGGTTCGAATACGGAGGCGCCAAACTTGCTTCTTGCCCCAGGACCCATTTAACCTCGTTACGCCCCTGATTATACCACTTTCATTATCATGCATGATATCCGGTAATTTTATTTATCTCGCGTGTTTTCTTCCTCTGTCGATATTTAACATGTCAACTGTTTGTTGTATTTTTACCTCAAGTTGTTCGAATCACATCATAATCTGAAACATGGCATTATGTGTGTCTGCTCATGGACACCTTTTGTATGAATGGACCGACGCAAAAACTCAACGTGTGGTACAAATCGAGTCCAGAAAATAACGCAGTAAGGAATGAAATCATAATGACACCTGCGCAACCCAGGCTTCATCAACATTCCCACTCTACATTTGTTATTTGCAGGATGCCTGCAGCCAAGCCTTTGGTAGCTTTTTGTTCGTTCGACCCTTCGCTAACATTGGTTTTAACAAGCGCAATATACGCTTTGTTTCAGCGAGTTTCAAAATGTATTCTCCGACTCCTGGCCAAAATACCCAGGCTTTGCCAGAAGAGGCCCCATGATTCTGGCTCTCCATACACATTAGGTGGTCCCCCACTAAAAAGAAGTGGCGGCTTTTTGATTATTCGCTGGTATTGGCTACCGTGTTTTTAGCCTGCCAATCCACCGAAATATTGCAACGCCCGTGCCTTAGTACGCGTAAGTCATCAACGAGCTATGGCACGAAGGAGGAGAGACTACAAATGTAGCGAGTGCTCTTCACCTTCCATGTTATTGGCAGTCTGCGCATCTGTGCACTGTTTTGATCGCGATGTTGCTTTTCAATCAAGATTGATTACATTCATCCGCAAAGCGTGATTTAACATCCTGCTACGGTTTGTTGAGATCTCCTCAGTGATAACTGTATGATTTAATAAGACGTACAAAACAGGAAAAAAATAACATATTTAGCAGATGCAGAATGGCATACTAAATTTTGTCGGAGTTGTTTTGAATACAGACCTTGGCCAAAGGCTTTGATACTACCTTCTCCGTTGTCCTATCCTCACAATTCGCCTTTTAGCTTCAACGTGCATGTTGATTAAATGCAACGCGTTTTCGATCAACCTCGCAACAGTAAGCAGAAAGGCGCCGTTTTTTCGCAACTAGAGCTTTTGCAGAATCTCTATGTCTTGCGGTGAATTTAGCACCTCCTGGTCATGTAACACTCAGCAACAAAGATGACGGACATATTTGTTTTTAAGGATTAGCAACGTTGATCTTTATCGAGTGTGAGCAGAAGACAAGAAATGTTGATAAAAGCGAAAAGCCGTAGCCAAGATCTATTTGCTGGTTATCTTAGGAAATCCCAAACCCGCTGATTTTGGTCATATAAGCACCATGGCATTTCGTAGATAAAGGTTTGGACCTTTTGGCAAAATACAAGGTTAGAACAGGTGCAAATCAAGCCAAGAATTGCTTGTGCGGCAAAAACCAAAGCTTGTTGTATAAGGCGACTTCGTGATGTCCCTTCAATTTATTTTATTATGGAAAAGGAAACAAGACGGTGCAATTGAGATCGTCACCACACGGTAACTTTGATGCTTTGGAATTACAGAAGTTGGTTGCTCACAAAAATAAGCTTCACGTTCATAAAACAGCCCTGCAACCACCAGTAGCTGACACCAACTCTATTTCAAGTCTGTTTTGTCAAAGTCAAGGTGAAGAGCCATTGGCAAACACTGCAAAAGCCTTCATGCCCATCATTCTACGCTTGCTGCGGAGGTGAACAGCCTCCACTAAGCAGAACTGCAGGGATTTATGTCGTGAGCGTTTTGATAGCAGTCGCACAAATCCAGTCTCAGAGAAAGGATATCATTTTATTCGGGAAAAATATTGCACTCAAACACCGCATTTCACGTCTCTTGTTCAAAGAACAAACCACACCGAACTCAACTGATATCCTAGCCTGGAAACAGTATCTAAGCCAGCCCAAACGTTATGTGGCCCCAATACTTTGACTTCAAGACAGCAAAAATAGTTTGTTGGGGATACCGCTTCTCAAAGCACGAAACGGCACAATATTGGGGGGAATCCCCCATGGCTACGCCTATCCGTGGAAAGTCAGCCCGTAGAGTAAAAATAAACAAACGATTCATACTGTCTCCGACGGTAAAGCCACTGCTTTGTTTCACTGATTCCAAAGAAACCAGCTTGACAGCAGCCTTGGCTGGCATGCCAACTCCAGAAAATGATCACCGATACGCACACCGTCGTAAGTTGGTGAAGTAACAAGTCAAATTGGGAGGCGGATAACTCGTTGCCAAAGATTTTCTTCATAAAAAAGCAAATTTATCACCAGCAAAACTTTTTGTGGTAATTGGTTTGCACATTGCCACACAAACAACTTCTACGCAACGTTGCGTTACAGTTTGAGCTTTTCAACTTGAGCAGAGACGAAGCTTATGCTTGCTACCCCAACATGAAGTACTACTTGTGCTACACTAAATGTGGCATTTTGGCGTCCTCAGTGCATGAAGTTACGTCCAAACAGTGCGTGAAATTACGATTTAAAGTTTTAAATCTAAATCACGTTTCAAAAAATTAGACGAAATGCTTAAGTCGTTCAACCAACTCTTTCTTGCGGCTGTGTGTGTCGCTCCATCTTAAGTCAAGAACTGTTTCCTAAAATGAGCAACATGCCATCTCAAACACTGCCCCGGGGACTTGTCCAACCAGGCCCGTAACCTCGGGGCGAAGTGCCCCTCAAAATTTGTTTGCCCAGAAGTGTGACGTCAAAGTTTGCTTTGAACATTTCATTAAAAACAAAACCCTTGCCCCCTAAAAATGCATTCCCCCCCATAAAAAAGTAAAACATAACTACGGGCCTGCGTCCAACCCTCTGCCTTTCACATTTGAGATCAAAACGTCGTTACTGCGCGAGTAACCCAGGTTTGTTTGAAGGAAGCTAGGACAGTGGTAAATTTCACCACTGAGCGAGAATTACACGTAAGGTGCGTCGCCCGTATCAACCAGAATGGTGAGCTCCGTAGCAGCAATCTATCTAAATCCTACTGCATTGTTCCGACGGACAACAGCAAGGTTCGATGTAGTACTTAGGTAAAAGCTGTAGCACATCGTGTTGCCAAAATGTGTAAATCCGTAATTTACGCAACAACCACGTAATTCACGATGGCATTTGCTGAGCGCCATCACGGAACAGTTTTCAGGTATAGGTCTTGGCAACGACTACGCGCTGATCATTTAAAGTAGTCAATCCAACGAGAACTCTCAGCGACTCGCGATTCCTTCGACTGCTGACTCGAAGAAGTGGCAGGGAACGCTGACTTCAATAAAAACAGGATGAACTTATTGAGTCACAAATGAGATAAAGCATCGACGACCGCTGATCTACCGCTCTACGATGCGAGATCGCAAACGATGAGCACCTAATCCATTCCCGGACGACACACACAAACGTAGTTCACGAAACAAACAGCGCGTTTAAAGTGCAAACGAATTCTGCGCTTCTGTGCTGAACAGGTGCGTTGCGCGTTGAGGTCAAACCGAACGACCGAATCTTTCGACCAAGCAGACTGAAAACAAGTAACGTTCGTAGAGTGGGAGGACTCTGCATTAACGATGGCGGCGAAAGCGCAGGCGCAGTGCGGTTTTGAGGACCTCGAACACATGTCAGTTCCTTTGAGTAAGGTGCAAAATGAAACAGCAACAGATCGATTAAATTCTGTTTCACATCACCAAAGTGAAACCCACACAATTCGTGGGACAGAACTATTCACGAATTTTGCCAACACGCGCGAATTTACCGACAGCGTTGAATTTCGCACGCATTGTTGACGTGAGTAAATCCCAGTGCAATGTTTACAGCCACAGCCTCTTTTTAATTAAGCGAATATTTGGGCAAGGCCACCAGCGATATCCAAAAATTGTCGCTTGATCTGTTTTCGCAAGCGTTACGATATTACTTCAACCAAATCTTGACAGCTATCCGCCAGTCGCATCTGTCGAAGCGTTATAAACAACGTTATTTGCTCTACTTGACAATCTCAGCAGCTCGCACTTCAAAGACGGCAAGCATAATCTACTCTGTGCTGTCAATAAGCAGTCGTCGTCGAACAAAATGCGATCAGAACAGAGATCTCATCAACACCAACGTCCTTGTACCAAGCGCAGTATCACACTCGTGCAATAAATTCACCTTTAGCAGCGGCGTTTTCATCGGATCAGCATAAAATTTCCTTTTAAGTGGTACGCGAAACCGCTGGACGGACCTCAAACTCGGCAAAAGGTGATTTTCCAACCTGCCCAGTCAGGCACATGATTGTTTTGAGAGCGCGCCAGTGTCGCATGCAATTCATGACCCGGAAGAAAGAAGGGCATTTAGCCCAAGCAACAGTTGCGTATGACCGCGAGAAAGCAATTACAGTACTGTATAAGGGAGGTGGCATTTGCAAGCACCCACCTGGCATAGTTTTCTACTCGAGGCTGTTTGATTTTCGACCACCAGCGCAACGGCAACCGTTGTCTGAAACCAAAATTACTGAAGCAAACTTTCACAGGATAAAAGCACCCGACACGGTCCGGACTCGCAGCGACAGAAGAACGGATTTGGGTTTTGTGAGAAACGTGCTCTGAGAAAAACAAAGAAATCGCAACTTTGCGGTAAATAAGAACACTATCATTGCAATTTTCGGCGTTTTTCCAATTTCCTCTTCTGCTTATCCGTTAATTCTTCCGGCTCTTGGAAAATCCACGGCGCCAGTATGTTGACCCAAAGCTTGTACAAAGCCACTGCGGGTACCTTAACAACAGATCATCACATTATAGCGGCAAGATTTGGACAAAAAGATGATTTTATATCAAGGTAACTATGAGCGGTGCGTGGATTTTTTACTGCTACTGAAAAAAATATTCGATGTTCAACACCAGCTATGTCCACCAGTTGAGGTTTTCGCTGCACTGACATCCTGTCCGTATTTCAATACTCCGGAATTTGACCCTATTGCTGCAGGTGGTCTTCAGTGCTACTTTATCCCGTCTGTTACCACTGCAGTTAGGATTTGAACGCTTTCAGTATATTATCTTAAGCTAAATTTAGTTTACCAAGATGGCAAGATCAATGCAAGTCATTCCATGTGTTTGTGCGGCCCTCATTTAATGTGTCATTCAATGTGCGGCCCAGGTTAAGATAGTGGCATAATTTTTGGCTCAGTAAGCCATTTGGGTTGGACAAAGCTGTTCTACTCAGATACCGGACTAAACATGCCCGGGTAATGGCATTCACTTATACAGCGTCTCTTCGCAGGTTTTAGTCACCATTGCAAAGGAAAGGCGTCGAAATGGAGGTCAGATGGTGGAAACACATCATGCTCGTAACATGAGCCTTGTTTTAGCGCACTTGCAGCAATGGCAAACCGATAAAGCAGTGGTGGGTTAACTGCGGCTCGCCGACATGTTTTGTGAGGCTCTTCCACCTAAATAGCGTTACCTCAGACTGATAGCGAGTTGTCGCCTCATCTTTAATTTTTGTCTCATTTATCAATGTGTTAACACGAATTAGTAAGGTTAGCCGCCAAGGGGCCCACGCAATTTGACGTTGGTCATTTTGTGTAAAACTTGCATTCTTCACCGCATTTTCATTAACACTTCAAACTGATTTTTCGGCTCGCTGGTGTTTGTTTTTCTGCAAATGACTCTTCTATTGAACAAGTTTGCCCAGCCCTGCGATAACGTGTAAAGGCGTGCTACGTGCGCCTGCTCCGGCGCAGACACCGAGAAGAACACAGTCGTTTTTTAAACGATCTCCGCTGCGTCTTTTTTCATTGGTCTCAACACTAAAATCTGCGCTGATGCTGACATTTTCCTTTTGATTTAAAATCACAAGCTTTGTTTGCATCTTGGCTGAGCAGACCGGTTTGGATGAATTCCCAACATTGTCTTTGCTGGTCTCTGACTGCAAGACTCTTTGGCAAACCGCCGGTGCAAGCGATAGTTAAAACTTTATGGCAAAATAAACTGAAACGCGCGGAAGATGTCCTCACTCTTAAACTACGTTCGCTGAAGGTGGGTAGCCACGGAGTATTCAGAAAATCTCGAGTAATAGTATCAGACGAAAACACAGCTTTCCAACATGGCAACCACATCCATAGGACAACCGTACAGTCATCGTGGGAGCATGTTTCATAAATCAGATGCATTTGTGCTTAATAGGTTTTATTGCAACTTTAAGCAGAAATACAAGAGAAAAATGTTGGAAACTTACCACAAGCCACAGCAGCCAGAAATAAAGCGAAAAACAGCTTGCCAACTGGCAAACAGCCGTGACTATCAGGATGTCTTTAATGTGCCTGAAAAAGAAGAAGCCGCATGAAACAAACATTACATTGAAAACGATTTTCTCGCTAAACAGTACCAAAAGAAAAGAAACCAAGAAAACATTGCATTTTCTCATGTTGTAAACGATTGTTGCAAATATCTCACTTTTGTAACAGCCACAAGATTTTGCTTTGGCTTGGTGCAAATTAAAAGAATAGATATTGCTGTTCTAGGCTTTTTTTGGTCATAGACCAAAATGATTTGAAACCACCGAAAAAAATTAAGTCATTTTGGTTAGAACGTCTGCAAATACAGGCTAATGAACGGCGAGTTAATACAATTGTGAGAGAAATGACCGAAATGCATCAGTGACCAAAATTTCTCAGCAAAAAATGACCGAAATGTCTCAGCGAAAAAAACCTAGCCACTGTTTTTCAGACAATAGCTAAACCTGCGCAGCTACGCCTATGGCACCCTACGTCGTAGCCTCATTCCGTTCGATCTCAGGTACAGACAAAAAGAGTTGTATCTTTCGATTTGGAAGAAAAGGATACGCTTATGTTAAATAGAAACCGCACTGCATTATTTGAAATCGACACATCCTGGACGATTTTGTGCAGTTTATTTTGCATTCCACAAAAAACTTACAATCGAAAGTCCTTTGTTACACACGAAGAAATTTTCGTTTTCTGAAATACAAACAGACCGCGACTTACTCCGCCATCCCGGAACTCATGTTCAGGTCTAGTCCACTGTTTGCCATAGAGCTCATCGTTTTCATGCATAGTGCGTAAATAAGAGTAGAGAAAGCTAAAAATCCCTGAAAAATAATATTCGTCAAATGAAGCATAGGGACCTAATCTTCAGAAAGACTTGGAATCCTGCTGAAAAGCAGGTTGCAGATTTGCAGACAGTGAGCTACGTTTCCCAACATTTACAACAACAGTCCCGCAGAATTCACATTAATTTGAAAGCAATTTAGAGGAATATAGTTTATGTGCTTGAAAACATAAGTTGACAGGCAAACGAAACAAACTGATACATCAACAGAAACACATGAAAAGTGATAATGCGTAAAGTCGTACAACAAAACACATGTAAATGAAGGTAAGCTATATATTTGTGCATGAACAAGAAAGTAAAAAAAATGGAAAACGAGGCTGCGTCAGCATCATCTCGTTTGTCCAGTACATGCGAATAGCATTAGAATGTACGTAAGAATTCACAGTTGTCTTAACAGGTATATAAAAGTGGATGTATTTCTTAATCTAGTCCGGGGAAAAACACTAACACAACCATGATAGAAGCCAAATTCAGAAAAGAACCAAGAGAGCTTGCTTGCCTTTTTGACTGTGTTCTACAGTGACAATTACTTTAAGGAAAACACATGGGGAAAATATTTATTTTTTCCACGAAATGCTCAGAACAGCTCTCTAGCTCCAGCGGCTGGCGCTTCATGGCCAAAAAAGTGCCGGCCACTACAGTGGCCGGCGCGGGCGTTGAAGGGTTATAGATAAGATGCTGATTTATTCTGTGGCAGCGAGGCACACTGTGCTGCCATCGTCCGGGCAAAACAAATAAAGCACACACGAAATTATAAGATCAGTACAAACTTACCATATAGCCCCATTCTATGGCCGGATACTTCAGAAGAATGTGAAAAACTAAGACAGGTATCTGAAATACAATGAATGCATTTCGTCTTTGAATCCAGCTTCCAACAAAACGTCTATGAAAAATTGCTGTACGCCGCTGCCAATATAGTACTGCATTCAGCAACAGTAGAAGTTGAACAAACAGCAGAAACCGTCACGTTAAAACAGGTCTGACAGCTAAGATACAAACTTCCCGTGCACTACCGAGTAAAAGCTGAATTACGGGATTGGATTCGCATAATCAGGGTCATCCGGTAAGTCGAAGTAAGCATCGGTTGGACCATAACATGCATGGAGACGTACTGTAGCTTTGCGAATTCAAAGTTTTTGCTGACAAGGCATTCACCTTTACAATCACAACAACGTATTATTTCGAATCGTAGCCCGCATTTAATATACTTTTCCTGCTTTTTCCAGATCGACATGTTCCACCTTACAGATATCAAAGACATGCTGTGGTCTTTTGCAACTGATACACGCAACGTGTGATGTCGAATAAGATGAGATTTAGCAAACTCTTAAGATAGTGTCCTAACTCGGTAGCTAGGATAGGTATTTCCTTCGGGTTTACCAGATTACAACAACCGACTGCACTTCACTCTGTCTGACGTTTAAAACCCCACTTACGTCCGAAAATATATAATCAAACTTGGAATCCTGCTGAAAAGCAGACTTCCTTGGCTGCTTTTCTATATCTGGTACTCCGCAAGTTTAATTCTTGAGTTACATGGCGGGGACAACAACTGTTTTTGCAAAAGTGGGTCTGCAAATCACGGATGGTCTGATGACTGGTGACAAACAAGTAGCTGCCACGTGCGCTGCATACGCAAGAGTATTGTATTGTATTGAGTAACGTCGTCACTCCCACACGCAAGGCGCTTGAATTTAAGCGTGCATCGCAGTAACATGGAATACGCAAATACATGAAGGAAGACGAGGACACATACATGGCGGTAGAAGAGAGTATACGAGCATTCCTGTTCTGTCTGCAACTCTTTGATTTGCAAACAACAGTGATCCATGAACTTCACCATCACGCACTTTTTAACATCAACAAGTACAGGGTTCACGACCACTAACCCTATTCCAGTATTACATTTCTTGACTAACATCAAGGTCCATCAGTGCTTTCTTCTGAAACTTGAGAACATACGCTACGTACGTTGCAATATTGAAACCCGCAAGTTTCCGATATTCTTGGTGGCAGGATTTTAAACAGTTGGTGATTATATTCTGTTGCTTCTGGTGATACGGCCAACAAATGAAATTTTGAAAAATAAATATCCAGGTTATGATACGACCGAGCGTACTTGTTCGGGTCAGTAGATCTTTTAAGATGCTGAGGTGGCCATGTGGACATTGTCCACATTACATACGCATAAACACAATAATGAACTTAGCCAACATTGACTTTTATAGAAGCAAAGGCTTAAGTGATGCATTCAAACACCAGTATAGCATTACACTACAAAAATTGAATTTTGTTTTAACAAGGACTTATCGCAAAATTACTGATAAAATACCGTCCTGTACAGCACTTTCTTTCGCACTACAGTATCTGACAAGAGTTGAGCCATGAATTCAGGCATGTCAATTTGAAACGCAAGCAATGAAATCTAGATGAGATCCGTGCTGGTTACTTTTAGTAACGTAACTGCATTCGACCGACAAGAATTATTCACTCAATACAATCGCGTATTAGTACCATTCAAGCAAGTCAAAAGTTTGCTCCAATTTTTTTACCAGCTGAAGAATGAGAAGACCAGGTTTTTTAAGGTGTTTTAGGGACCCGATTCGGGTCCCTGAAATTGAAAATCGGGCCCCTAGAATCAGAAAAAATTATCAAGGGAAATATCTGAACGGATACCGCAATCAATATTATGAAATTTTTCGGGTCCCTACTGGGTACCTAACATTTTCATTAAAAAACCTGAGTAAGACATAAGTTAAACAAGTGCATGATTAGACCAACAGCGCTACTACAGCAATATCCAATCTGTCTATTTAGAACTGCAACTACTCTGAATTTGAAAGCCAAAATTTGGCTCACGAAAAAGCGTTTGGTTTCGTTAAAGCTCGAATGCATACACATACACTGTGTTTGGCCAGTGCACAGCAAACAAAATTTTAGTTGTCTCGGTCCGAAGATGCAAGAATTCTAAACCTGTCATTCTGGGAAAGCTTTTTACCATGTTAGTGTTAGTGACGATGCTTGATTACACAACGAAGATGAAATCATCGTTGCACTGGAATGAAACGTTTTTGCTTAAAAGATTTTCAATCGGCCTGTGATTCTTGTGTAAAAACAAAAAGTAACTTGCGAATGATCGCACATTTAGTGAAAACGCAGCGTGGATTACCGCGGCTGTTATCTGCAACAGCAGCGAGTTGCTCAAGCGCACAGGGTGGGAGCCTATTTCACACACACAAACTTACGAATCAAAAGTAAGCTCACTTTCACACTGATAAAGAGCACATTTAGCATTGATATAAATACCGGTATTAAAGCTATGGAAACATTTGACTTGAAAGCAGGTAACACCAATCAACGAGCAATTTAAATCCAATACTACCAAAACCTTTGTCAACTGAAAATAGATGCAGACAAAATATTGTGCGCAGTCCATTAAAAAACTGTAGATTTGGTAACGTATGATTAAAACATTAACAAATGGGATAAACCTTACATTGACTCCAATGATCACGTATGAATAGAAGTTAAACGTTTGTTTATTTTCTTCCTTGATCTGCTTGGCACCCTTCGTTGCTTGCTTTCCTTTATTTGGCTGAAACAAAACAAACCATTTAAAACTAGACATGCATTGACACATAGTACCGAAGAAAACAGTGTACATAACCTCATCACCTTAAACTAGCAAACATCTTATGATCGCTTTGCAAAATCAAGGACAAATGGAAATGCCTCCTCAAAAGTGATATGATAAGGACGTATTACAGTTATTTTTTGCCAGAACAAGCCAGGACGTTGAGGACAACTTGCTGGAGCTGTGTTTGTTGATCTCACAGCAGCCTACGACACTGTATGGCATCGCGGCCTCACCTCCAACCTACTGCGAGTGCTGCCTGACAGACACATGGTCCGCATGATCATGGAGCTGATTGGTAATCGCAGCTTCACCCTCACCAGCGGCAACGGCAAACGGAGCAGGTTACGACGCCTCACGAACGGCGTACCACGGGGATCCGTCCTGGCACCCCTTCTCTTCAACATCTACATCTCTGACCTGCCAAACACTGTTTCCAGAAAGTATGCTTATGCTGATGATCTAGCAATTATGCATGCTGATGGAGACTGGCAGGCAGTGAAAGGGGTGCTGAGCAAAGACATGGTAACCATAAGTGAATACCTCCAGACCTCGAAGCTAAACCTCAGCACTACAAAAAGGGTGTCGGCAGTCTTCCACCTCAACAACAAAGAAGCTAAACGTGAGCTGAAAATCAACCACAACAATGAAACCTTGCCCTTTTGCTCCGAGCACAAATACCTCAGAGCAGGCCTGCCCAACCTTTTTAGTGTTGCGGGCCACTTTCACATGTGGAAATTTATTGCGGGCCACAAACGTTTTTTGTGATGTAACAAATCCCTTGATTTTGATAAGTTTTATGCGATAACACGAGGTGACGATGAGTCCTACAGTTGCACGCAGTGTTGCCAGCTTGTGTGGTTGTAAACCAAATGTAAAAAACTGACAAATTTTCGTAGGGTTTGTTTTTTTGGTAGTAGGCCCATAACAGAAACAACAGGTATGATTTTGGTGTGTTTTGATGGCAAATATGCTTGAGCCTATAAAAAATTCTAAAAATTCAAAAAGTCTGCTTACGAACTTCGCGGGCCACTTAAAACAACCTCGTAGGCCGCATGCGGGTTGGATAGCCTTACCTCAGAGTAACGTTGGACAGGTCGCTCACGTATCGCCGACACCCAGGGTTGTTTTGAAAAGAAAACGACCCAAAAAAACACCCGGGTTTTTTAAAAAAACACTTAAAAAACAATAAATCCCACCAAAAAAACACTCTTTACTTTTCCTTTGAAAAATACAGTTAACCACAATTTTTTTTAATCAAACAAACCGAACAGCAACCTTATTTAAAGGACTTGAAAAAAACGGAAGAACAAATCGAACATTTTGAATAAATTGTAATGGTTATCTACGTCAGCTCTGCACAATCGGTATATTTCAACCAATTTTTCTGCCTTCTCTTTACCTAAACTTTTTCTGATTTTGGACCATACCAAATCATATGGTAAAAAATACACTCTATAGATGCTGAACTAGCAGGGCATGCACATAATCTTGACGTGAAAATGCAGAGTTTGTGTGGGAATGGTTTTTCTCTGTTTGTTGTGCGCATGTTTGCCAAACATTACCACTTCTGAGTGAACTGACCAACAACACTTTGCGAAAACAAAGATGGGGTACATTTCTTTACCCTCAGTTTTGAATGCCATTATAGGTATAACAAGTTATTACTGTGTAATTCTGAAAATAGTGATATTGCATGATGGAATAAAAACAATTCAGAATGGGGTTTTTCCGCTTTCCTCGACAAAAGAACAAAATCTTGTTTCTTTTTTGAAAAATCCAAAAGCACGTTCTTTTTCCAAAGAAAAAAACAAAAAACAGGTGGGTTGTTTTTTTTGAAAAAATAACGTTTTTTGTCAACCCTGCCGACACCATGGGTCACTTTGCAAAAGGTTGA
>JGI24022J15233_10005437_pt1 | contig 13511 bp, 7 predicted proteins | sample Ectturendosymbi2_FD_15233 | JGI IMG/M metagenome (IMG submission 15233) | reverse complement strand
TACTGCTATAGGCTTTACGGCCTTTCTGCGTTTTCTAACCGACATGCGGTGTTGCGAAAATTCTAAGTGTGTCAGCAAAAACGGAAATTTGGAACAGCTGTGAATATCAGTTTAACGAAAAAATATGGAAATTATGAAAAAATTGAAAACAGCAGCGTACGGAGGGGGGCACTGTGCCATGGCCCCCCTCAGACGCTAAAAATAAAAAATGTATAAACAGTATGCGTATTTTTAGGTGTAAATGCGTAATTTTAGGTGTAAATTGCGTATTTTTAGGTGTAATTTTGCAAATTTTTCCCGGGAACATGGCCCGGAACCCCCTAGAATGGTCGTGCTAAAGTTGTTTTGTGACGTCACACGACTGTGAGGAAACTTGGCCTCCCCTCGGAAATTTTTTGCGTACACCACTGCTTGAAAATATAAAAACTTGACAATAAAAAATATAAAATCTAGGAATTATACACAGAGCCATAAAATCAGCGGGAAGGCGCTACACCATTTCACTGCTAGTCAACTACACCGGTAATCGCGAACTTCGCTCATTCTACTGCAGTATGCTGCGTCCCAACAATGTCTGTCGAAAGCATCTAATACTTTCTTTTTATTAGGGAAAGAAAAAATCTTCAATACGAAGGCAATGGTTACCTGCAAAAGATCTTCCGCAGTTGCAAACAAACTGACAAACTACGAGCACCTTGCCCTAAATAAGACAAAAAAGCAAACCCAAGTTGCGGGCTTCATTAGCCCTGTGCACTTTGTTGTTGCCATGGAAAACATATCGAATCCACGGTGCCAACTGATTCACAAGTAATGACAAAAAATAAAACTTTCCCGCTGAACCACAGCCGAGCATATGCCAGCTATGCTATTTATTTAGCCATACACACATGCAAATGTAAAGAAGGCAAAAAAATAGGAAAAGTAATGATGAGAAGGGTGGCGAACAAGTAAAGAAAGCAAGATCCGTAATCGAGAATTAAAAACAAGACCCCTTCAGTTTCTGAGTATTTGACTGTGATGTTCAAGATGCTTTATTATTCCTTATTGTTATAATAAGCATGATACATGATTTTCTCTCATTTTGTATTGTTGTAAGCAAATGTGAGAAGTGGAAAGAGGAAGCATTGTTACGGTTGGCCCCAGGCGACATTAACATCGCTACGCCATTGCAGTAGAGCATGTGGTGGGATATTACCTCGCTGGTTCAAAGTGTAAACCTAATTTGTACGAAAAAAGTCTATTACTCTAATAGGCCTAAATATTTTTTTCTTTGCGTCAACAGCAGAATCACGAGCAACATTTTAAAAACTTGTTTTCGACAGAGTGAGCAAGTTTGGATGGATAAAAAATTAGTTNCAATTTTGCTTTTCGAAATTCAAAGTAGTGCTTTCGTTTTTTTAGATCTCTAAATTTATCACCNCTTAATTCTAAATCTTTGGAGAATTTTTACTCAATTACTTTTNGTGTGAGGAGAAAAGCAATTAGGAAAGGTGTAGGTAACGTTACAAAAAATGGCAAAGCTTTGTTAGTCAAAATACACGAAATATGTGGCGAACAAATGTGAGTGTCAGTGCAGATGCCCAGTGTTAGAATAAAAAGAATGTAGTGAAACAGGTAAGTGGTAGATAGCAAAAAACTTGAAAGTTTGTTATTTCATTGGCAAATGATAAAACGACGAAACACCTTGGCAAAAAATTGAATGATGGGAAGCAACCATTCCTGTGGAGTTACCACTTTACTGTGCTGTTTTGACCAGTGCTGCTGGGGCTGTATACACTCGCCTACATTGACTGTGCTTGTTTTAAATAAGAAGTAATGTTTCGCCTCTTCTCCACTTTCTCAAATAATAAAGGCCTACTTCAATTCTAGGTAGGAGACCTGAACATGGGAGCTTCACCATGGCATCGCCTCCTGTCCTTACACAGAAGCGTAGGTATTGTTTTGTAACGAACAAAACAACTAAAATTTTTCTGAGTCAAAACAAATTTATTGAAGTGTGCCAACGGCAAACACCTCGAATATTCAATTGGCTCACTAACATTTTTCGAGTGAAAATGCGTAGAACCTCTAAACCAGTGGTTTTCAACCTTTTTCATGCGGCGACCCATTTTGCAACCCAGTTCAACCTAACGACCCCCTCCCGAAAATTTCCAATGAGACATATGAAATGCAGTTATGTTTGCACAATAGGAAATCGCAAGAACTATAAAATAGCGTACGATATCAGTGCTGAACCTAGACTCTTTGCTAAATTCATGCACATGGCAGCATCAGTGAGAGACCCGTGCCGTACACAAATCACTCCACAGCACAACTCATTGAATATTAGAATAAAAACTCCCTTAGCTGCCGCAATCAGATATCTAATTTACAAACACATCGCATTCTTACATCACAAAGTTATTCGTGCGTTGCCAAACGCAACAGTATTCTGTACTGTGGTGGTCATAATCACACAACAATTTTGAATGAAAAAGTAGGCTGTCATTTTTGCCAGGTGATCCTATTATTTTGGCTACGACAAAAAGTAGTTCCACTGTGTTTAAGTTTGCTTTTGTAATGTAGTGTTTTTTGTTAATCTAGTGCTTTTTTATCATGGAATCTAGCACTTTTCCGTAACAGAGTGGCAACCAGTGTTGCCACACGTAGGGAAAATCCTTACAGTAGGGATTTTTAGGCTTTTGTAGAAAGTAGGGAACCCTACGGGAAAAATCGCCATTTTGTAGGGATCCGCAGGGATTTTTGTGTTTAGAATTATTATCGCTTTGTTTCTACCAGTGATGTAGTCGAGACCGTAACCTCCGAGATCGAGACACGGCTCAAACTTCGAGACCGAGACTTTGCCATAAAAGCCGAGACCGAGACCTGGAAGTTCGAGACCGGGACTCGAGACCTCGCATTTCTCTGATAAAAGCTAACTCCTTGAAAAATGCTGCAAAAAATATTTGGAACGTTGCCAAATACCGTCATAAATGTGTTGCCGTTGCTATGCTCCAATAAATTTGTTTTGACTCAGAAAAATTTGAAAATTGTCTTGTTCGTTGAAAAACACTACTAACCACACTGTGTAAGGACAGCAAGTGATGCCCTGATCTGAAGCTCCCATGTTCTGGCCTGCTACTCTGTATTGAAGTGTGTCATTTGAGAACGTGGAGAATAGGCGAATCATTTATTTTTATTTTGAACAAGCACACTAGATGTAGGCGAGTGTAGCCTATAGAGCAGCACTAATGAATGCAGCACAGCAAAGTAGTAACTCCTCAGGAAAGGTTGCTTTCAATCCTTCAATTTTTTTCCCAGGTGTTTCGTCGTTTAAAGCACTTGCTAATGAAGCAACAATCTTTCAAATTATTTTTCTATCTACCACTCACCTGTTTCGCTGCATTCTTTTTTATTTTAGCGCTAGGCAATAAGCTAATATTCTGCATTGACACTCAAATTTCTTCACCACATATTTCGCGTATTTTGAAGAACAAAGCTTTGCCATTTTTTGTAACGTTACCTTCAACTTTCCTAGTTCTTTCTCCTCACACGACAAGTAATTAATTTAGAATTCTCCAAATATTAGAATTAAGAAGTGATAAATTTAGATATTTGAAAAGCGAAAGCACTACTTTGAAATTTGAAAAGCAAAATTGTAACTTGTTTCATCCATCCAAACTTGCTCTCTCAGTCCAAAACAAGTTTTTAAAATTTTGCCCGTGGTTCCCCTGTTGACGCAAAGAAAATAATATTTGGGCCTATTGGAGTACTAGACTTTTAGGCACGAATTAGGTTTACAGTTTCAACAGGCGAGGTAATATCCAACCGCATGCTCCACTGCTGTGGCATAGCGATGCTAATTGTCGCCCGGGGCCGACCATAAAAATGCTTTCTTCTTTCCACTTCTCACATTTGCTTACAACAATATAAAATGAAAGAAAATCATGTATCATGCTTATTATAACTATAAGAAATAACAAACTATCTTGAACATCATAGTCAAATACTCCCAAACTGAAAAGGGTCTTGTTTTTAATTTTCGATTATAGGTCTTGCTTTCTGTGCTTATTCGCCACCCTTCTCATCATTACTTTTCCTATTTTTTCTGCCTTCTTTGCATAGCCTGTGAATGCATGTATGACTACATAAATAGCATAGTTGGCACATGCCAGGCTATGATTCAGTGGGAAAGTTTTATTTTTTGTCATTGCTTGTGAATCAGTTGGGACCGTGGATTGCATGTGTTTTCCGTGGCAACCACGAAGTGCACAGGGCCAATGAAGCCCTGAAGCAACTGAGGTTTGCTTTTTGTCTTACTTGTCAATTTTTTTTACAACAACGGCAGATCTTTTGCAGGTATAACCGTTGCCTTCGTGTTGAAGACTTTTTCTTTTCTGACAGAGACAAAGTATTAGGAAGTACTTTCGACAGGCATTGTTGGGCTGCAGCATGCTGTACCAGACATTTGTCAAACTGGTGGCCCGAGAGCCAAATGTGACCGGCGAAGCTAAAATTTGAAGCCTCAGCCTACTCAGTCTTTTTGGAACAGTAGTGGTTTATACCTGTGTGTAAAGGCGAATGATGGTCTTTGCCATGTTACAACTTTGCTATTTTAGTCAACTTGCTGACCTAAAGTCTCTCAATAAAAAAATTATTCAGTTTTCAGGCTCCTTTCACTATAACATAATTATTATAACGTCACAAACATGCAGGTTACGCATTAACGTAGTTGTTTGTGGAAGAACACTTGAACCTAAGAAAACTTGATTTGAAACAATGCTTCTGTGCGCCAATGTGCACCCCCATCCGATTTACTTTGTTCTTTATTTCTTGTCTTAGCTGTTCACCGCAAATTTTGATGTTAGAATGCTTTTATTTCCCTCCCACTGCCGAACCCTCAGTGAAAGTGAGTTTGACAACCTGCTACAGTGTAGCAGAATGAGCGAAGGTCGAGATTAGCGTAGTATCTGACTAGCAGTGAAATGGTGTAGCGCCTACCTGCTGATTTTATTTCTATATATATATTTTCTAGATTTGCTATTTTTTATTGTCAAGTTTTTTATTTCAAAGTTTTTGATAATTTCCATGTTTTTACGTGAAACTGATTTTTCACAACCGTTCCGAATTTCCGTTTTCGCTCCCTCACTTAGAGGTTCCCAACACCGTAGGTCGGTTAGAAAACGCAGTAAGGCCGTAAAGCCTAGCAGCACGTCAGAGTAGCTGATTAGCCATGACGCATTACTTGCTCTCTGTATAGAACTCTCATGAGCAAAACTTTTCTCAAGAGAGGTCCGAGGCATTTCTGAACCTTACAAAGTCGGCGTAACGTGTGAACAAAAAAAAAAACTCACCAGCGTGTTTTACCAGACTGCTTTGAAAAAAACTTCGAAGAAAAGACCTCTTTTATTTGGCTTCTCAAAAGAAAAACTTGTTGGCACTCTCCCACTTCTTTTGAATGTGGATTTTCATAACAAAACTGCTTGCAAAAACAGTTGAAAGATAGTCCTAAGCAAAGTACTCCTAACGTCTCGTTGCAAACCATAGTTGTAGCCAGGGGGGGCAGAGGGGCCATATCCCCCTCAAATTTTTAGAAAATATAGTCATTTTGTGCTTTGAGAGGCGTTTTTCTAAACAAAATAGTATTATTTGACTAAACTCAAACGTTTTGCACCCACCCAAAATTTTCAGCTGGCTACGCCACTGTTGCAAACGTTGCAGAGATTATGCGCTGCGGTTTCACCGGTACACACGCTGTTTTAATTGAATGCAGTACAAACTTTCAACAGGGTAGAGGGCAAACTGTTTTCTCCAGAGTAGCATAACAACAAAGAAAGCTTAGCCACTGACCACTTTGAACGGCTGAATTTTGAACAGCTACTTTATAATTCCGTTTTTAAGGTCCTGCTTCTTGCAAGAATTCATAAAAAAATAACTCAAGCAAAGTCTCGAGACTAAGAGCTCGAGACCGAGACCGAAATCCTTCGAGACCGAGACGAGACCTTCGAGACCGAGACTCGAATAAACGGGCCTCGAGACGTGTCTCGAGACCGAGATCAAGTCTCGAGACTCCATCACTGGTTTCTACCTTTGTGATACTTCACGGACGCGTTTGGTCAACAACTTATTATTATATTAGTCCGCTTGGAAAACGCACTGGAAAATGCGTTTTTTCCAATTTAGAAGGCAATACCCTAGTGGTACTCAGTGGCGTAAGTAGAGGTTTGAGCCAGGGGAGCAGAGCTTAGTTGAAGGGGCCCACTAGCCGAAACTCAGAAAAAGGTTAAGAAACGATAGTGAATCTCTGGATGTCGTGGATGTCCATGCTAGATAAAAAAAACGAAAACACCCCGAAAAACGCTTTGTCCTTGTCAATGGCAACCAGCTGGAGTGTTACAAGGGATTATGCTTAAATTTATTGTAATTAGGTGCTGGCTAATCTCAAACGACATTGAGATATCACGTGGTTATGCAGTGGTGCTGTGCTTTCCGTAAGTGTAATAATGCTTGTTTTACACATGTACAGTAATTTTTGGTGTGCAGACAATTGCGACCAATTCATTTGAGACCTGTTCATTTGAGACCACTTCATTTAAGACCACGTTCATTTGAGACAACTACATTTGAGACCTGTTCATTCGAGACCACATTCATATGAGACCATTTCATTTGAGACCACATTCATTTGAGACCACATTCATTTGAGACCACGTTCATTTTAGACCACAGTCATTTGAGACCACATTCATTTGAGACCACAGTCATTTGAGACCACATTCATTTGAGACCATAGTCATTTGAGACCACATTCATTTGAGACCGCATTCATTTGAGACCACATTCGTTTGAGACCACAGTCATTTGAGACCACATTCATTTGAGACCACAGTCATTTGAGACCACATTCATTTGAGACCACATTCATTTTAGGCCACAGTCATTTTAGATCACATTCATTTTACGCCATGTTAAAGCAAAGCTGTTTTGATTTGCTGTCATCACATTTCATGATCTGCCTTCCAATTCTTTGCGGGAATTAACATTATCTGCTAAAACAGTCGCGTTTGTAAAGATCACGCGTCAAATGTTTTGTTCATACGCAGTTGCATTTCTCTTCTGAAAAGCCACGAGTTTTTTCTCCTGTGAGTTTGTCGACCAACTCAAAACGACAATTTTTTCTCGTCTTTCATTTTTAGTTGAAAACTGAAACTATTGTGGTGCCACGATAAAGGAACGGGCAGGAACGCAAAACATGTAATTCTTTGACGTGGTCTAAATTACATTTTAGAGGGTGCAACGCTCCATTCCAAGCCCGAGGTATGAAGAGTTTTCTGGCCTTTGCCGTGTTTTAAAGTGCGGGCAGAGCCGAATTAAATAATAGGGGGGCGAAATGATTGAGAACCACTGTTGTAGAAGAAAAAACCTTAACTGTCACAATACCTTACTTTGTAGTCTGAATGATCAAACCGGGTCTGTAGTAGTGTAGCGATCTGAAAAGGTCTGAGCTGTAATGAGTAGGTATATAATAAAATATCCATAGCTTTTGTAGCTGTATGTAGTCATGCTGTTAGCAGGGAGTATGATTAATATATGATGTCATTACATATTTAAGCGTGAAATGCACGGCACGCCACTGTGAAGTAGGAATGTTCACTAAAAAACATTACGTTTACAAGCAGAAGCATGTAAGTTATAAATAATTGGTAACGAACTAGCATTGCTTTGCATAGCAGTACATTTTCAGGAGGGTAAAAAAATCAGTGTAAACAAATGTGGACTTTTCTTGAAGTTTTCATCTGTCGAAAAAAATCTGTTTTCAGCACGGTAACCAGTTCCCTCGCTTAATTTTGCTTTACTTTGCGATTCATCACTGCTTATTATGAGTGCAAAAGATAAGAAATCAGAAGTTTTCAGCTATTTCTAAAAAGTCAAATGTAAATTTATTGCTAGGAGTTATACTTTATATTCGAACAAAGGGCTTTTAAACACTTCTTCGCATTTGTGTTAATGCAAATGTGTGCGTGTTTGAAAGAACACATGACAGTCCACTGTGTGTTTTGCGCCCTTTGCATGGTTTACCCTGACATCGCTGTTAGCTGGAATGGTCAAGACTACAACAGAAAAAGCATGCAACGAGTGCAAATGCTCGGACACAAATGTAGTTTTCCAAAGAGCCATTTTATTGACTCTGGTCGTAAGAAATTACAAAAGGTCCTCAGGCATTGATAGTAAAACCAGCGATTGCCCTTCCAGAAATTGTTTATTTTACCGTTATCTTGAGATTCCTTTATGCCAGTAACTATTCGCTTAATCGTCTGAACTTGCGATTGTTGTTTTTTCGCTGATTTCCTCATGGTACGACCGCTGATTGTAAAACAACTAACAGATTAGATTAAAGGATTTGGCATATTTTCTTAGTTTTATGTACTTGATTTAATTCGTTTTCCACTGAACTTGAGGAACACCGAGACAATTGAAATATTAATGTGTGAAAACGAACAGAAGCTGGAGCCACACTCATGAAAACCAAAAGCTCCGGAGCTGGAGCCATGTTCATGAAAAGAAGAGCTCGGGTGTCGGAGCTGTGTCATTTTTACGACCACTTCGCAGCCCTGAAATAATCCACACTGTAGCCGGGCACATAGACCATTCAGAGTAAAAATTCAACAGACAAATTGCTTTAGCAACAACCTCCAACGATTGTCATAGTAAATTGAAATTTGCAAGGAACTAACAAGTCATAATAGTAGAATACTGAAGTTAACTCAATGATCGATTATTGATCAAGCATTTTCGTCCCCGTTTGTGTTGTTTCGCCCCTATCGCCTCCTTTGCTTTTTTCGCCCCCTTGCCCATCACAATCGCCCCCAAGGGGGCGATTTCGTTCACCTTGTGAACCACTGGGTTAGAGAGTGACTCGGCAAGAAACGACCTTAACCAAAACAATAAGAAGCAAGAGATTACAAACAAAAACACCTGAAAAATAACATGTCAATATGGCCAGCCACGCTGAGTGTGAAAAGTGCTTCGAAACTTATGTCGTGATTTCCACCTACATTTTCAGGTGCTCTGGTTAACACCTCTGCTTTAACTTTGCTGCTTGAAAGCTTTGCTGAAAAAAAAAACGATTCAGTCGCGAGGTTTTAGCTAACACCTCCAGATTCTTGCGCTTTGCCTCCTTACAAACTTTGCGCATTTTAGCTCCTGAAGGCATTGCAAATTTCGGCATCGCGCTAGCTAAACACTGTAGTCGCGTTTTCTGCTCTTTCGTTCTACAAATCGATTGATGAAAACCTTTTCTGATGGAACACGCATAGAATATGGTGAAAATGGCTTGACATCACCACTTCCATGTGTTTATGATGTTACACAACGATAGTAGCCACTGGAAGAAAAGCGCGTTTCCACCATACGTTGTCTTTGTGATGAAACAAAGGCCACAGTTCGTCTGGGCAACCTCTAGAGTAGTCGACACAAGAGGTTACGGGAGCGTTTTGATGCTTTATGGTATATAACAATGGTTCGTAACCGGGGCGGCGCGCCACCCCAAGAGGCGTGAATAAATTTCCAGGGGGCGCGAACCCTTACACGTACTGCAACATGGAAAGTTTGATCAATAAATTCACCAATAAATACATTTGTTTGTACAGCTTATTCAACGTCAGGAGTGCTTGAAACAAATGACAATCACTTTAAAACCACTTCTATACACTTAACAGCAATCACAGCAGGACTAGCTTTAGCACGCCAATATTATCGTGTTCGCGACTTTGTGCAGTAGGCGTGATGCACGAGTAGATAATCGTACTCATGTCAAAAGACCAATTATTAGAAAAAAGTTGCAAGTAAAATTAAAATATATTTGCATTGAACAAAAACAAAAATATTTACATTCAGTAGTGATTACAAAAACTGGCAGCAAGTCAAATTCTAGAGATATCAATAGATGTAGACCTACTCACTGCAGCATCGGAACATAAATTTGCATTATTGTATCGCTTCCGAATCACAATTTTTCAAAGGAGTGTTTTATTTAAAACAAATGATTATCATCACGAGGTGCCCCCTTGGGGTGAGGGGCCGGGGTCAATTACCCCTGCTGCCCTCTTGATCCGTCTCTGAGTGCGGGTGCATTTACACACCAGCGTGAGTTACCCCTGGACATGGAAGGGCGCAACCTTGCAAAATTTCAAATGAATAGTCACCTTGGAAAACTTCAGGTCTCCCGCAAAAAAGTGAAAGGCAGATCATAAAAAGTGATACACAGTAAATCAAAACAGCTTCACTTTAACATGGCGCAAAATGAATGTGAACTCAAATTAATGTAGTCTCAAATGAATGTGGTCTCAAATGAATGTGGTCTCAAATGAATGTGGTCTCAAATGAAAAAGTCTCGAATGGATGTGGTCTCAAATGAACAGGTCTCAAAAGAATGTGGTCTCAAATGACCAGGTCTCAAATGAACGTGGTCTCAAATGTCGTTGTCTCAAATGTTGTGGTATCAAATAAACGTGGTCTCAAATTAATGGTCTCAAATAAATGGTCTCAAATGAATTGGTCTCAATAGTCATGGAACCGTAATTTTTATCTTGCGCTCTAAATTATATATGAAACGTATATAGTGTGTCGTGTTTCAAGGCCAGATGTTGTAGCTAAAGATTATTGCATTTTTTGTTTGAGATTGTGTAGGGAAATGTAGAGATTTTTCATTCTAATTGTAGGGAAAACTTGTTAATATAGAGTGGCAACGCTGATCAGAGATGATCACTATCCGGTTTGCCGGTTGGATATCCGGAAGGATAGTGAGTTTGCAACCGGAAAATGATATCCAAAAACTGCTTTCAAACCGGAACCGGATATCCGAACCGGATCCAGATATCCGATCCGTCACTGACTTCACTCTACTACTACAAGGTTGCACTATCATTATATAGGGATAAGTGAACTACGATAATTCGCTTGTGGTGACTATCACAGTGACTTGTTGCTCATGGGCAATATCTAGCGGTAACCATTTATTTTCATGTGGCACCATCTACCGACCGCCACATGTTGAAGCTACAGTATATAAAAAAGTTCAGTGATTTTGCTTAACATGGGAGTAAGCATGCACTTTGGGTAAGCGGAAAGCAAGATTTGAAGAGAGCTGAAATGTTCTGAAACAACTGAACTTAGCTCTAGGTATGCGCTTTTAGACAGACAATGCATTCAAATGTGGGAAAACTGTGTACGAGAGTGGCAAAAGATTTAACAAAGAGTGGCTGATAGAGCTGGAGTGGCTTGCAAAGCAGTATTCTGCTTGTGCTGTGTACAACTTCTGCTAACTGTGCAAAAACTAAGATAACTGCCAGCTGTTATAGAGCATAATGCAGTGAAATATTCTGGACCACAAGAAATGAAAATGTACTGTTTTGGGAGGATGAATTTTGTAGTGAGTAGTGGTTCATAAATCTGTCACTCTACTTACTGCTAAACTAAGAAAACAGAAATTGAGTTTGCAGCATCTCTTTGACGGCAGTACACAACGTAACTGTTAATCAATTACGTGAAACAATAAAAAGTATTGAAAAAATAGCGTTAAATGGTATGTTTTGTTTATTGATATAAATTTGGTATGTTTTTTGAATAGATTTGGTATATTCGTTGTAAGAAGGGCTGGCAACACTGATTCGGACTCTGCAGAGCAGAGATGAGCATTGGACTGGACTTGGATTTGACTGGATCCGGCCTATGCCGAATTTTGTTGAATCTGGTTGGAACTAGACTGTATATTGCTTCATGAATTTAGGATCAGGACCGGAATTGGACTGAGTTAATGAAAAAGAATTGCGTGATATTTGTTATTAAAAAGCTGTATTTTGTTAATTTTTTGGACTTTATTTGGACTTGGACTTTTCATTTCAAATATGTTTGGACTGTAGTTGGACTTGGACCGAGTTTTGAAAATTCTGGATTGGATCTGGATCGCAAAATATGCTAGTCCGCTCATCTCTGCTGCAGAGACGAAAAGCGGGCTTGAGTTGAGTGAGTGGCTAATGGGTTACGCTGAAATCGCAGTCCTGAAATCACAGTCTTAGGTGCTTTTGTGTTCGCGATGCATGAGTGCGCTTGTCTCTTCAGGTATTCATTGTTCTCAGCGGCAGCCCAGCCTGTAGACTTTGGATTCTGGGCTGCATTAGCCAGGAAAGATAGCAAGTGCATTGTTTTTATCGATAAAATAATGGTTCACACAGCCTATAGATCACAGCACTGCGTAGAATATAGGCTAATGTGGAAGCTACAGCATCATATAAAGCAAATTTCTACACAAGCACGGTAAGCAGCAACATGAACTGAACATTAGAATCATCATTGATTTACACTCGTGACTGTACTAGTAGTAGTTCCTTTTTGTCACCAAGGATGATGAAAGACCATGAGGATGAGGTCAACTTCTCTAGTCTACAGTACGAAACCTGCAATACAACTTTCAGTACTATCCAGGGTTGCCAGTTTGGCTATTTTGAGGCCAAATTTGTAATTTTTGGCCTTTTTTCAACTCCTTTGGACTTTTTTCAAAAATGAAAAAAGGCCAAATGGAATTCGGCTTTTTTTGGCCACATAGATTTTTCATGTCAATTTGGCGGATTTAGAGACGATTTTGACAGGTTTCTGGGCACTGGCAGATTTCTAGACACTTAAGTGTTTCTAAACACAGAATGATAAATTTTCATTGGAAACTCTGCACAAGAATTTATAATTTTTTGTTTTGCTATTACATACATGCTCATAAATTTGCACTTTCAAGTTGCTCTTCAGCAAAACCAAAAGTTTCGAGAAGTTCATTAATGGAGTGAGCTTTATTCTTTTTATGTACTTGCATTTCAAAACTGCATTTGTGTGTTTTAAAGGTGTCGTTATATATTTATCGTGTATTTGGCTTTTTTCGGTGCTATAGCATTTTGGCTTTTTTAAGGGTTGATATGACCTTTTTTGCTTATGACTACCTGGTAACCTTGGTACTATCATAAGTAGTCAGTGAAAAGAAAGGACAAGGTGAAGGTGATAAAAACAAAGACATGTAGGTAATACTGTATTATTAGGCTGTATTCACAGATGAGTGCATGCCTATTTAATGTGCACATAGTTTTCATGATGAGATATTCCATTTCACAGGTGTAGAGAGAACAAACGCTGAAATTAAGTACATTTGTTAGACAATTCAAATGTTTATATGACAAAAAAAGGTGGAAAAGTATCAAATGATGGACAGATGAAAAGGATTAACCCCCATGACTAAAGGGAAACTTTACAGTGTCTCATTGTTAAGTATAAATAAAATGGAAGTGTCTAGCCGTACGGCGCCATATGGCTAGCTTCTGGGGCTAGCCGTACGGCACTCTCATCATGGCGCACTGTGATTGGTGGAAGCAGTGGTGCGTAGCGGTGCGACATGGTTGTCAATGAGAAGAGCGGTGAAGAGCATCTTTGCGCTGAAGCGTGTTAGGGTTAGCTGTTCAGAGTGCCGTACGGTTAGCCCCAGAAGCTAGCCA
>JGI24022J15233_10005435_pt1 | contig 13512 bp, 6 predicted proteins | sample Ectturendosymbi2_FD_15233 | JGI IMG/M metagenome (IMG submission 15233) | reverse complement strand
GTACTAATTTGTATGACATCAATCGCAAACCTTTCACAAGAGCCCCCTTTAAAACAGCCTAGGGCCCTGCAAACGATGTAAAGTATTTGTATCAGGCTTGCTATTTTAGGGTATGTAGATTGCAAATACAGTATAAGCAAGTAGGCTATAGTATGAGGTGTTAAATTTAGACAACTCAAGTTACTCAAGTTGCATTGCCTGAACCACTTTCGGAGATATAACCTAACGCTTTTTGGTTGATTTTGAGATGGTGGTTTTCAGAATGTACCATACGTTTTTTGTATTTTTGAAATGTATGGTACAGGGTAGGCCAAAAGTAGACCTGTTCTTGATTGCTTATTTACATATATGGCTGAAATTTTGGGAGGGTATTGAGAAATACTGGATTGTTCCGGTAAGAAAATTATTCTACTTTCACCACTGGTTAAAGGGGTGTTAGTGGCAGACCCCCATTGAGTAGAGCTCAATGTTGAATTTTAGGAATCAATTTTCCAGTAAGTTCGTTCATTAAGTATTTGAAAATTATAGGCAATAAAAACAGTAGAATCACCAGAATCTACAACAGAAAGTGCCCAACATGTGTAATACTTATTACACAAGGTGCAAAAAAAATTTAAAGATATTTCAGTTAGTCTATGTATAGTATGTACTACAAATGTTGAAATTATGACTTATTCACTTAAATTAGTCCAGATTGTACATGTGTGACAAAGACATTAAGAGCAGGCTTTATCTGTTATGTAGGCCTACTGTAAAATTCCACAAATTTTGACTTAGACCACTATTGCACTGAGCAGCTCAATTAGCTATTTCAGGAACAATTCCATTGGCTAATACCACCTGATGAACTAAGAGACGGAAAACAAAACATGGCAAAGATTGATCTTATCATTTTGTCAAAAGCTTGAGTACCACTTAGGCAACATACCAGTTTGTTTCACCAGTTTAGGAAAAATAGTGAAAAATGCATTGAAGGAGTCGTATAGATGCGGCTCTATCTTGAAAACCAAAAATATTGCATCTTTCATTTTTTGATATATGGTAGAGGATGGATGGTACTTCAATCCTATGGTAAGGTCAGATCAGTAAGACCCTCTCTAGGGGGTCAAGGTCAAAAAATGGGTCAAAAGGTCAAATGAAGAAATCGTCTCCGGAGAACAAAAGTCCAAAAATGGATTCCCGGTAATTTTCTGGTTAAAATGACACCAAGTTCATGCCAATCGGACCAGGGGTTACTGAGATATGAATTTTTGAAATTTTATTTATTCGCAACAGACTGCAAAAACCTCAATTTGAAAATGCCATAACTCGGTAACCAATTGACCAATCGAGCTGACATTTTGAATTTCTACATGTCTCAATAGGCCTGATATACACGGCAAGTTTCATCAAAATCGATGGTGGTGAGGTGTAGGTCATTGGGTGATTTGACATGGAATGACCTGCAGGGTTTCTGGCTTTTATGCCAAGCTTGCTGAATTTTGAGGCCTGAAATACTTCAAATTCCTTGTGTTTCCAAAGAATACAGAAATGAACATCACTATCAAACTTTTCTCGTATTCGAGAGCAACCTTTCATTATCCCAACTGCAATAAATATTTTTTGTTGAAGCTAACAAGCTGTTTAGGAAGAGGTTGCTGTATAAGCAGTTTTCTGAAAATGTTGCTTTGAAGATTGATGTGCCATCTAAGCCCAGACATTTCTCATCACCCTCTGTAAAAGAGCAATTTACATTTACACAATAATGTGCTGCTTGCTCTTTTGTTGGATCATAATCTAAATTGCTACCATCAAATCAATAATATCTGATTTGAAGGAATATCAATCTCTATGCACTCTCTCATGGACAAATTTTGTGTGAATGCTGTATGGCAAAGCTTATGTGTGTGCTACTAACATTAACAGAATATTTTGCACCCCTGCCATAGTCCATTTGATTTCCTTGTTATGCTATATATACTTTATTTGTAACATGCTTTTTGGGAAATTTTGCTTGGTGGGTTACCAGCATACTAAGCACAAAGATTTTAGCAATGGCCAACAAAATAAGAACAGTAGTTTCTGGGTAGTTTTCATTTGCCATATTTATCGGGCCATAAGGCATAGTATCAAAATTTAATGCTAGCTGTTCTTCTTTCATGCATAAGGCGCATTAAATTAAAAAAGTCAGACAACTTACAAGTGAGTTTAATTGCACAGATTAAACTCCCTTGGATTACTGCACATACGAGAGAGTTTAACCTGTCACACATGCCTAATCCACTAGACACAAATAGAATAAAATAGAAAGTTGTGTGTAGGATTGATTTGGTGTGTGCCAATGTAGTTAGGAGCCATATGGAGTAATATGATCTGTAGTATGTGCTAGCTACTCTCAAAACCATATACACTGCTCATTGCAATTGTTGTTGGTTTATTATGCAACATGATAGTCTGTTTACAATAAAATGGTGTCTAACAATTAAATAAATACCACAACTTACCATGTAAAATTGATTCCAGATGAGAAAGCATAACCAGATCCATACATTAGGCGCACTTTCGATTTTTGCAAAAATTAAAGCATTTTAGGTGCACCTTATATGGTCCTAAAAATACAGTAAGAAGAATCAAATTTAAGTATTTTTTTGCTTTAGAAGATTATCACACAATTAGCTAGCTGTATTGTTCCAAACTCTGTAACCATTATTCTGAAGTTTGATTCTTTTTTCTTTATGCTACAATAAAGTAGTTGATGACATAACTAATGGCATAGAGGTTTAAGCATTCAAGTTTTATTTTTTGTTCTTTGTCTGCTTCTATGTAAACGCAGGATGTGTAAAAATGTATGTATTTGTATGAATACTGAAACACTAGTCCTTTGTCTTGTTAACATTATGTTGTGGTTTAAAGCTGCTTTGTTTAACCTTTTGTAAAAGTAGTTTGCAGATAAAGTTGTAACTATTGTGGTGTATAGTGTCATTAAGTGAAGTAGACTTTTTTAAAAGGAAAAGTAACTGTGAACTTGTATATCTTTGGAAGTTGCCAATGCTACATTTTGTTGAGAAATGAGTGAATGGGACTTCATATTTGGACCAAGTAAATCCTATGGATCTTCCTATGGTTCATGTGTTCGTTCATTGCAAAAATCTACTGTGACATACAAAAAACATGCCATTGGCTCATCTGATACACTTCAAGGGATTGCGTTGAAATATAGTGTATCTACTGAAGAACTGCGGCGAATCAATAAGCTATATAGCTCTGATTCTTTATTTTTACGAACTTTCCTATTAATTCCAATAGAGACAGCAAAAGCACCTGTAAAAGAAGACTGTTCAAAGAGCAGAGCAGATGCATCAACTAATCACAAACACGGTCATGCTGAAAGTGAAATTGATGCCACATTATTCTTAAAACAAATGGATAGTAAAATCTTGGCTGGTAAGAATGCCTTCAAAGATTTTCAAACTAGAATAGAAACAATGTCAGATACAGTTGAATTTAGACATACTGGAAAAACTAAACTTTTAAATCAAACATACAAGACAGATCCTAAAACTGTGTTTTCTCATTCTTCAAACGATGGTGAAGAGCTGTTTGAATTGTAGTTTGTTAGCACTTAACTGCTTCTGTAAATTTCACTGTGGTTTTAATGAGCGCATGATCTTATCCTGAGCATTGGGTACGTTCATCTTTAATTGTGCATTATGCACAAAGATGGTGGTTTTAGGCAATAACCGATTTTGGTTCGTTTAACGCACAAAACTATTTGTATGTGGTTGTACTTAGCTTAGACCTGCCATAGATGATGTATACTACATCCTATATGTTTGTAATAAAGCTGAACCAGTTCTAACCTTTTGTCATGTAAAGCAAGCTGTTTTAAGTTTAAGTTAAAATTGGTGGCAACTGAATGTATCATATTGGAAATAATACAAGAACACATCAGTGATACACGAGAATATTTTTCCTGTTTGTAAAATGTATGCATTATGATTTTTCCTATAAGAATAGAAAACCCTTATGTTTTTGGTTGTTGTCTGCTGCAGTCAATGTTGTTGACATTTTTCTGTGAACAGAATTAATGAATTGGTAGTGTGTTGGATATGGTGTCAAACTCAAGCATACAAGTGTATTGTTGTTTTTGTTGATTTGTGCTTTTTTCAAGCTCTGTATGTGTACACATTTGCATTATACCATATTACTTATGTGATTATGTCAGAGTGGCAGCCCACATTTAAGTTCTGATTTTCTTTAAGATTCATTAAGGATAACCCAGAGATGAATTCACTGTAAACATTTTTCATTTCATTATATACATTATACAATTTACTGGCATGCCAAATTGTGGGTTTTTGATGTTTCTTCACAGCTTTAGACAAAACCTTAACAAGTGAATTATGCTTGATCTATCATACTGGTCCTATGTGCTTGTGTGATTGATGGTGCTTGCATTGAGCTTGCTGGGTATACAATGATAAGCTATATTGCACTGATCTGGTGGTAGTTGAAATAGAAATCATGTGAAATTTAAACTTACATGTTAGCAGCAGTTGTATACGTGTTCTTCACAAAGACCCTATGCTCATGGTTTTGTTTGTTAATGCTTTTATGGTCTGTGTGCCACTTGTGATCTGCTTTAGTGATATTTTGTTGCAAGCTGTAATATGTTGGCTGTACTTGCTTGGTGTGCTATGTATCTAGAATTTTGAGTGTGAACTATTGCTGTTGTTGGAAAACATGCTGAGTTGATAAGCTGTTTCTACATTCTAATAAAAAAAATAATGGCTGAAGAACACAAAATGAAAGTAATAGCACATATCGTTTGGAAACACTTATCATCATCAGTATGGTGAGGTTTGATCAGCAGCAAGCTTACTGCAAGGTGTTGTTACCAATTTAAAAATAGGTGTTGTTACCAATTTAAAAAATGTGACTCGGTGGGATACATACCAATGGTGATGGCATGTTATGTCATGGCTGATACATGAAGCTGTGCTACAGGTTGAAACTTTGTAAGCTCTGGCTTGCATTTTTGAATCAGTAGAGATTAAAGAATCGGCAGTCACCCAAATTATCAATTATAAATAATGATCTCAAGGTTGTGAAAATCAACCTCTGGATCCGTGGTGTTTTGCAAATGGCAACCAACTGACAAGCTTTGTGAGGTTTGATATCCTTTAAATACCATTTTTAAGCTTGAGGTATGTTTGCCTGATTTATCAGGCATTGTAAGAGTGTGTAAGCCCTTAATGATGTTGTAACAGTTGCATAAAGCTTGCTGGTCCTCAACCTAAATTTCATATAAGGCTATGCTGTAGAAAAACTAAAACTCAGTTGTCCTGAAAACACACATACTGTAGGTTTCAAAGCTGGTTTTTGGTTGAAGACAAGCAAACTTCCCTGAACTGTTACATTCATTCATTTATTTGGGAAACAAACACATTAACACAAAACTCACAAATAAACAGGATAAAATTAACTAGCAAACTCATAGAATGGAAATATAATCAAAATTATATTTGCATCTTCCCAGTGTACCTAATATGACCAGATTGTTTTCTAGTTACAACTTTGTTTATAGGCTTTGGTATTCGTACACAGCACAATTTAACACCTTGAGAGCCGGGATGTGATATATTCGTACTTGGAAATCGGCCTAAAACCAGCAGTTGTCAGTTGCCTTACCAATGCCATGGCTCCTCCGCCGATTATGCTAGAGAGCTGTTCAAACCCTCAAAGATTCGGCAAGTCTTCTAGTCTGCACTCGAAAAAACATTTTTTTGGTTGGGGGTGTGGATTTTATGAGTGACATCATAATTGAAGTAGTTTTGGGGCCATTTTGGCTCATGTTACTTGGCCTAGGGCCCAACTGCTAGGCCAAAGTTTTACGTTGAAGTTTCCATTGGAAACTAGGCTTGAGCCCAAGTCTTTTGAGCCTTTCATCGACTTTCTAGCGTTTGTGGTTCAAAAGTTATGATATAAAATAAACAAATTAATTAACTTTCTAATTAATTAAATATTTGTGTTACTTTAGATCATAACGTTTGAACCAGAAACCCCAGCAGGTCATGCAAAGTATGAAAAGACTTGGATTGTAGCCTAGTTTCTAATATAAACTTAAGTGAAATGCAACCATTGAACGGTTTGGGCCCAGGGTCAGGTGAAGTGGGCCAAGGTGGCCTAAAAGTCCTCCACTTATGATGTCACTCACAAAAAATCCACACATCCCAACCAAAAAAATTTTTTTCGAGTGCAGACTAGAAGACTTGCTGAGCCTTTTAAGCCTTTGAACAGCTCTCTAGGGCTTACCAAACTGGAAATATTTCCACACAAAGCCACGTGCGATCCAGTTGTTTTGGCTTGAACTGCTTGATTTAGACTGGACATGCAAGTGTTAAGAAATTATCTGGAGGAGCATGGAATCTCACAAAGCTTGTCAGTCTGGAAGTGTTTGCAAGCCAACCAAGGTCACTGGGTTGATGTTTGCAATCCACAGATTATTAGCAGTGATAGTGTTTTGACTGCAGCTGCAGATTCTTGAATCTTTTGTTGATTTATGAACATATGCAAGAGCTTAGAATCTAAACACTCCTTCGATACCTTTGAATTTTAACTTAAACCATCATTGCCATCACACTTAAGATATTTTTCATTAACATTTCTGCATTACATTTTTCTCCCACTTTGTTGCAAAGGCTTGCAGCAAGCTCCCTGCCAAATATATCTTCAGCCCATACTGATGGTAGTAATGGTGTTTTCTGAAACATCTACATATATTATGATTTTTACTTCGTTTGCTTTAGCTGTCCAGCACTTCCGTTTTTCATGTAGTAGTGTTTTTACCTTCGTGAAATTGAGCTTGACTGATTATGCAAACTTGGAGTATGTGTTCACATGTCATATGTTCAGTTTGAATTCCTTGCTAGCATAGCAAGCAATTTTCTTTAGCATGTCATGTCATTATGTTCCATATTTTATTTGAGAATGATAAACCTCAAAGCACTTTATAACCTTGGAATAAAACGGCTTGCTTCAAAATGTGCTAATGTAATTTCGAAACAGTCAATGGAAATTGATTTTAGATATAAACAGGGTTCCCACATGGTATTGAAAAAGTGTTGAATTGTTAATCGGTTTTCAAGACCTTGAAAAAGTATTGAATTTAGCCAAAATGTAATAATGTATTGAAATAGTACGGAATTTTCAAATTCAACCATTTGTTTATTAAATTTTTTTTCTGTACCTCTGATGACAGCTTTGCAGATTTTTTTCCACTGTGTTCCATGAATAAATTTTGGAAATCTGAAGATAAGTAATGGTATAAAAGTTTTCCATTTAGGATTGAAAAGGTATGAAAAAAGTATGAAAAATATTTTTTGAAAATGTGAAGGAACCCTGCATATATTTCTTAAAATGTTCTTTAGTGTTTTGTAAATATTTCACCAGATTTTTAAACTGTGACCATTGAAAATCTGCAACCATAATGATCAGTACTGAAATTTGTTAGTAAGATCTCTAACTTTTGGAACAAAAACTAATGGTTTTGAGTATAATTACTGGTTCATTTTAGTCATGACGATGCAACTACTTATACCATATGATATGTGGTAAAAGAATGTTTGCCAGTGCAGGAAAAAACTCTAAAAACAGATGTTATTTTCCCAAAATGGCACCATATGGGTGCACAGTATGTTTTCAAAATTATTATGGAGTTTGTTTCTGCACATGTGAAGTTGTTAAAGATAAGAAACTTGCGTGCACTGTTTGCATCCAAGGATACTGTGAGGAGACTAAATTGTTAGTCTAGTTTGACGCAATAGCCTCCCTTGTCTTGGTTTGTTGTGACAACCTGCTCGGTTCAAATTCTTGCATTGTAATTTAAAAGCATGTTCTTTCATGGTTCATCACGAATTAATGCTTGCCATTCAATTCATTTTATTGCTCATGCAATTTTAATTGCTTACAAAGACACCTGATAAATTTTTGTCAAAGGTTGTATTTTATTGGACTTATTTTTATGTTGGTAATTTGAGTCTTCTTGTTTTCAATGATGCTTAGGCAGTGGGGAGGGGCATAAAAGTGGAACTGCATTTGTGTAAAATTATCAGTTATTGTTTAAAACAGCTTAAAAAGTTAGCTTGGGTTTGTCGTTTTGAATCGTGGATACAATTTTTAAACCTTTGAGAAAGAAAATTTTTTCGTTACACAAATTTGCAAATTGTTTGCATTTATGCTGTCTAGTGTGCACCCTTCTAAGTAGAAGATATGGTTCAAAATATGACATGGGCAAATTACTGGTTCAGGTAAAGTTGCATTGAGTGTGTCTAAGCGATATATATTAGAGATTTATTTCTAGTCATCCTGTGTTTGTCACTCTGTCCATGGTAGGATAACTTTTTTTGTCTCCTGCACTGGCTATTGCAATGCTTATGGGGCATGGAAAATTCTAGTTCAGGGATTAGCTTTTCTTGTGTGCTTGACCATGGTGGAAAGATGCTTCCAACAACAGCAACATTTTAAACCCCAGGATATTGCTGAGATGTCTCAGCACATGTTTTAGGCTTATGGCTTGCTGTTCAGTTTTACATTCCCCTATGTCATCTCAATAGTATAATTTACCTCTCACTGTGAGCAACATATCACGTTACATGTTTAACACTTGGCATAATACCTATACTCCAGAATGTTCAATGCATGAGTGCCAGTTAACAGGCATTGTTTAGCATTTAAATCTTATTAAGTTTGATTAACTTGCAACAACATTCAAGTGACACAGTGAGTATAGGAGTTATTAGTTTAAAAACAGTTGCTGTTACCACCTGCATTTGTTGTGTTGTGGACCACGTGCTGTTATTGTTGATTTGTAATTTACAATTAGAAAACAAATAAGTTCACACTGAAAGCTGCAGCGTTAACACTGAAGCAGCTGTTGGTGAGCTGAAACATAAGCTGCTTCAAAAAGTCCTGTCAGAGTTGATGCTTTCTTGCTTTATTCATGTAATTTTAACTCCAATCTGAATCTGAACACAAAAAACAATTTTCTTCCCCTTGTTTGTGTGCTATTATTATTGGCTTGAACCCATGTTCGTTGATTGTGTATTCCAAGGTTTATCAGATATGTAGGACTGAACTATTTTTGGAAATTTAACCATTTTTATTGAAAGCCATTGTGTGTGCTTGGCATAGTGGGGATGGTATTGTGTGTTGGTACTAAATCATGTTGATTGAAGTGACAACTAATAACATCATTTGTTTAGAAGTCTTCTTGTTGTACACCAAAATGTGCATCGTCTTTACTGTGTTCTTTAAAACTATGTTGCTGTTTTTAGTGCGTTTTTGTAGCAGTAATTCACTGAAATTTTTCTTATGACCTGAAGAAAATGAGTGCGGGGACCTTAATGCCAGTGTGTTTGAATCTGTCAAAGTTTCAGTGTAAGTGAGCTTGGAAATACTTTTTACTTCATTTGCTACAGAGGAAATTTACCAAAAAGCTACCGAATCTTGTCCCGCCACTGTTGCTAGTCATTATCTTCAACCCTGTTACGTTAAACCAGCAAGGTGATTCCCTTTCTTTGTTACTTTGAGCAACCATTGCTCCTCATCCACTTTGTCGCTACTTTTGCTTATGGTTTTGCCTTGTTACTATGAAAGCTTTCTTATTGCATTCTTACCAGGGTTGAGAGCAGCCCAGTTTTTTAAAAAAAACAACCCACTTGTTTTTTTGTTTTTTTTTTTAAAGAAACAGCTGTTTAAGTGTTGTTGGTCAGTTCACTCATCGAAGTGGCGGGGCTTGGCAAGCATGCGCACAGCAAACAGAAAAGCCATGCCCACACAACTTCTGTAGTTTCATGTCAAGTTTATGTGTATGCCCTGCTAGTCCAGCATCTATCAAGTGTATTTTTTCGACATATGGTTTGGTATGGTCCAACATCAAAAACAGGTTTGGTGTAGAGAAGGCAGAAAAATTGGTCAAAATAGACCAATTTCACAGAACTGAAGAAGATAATCAATAGAATTTACTCAAACTGCCCCAATTACTCTCTTTTTTTCAAGTCCTTCAAATTTCGTTGCTGTTCTTTTGTTTGATTGAAAATATATAATTACAGTCTGTACAAGTGTGCTGCCTATTGTTTACTTTGTAGTAGATTATTTAGAGGAAAAGTAAAGAGTGAGTTTTATTTGTTTTTTTAAGTGACCTTTTTAAAAAAAACAGGTGTTTTTTGGGTTGGGTCTAATTTCATCAACCCTGATTTCTACACAAATTCCTAGCAAGCATAAGTTTGATGTTGTAACGGGAGCAAGAATTTGGTAATGGCAGTTGTAAGGAGCTGTGCAAAAATCTTTTTTAGTCAATGCCGTCCCATATCAGTGTTGGTTGCCAAAGCAATGGCACCGAAAATTGTCGCTTCGGTTTAAAAACACCAGACTTGTGTTTCGCTTACAATGGAACGTGCACTAAAAATTGCAATGCACTTATTCTACTGACAGCATGCACCATTGTTATTCCAAAACGATTCCGGTATTACTGGGACCAGCGACCAGAAGGGAAGCATCGCAAAATGCTCATGATTGCAACTTTACCCAGACTAAAAGAAAAAAAGGACGTTTACGTCAAGCCAAAATTAGAAGAAGAAAAAGTAATGTCACGTGATTGCATTCTTCTGTTTTCTGATCTTTTTTGTGTTGGATTTATCTACCTGTCGTGATAAGAATTGCAAGTATGTTGTGAGTTTTGTGAATTGAACCGCTTTCTGCATAATCATGGTTGTTGTTCTCATGCTTAGAAGAGATTTCATGTCTTTCGATTGCTTTCATTTGTAATACGTATCTTGAGTAGTCTCGTGTAAAGCCGAATGTGCCGATCTTACCCGAAATATTTGTGCAACTGGAAATGACAACGTTATAATATTGGTCCGTAGCTTTATGGTTTGGATGCAATACTTCATGAAGAAGCGAAGAAAATCTTTGAATCCAGTAGAATGCTGTGCGCCGTCATCAAATCCGATATGGTTTTTGAAGATGATTACTACCGAGTGCAGTATCAGTTACGAAGCCGTGGCATGGATATGCAGGTACGTGTTCCTGCATGAGCTCGTATGTTACAATTGAGAGAAAGCTTGTGTGCTCGCTTTGTGGCGCTGCGAAAAATACTGACAGCGCATTTTATTCACTGGTTTGTACAGGGTTTCTCAACCGGGGGTAAATTTTACCTATCCTGGGGGTAAATTTAATGATGATGTACATTTTTCTACAGCGGTAATGAGTAAACAAAAACGGGGTTAATTTTATGGTAGGAAGCTGGTAAGGGGTAAACGGGAGAAAAAGGTTGAGAACCCCTGGTTAGTATATGAAACGATTGCTATAATCACTGCTTGAAGGTTGCTGCGAAATACGTCTACACCAGGGGTGGGGAACCTATTTAATTTACTATCACGGGCCGCATAAAATGTGGATTAGCGCTGGCAATCCTCAAATAACAATTGATTTGGTCTTGAAATTCTAGCTTTATCTAACTATGAGGGATAGAGGCTTCTTATGACATACTATCGTAAGTACTTGTGGAGCTTCGTTTTGACACGATGTTGTCTTCTGATGGGGGTCATATCAAATGTTCACGCGGACCGCAGGTCAAGGTTGTGGAGTCGAAAGTCCCAACATCCGACTCCGGGCAATTTCGATTATCCGACTCCAACTCCGACCTTTAGCTCAAAGTGATGATTCTTTTCAGATGAGTTCATAAACCCTGTATGGACTTTCCAAGAACAGAGAAACGTGTTTTTAAACGATGTATATGCACGTTCATCTCTTACTTTTGCAAAATATAATCAAGCAGGGGTTAGTCTTTTAATTTTATAGAAAAAAATGCTCATCTAAAATAGCCACAATTCAAATTATTGGAGAACGCTGATAATAATCGATTAAAGCAGATACCTTGGAAACGATATCAGTAAATAAGTAAAATTGAAAAATGCATGCATCCTACCGGTGTGCATGTGCACATATTGCGCAACGCGGTTGAAAAACGCGCTCCGGCATACCATCTCAAATGACTTCAATGACACAACTTTTTTACGTTCAAACACTGCCAAGCTTCAGCTCTGTTGAACGCACATGTGTCGCTATCTTTTTCCTTAGATGGTCAAATGAACGTGTTACAAGTAAGCTCTTATACAGGTCAAAATCCACGAACTACCAAGAAAGTAAAACAAATTACAGTGGTAAAATATTTAGCTTAATCACTTGGGAGCATTCACTTTACTCATCGTTATTTAAACGCTTCATACTACCCTGCCTGTCTTCAGTTGGTTTAAGAATCAGTCTACATGGATTTTTTATACAAAAAGTTGCGATAGAACGGCAGAAGTCAACATGTTTTGCTATTACGAAAAACACTACAGTTCAGCTTCGAAGCGACTGCGATTGGAATTGTGCAAAAGAACCGCAACCCATTTGTACATTTTAGGGAATAATTGTTCGTTTTAAGAAACTCATTTGTACTGTACGTTTAACGTTTTAAGGAAGTTTGCTACTGCCCGTAGAAGACCCAGCGAAGCAACTGTGTTGTTTTCAATTAATTGGATCAAAGCGTTGTAAAGCAGTAGAAGTATGACCAGAAACCAAGGGTAGGGATTATCATTCGTGGTCAGACAGTTACCGTGCTTCGCCCATGCTGCGCGATAAAGAGCACGGCAACCTGGCAGCGTGGCGAACTCCGAGTCTCTATTCTACTGGGGATTAACGCCACAGTGCGCTTTTATTTGAGTTGCCGCTTGTTCTAATCCAGCTATGCCCAACCCGCGGGCCACATGCGGCCCATTCGAAGGTTTTGTGCGGCCCAGTTTAGGTTTTCGCTGTAGTAAAATATCCGATGTGCTGACAACCTGTCCTTATTTTGAAAATCTTGAATTTGACATTTCTTATGCAGGTGGGTTTTAGTGCCACTGTATCACGTCTGTTACCATTGCAGTTAGGATTCGAACACTTTCAGTACATTAGCTTAAGCTAAATTTTGTTTGCTAAGGTCAAAGTAAGCCATTCACTGTGCAGACCTCATTAATATGTTATTCAATATGCGGCCCTGGGTAAGACAGTGACATATATTTTGGCTCACTAAACCATTTGGTTTGGACATAGCTGTTTTAATCAAACCGGACTGGGAAGTGCCGAGTGTGGACAAGTCAGTCAACATCAGCAGGCGTATCCGGGGCTAAGTCCTTGTGCAAAAACATTTAAATCAAGCGTATGCAATAATAAATTGTTAATACCGCTTAAAACACGACACAGCGCAGAGACAGAGAGAGAGTTTATTGGCACAAGCATTAAACAATTTCATGCAAAAATAAAATTAAGGCGCTGGGACACCGAAAAAAACCTGCACAACAGGTTGTCTCGTTGTGCACCCCTCGAAAGTTTCATAAATTTCTATCGTTGTTTAAAGTTGATGGCCGAATTAGTGCGAATTTAATAAGGTTATAGTTTTGAAGAGGTTGCAGTCTGCTGGATGATCAACACAGTTGCGCGGGAGTG